>Ga0209403_10005551_pt1 | contig 13144 bp, 12 predicted proteins | sample ArcticOcean_MG_C_8_FD_187440 | JGI IMG/M metagenome (GOLD analysis project Ga0209403, IMG submission 187440) | Marine microbial communities from western Arctic Ocean - ArcticOcean_MG_CB11_86 (SPAdes) (version 2) | ecosystem: Environmental > Aquatic > Marine > Oceanic | place: Arctic Ocean... | reverse complement strand
TGGCGATCGATCTCGCTGACCATCCTGGTGTTCGATCGTCGTCGGAGCCGTACGCCAGCCTGATCGCAGCTACAGTGCGAGACAAGCTTGGCACCACGTGGGGCATCAGCGAAACGGGCGCATCCGGCCCAACTGGTAACGACTATGGAGACTCAGCAGGCCACACCTGCGTCGCCGTCTCCGGCCCCACTGATCTTGTGTCGACGCTGGAGACCGGGTTGGATGATCGTGAAACCAACATGACGCTCTTCGCAGAACGCTGCCTGGAACAGTTCTCAGACGCCCTAAACGCGTAGCGGCAATTCACGAATTACCTCCTACGGGAGATTCACTTTCGGTACGCGCAGACCCATTGAGCCCGCCACGGTGACTACGTCGTAGATACCAACCATGCCGATGAGCATGTGGGCGGCCCATTCCTCCATGATGTAATCGGCGACGAGCCAGTTCACCATGTCGCTGGTGGCCATCTGAAGACCGCGGTTGAGAGCGCTTGAGAACTCCGGCTGACTGCCCACACTGATGATGTAGTCGGAGGACTCAACGCGAGGTCCGATGAGTGCGCGCCCCTTGTGCAGCGTGACTGAGAACTCCACGTCCATACTTGTCTCGATGCCCGTCCCCAGCGGCTCGCCATCTGCCTGCAGGGCGTGGCCGTCCCCTACGTACAGCAAGGCTCCGGTCTGGTAGACCGGAAGATGCACTGTGGCGCCTTCGCGAATGTGGTTGTAGTCGATGTTGCCGCCGTAAGGGCCGGACGGGCCTGATGTAGGTGTGAAATCGCCTTCGGGCGCAACGCCGATGCAGCCGAGCATTGGATCGGCATCGAACACCAGCCCCGACGTATCGCTTTCGGGCTTGCGCGCTCGTACGGTCTTCTTTTCGACATCAATATCCCACGGCAAAATGTTGGCGCGACCGTCTCGTACCAGGTTCATGCTGTACTGGTCGGAGTAGGTTCTCTCGATGTGGTCAGGATTCAGCGAAACGAGCCCCAGGCGATACGACGTGTAACCCCAGTCCCGATTTAGCCTTACCTTGTCCAGGCTGACTGAGATGCTGTCGCCCGGCTCAGCGCCCTCAATGAAAAATGGTCCCGTGAGCGGGTTACCGGCCTCGTGAAGATGCTCGTCATGGAGGTCCTGTCCGCCAGAGTCCAGCGTCTTTGTTACAACCGTGTCGCCAGGCGTGATTCGCGCCAGCACGGGGTACGACTTGGAGAACGTCCGGTAGTACGTCTCAGCAACAATCTCGTGGACCTGACTCATCGATCACTCCCTCGGCTCGTTCACCGCAACACGCATCACGAGGCGAAAGCCTAGCATGACCGCTGCAATCAGAACGATAAAAGTGCTCAGCCAACTTGGTTCGGCGTAAAATGCTGCCATGTTTGGCTTCAAAAACAGAAAAGATCAGGACACCAAAAAAGAGACATCCACGGCCATCGGGCTAGGCATCATGTTTGGCTCGATTATCGGAGCCCTTACTGACAACATCGGCATCTGGCTCCCCCCTGGGGATGGCGATTGGCGTCGGAATAGGTGCCAGCAGGGCACGCCTGAAGAAGTAGCGACCCGGTGATTTGACTCGTCGGTCAGTCAGTCCCCGCAAGACCCTCCACTCCCGCTAACATAGCGGCTCGCATAGCCATCTGTGACAGCACACAAGAGTGAATCTGAGGGACATGCCGTGAAGAAGCCGAACATCGTACTGATCAACTGTGATGATCTGGGCTACGGAGATCTGGGCAGCTACGGCTCCACCGTCAACAGCACACCCGTGCTTGACCGCATGGCCGAAGAAGGCGTGCGATTCACCGATTTCTACGTGGCCTCACCCGTCTGCTCACCATCTCGTGGTGCGTTGATGACCGGCTGTTACCCACCCCGCATTGGATTTGGATCATTCGACGGCTTCCGAGTGCTCTTCCCGGGACAGGGCATTGGTCTGAACACCGATGAGACGACCATCGCCTCTGTGATGAAGGATGCTGGCTACGCCACCAAGATCATCGGTAAGTGGCACTGCGGCGACCAGAATGAGTTCCTGCCGACGCAGCACGGCTTCGACAGCTACTTTGGCTTGCCGTTCAGCAACGATATGGGACGGCAGGTCGACAGCGATCCCAGGGACGATTCGGCGCAGGCCGATGCGCGCCGGAGTCGACCGCCTCTGCCGTTGATTCGAGATGACGAGGTGATCCAGGAGCAGCCGGACCTTCGTGCGCTGACAGAGCGGTATGTTGAGGATGCCGTTGGGTTCATTCGCGACAATAAGGATGAGCCGTTCTTCCTATATTTCGCGCACATGTACGTGCACTTGCCGCTATACGCCCCAGACGGACTGGTTAAGGCGTCGCAGAATGGCGATTATGGTGCCTGCGTGGCGGGAATCGACTGGGCAACTGACGTCATCATGAGCGAGCTAAAGCGGCAGGGTCTGGACGACGATACGCTCGTCATTTTCACCAGCGACAACGGCTCTCGTTTGGACAACCAGGGTGGCAGCAACGGAGACCTTCGCGGCAAGAAGGGGACAACATGGGAGGGCGGGCAGCGTGTGCCATGCATCATGCGGTGGCCAGCAGAAATCGCCGGTGGTCAGGTACGAAATCAGCTTGCCACAACGATGGACCTGTTCCCGACGCTGTCCGCACTGGTTGGCGCTGATGTTTCCTCAGACCGCACCATCGACGGCGTGAACATCTCGTCGCTCATGTTCGATGAGAACCCCGGCGACTCGCCTCGTGAGGAGTTCGCCTACTATGACGAGAACACGCTGGAGGCAGTGCGCGACTCAAAGTGGAAGCTGCACGTGCGCAAGGGTGGAGACGATATCTCAGAGCTGTACGACCTGGAGTCGGACATCGGCGAGACGAACAACGTCTATGCCGATAACCCGGATGTGGTGGCAGCGCTCAGCGCGAAGCTCGATGGATTCCGACAGGAGCTGGGCGATGAGGCAACTGGCGCTACGGGCAGCAACACGCGTCCTGCGGGTCGGGTCGACAACCCGGACACGCTGACGCACCACGATCCAGAACACCCCTACATCTACGCCGAATACGACAAATCAGACCGCGGCTAAGTCTTGTCAGACGGCCACTTGGCAGCCTAGATCAAGACCCAACGGGCACTTATTCCTTGAGGAATACCAGCTCGGTCGCTTGATCTACCTTGGAGGTCAGATCTGGGCTGAAGGAGTGGCCTTCCGGGTGTGAGAAGGCTTTGGCTAATTCAAGGGCGGAATCAGCCGAACTGGCGGCGTTTGTGTTCTCAACGAGATGGCGGATCAGCGCACCTTTGAGCAGCTTGGACCAGTGGTTGACTGTCTTCACCTCGCCGCTGGTCCCACGCTCGGCGAACTTCACTGTGAACCGGGTTTCGTGCGGTACCTTTGCAGGGTCCCATGCGGCGCTGTGTTCGCCCGGGAGCAGGTCCCAGATCACGCCGTAATCGGCCTCGCTCGCCAACGACTTCGATAGCAGCGGCTTCCACACGGCGGCGCACGTCTTGTTGCGGATCAACTTCGCGCCCATCTTCAGCTTGTACGCCGGAATCATGTCGAACGGCCGCACAGCCCCGAAAAGCCCGGACATGATGATCACATTCTGAGTAAACGACTCCCGAGCATCGTCGTCCAGCGACTGATACTCGATAGCGGAGTACATCACGCCCGTATACCGATCGATAGCCCGCATCGTAGCAGCAGTCTCCAGGCTCGCGTTCTCCGCCTTAGCCTGCTCCAGCGCCTTCCCCTTAACGCCGAGAAGTTTCTGCGCCACCCGGGGCCGCTCACTCAGCTTCCCAAGTGCCAGCACCATCCGCTTCCGCGTGGGATTCAACGCCTCGAACGATATGGCCCCAAGATCAAGCGCCGCACCATAACCACCGGAGGCCTTACCTTCGGACGGCGGGAGCAGGATGAGTGGGGCGGTGGGCATGTGGTGTGGAGTTCCATATATTCGAGGTATGAGACGTTGGACCGCCAGTATACGTAACGAAGGGAACGCATCATCGACCCAAGATAAATCCCGAACAAATAAGTGAAAGTTGATTTCAGTTCAGCACGAATATGTCGTCGGTCGAATGGTGAAAATCTGGGTGAGTAGGTGTCATTCCCAGAATTATGCAAAGACTGGCTATAACGATCGTGATATTTGTTCTCGCTGGGTGTTCGTCACTTGGGGGAGATCCAGAACCAACGCCGACGCCTGAATCAAATCAGGAGCCTAGAGCTGCTCGTATTGCTGCGACCGTTGAAGCGATCGTAGACGCCACCGCCATCGCCGCAACAGTATCAGCGATAATCACAGTGCCTGAGGTCGTTAGCCAGCCATTGTCATCACCCGTCAGCACCATCGCCCCAACTGAAGCTGCGGCGATGTCAAATCCATCAGCGACCGCATCGCCTGTTCCTCGCCCCGACCCGTCACCTGTTCCTTCCGTGCCTGCGCCACCAACCCCCTCCCCCACATCGATAGCGACTAAGGCGCCGATTCTATCTTCTACTCCATCACCGATTGTTCGGACGGTAATCCGTGGACAGCAAGATGATTTCCAGGAGCCGCAAATTCACTTCATCTACGCAATACCTTCTGATGTGACTGACTTGGATCTGGATACAAATGGAGCGATGATCCGGTCGATATCGGCCATCCAAAATTGGATGAGGGATGAGTCAGGTGGACAGGAATTCAAGATCGATACATTCGGAGGTGAACCTGACATCACGCATCTCCCACTCCGAGAAAGACAGGTGGAGGTGTTCAACGATCCGAGATCTCAATTCGCCGTAATAAGTGATGCAATTATGGCGCGCGAATTGCCGACCAAGGACACTGTGTATGTTGTCTACTACAGCGGGTCCAGCCGGCCCGGTGCATGTGGAGCGGGCGGACCACTTGGAGATGGGCACGTTGGCGTCGTCTGCCTTGGTGCTGGCTGTCCCTCCCTCCCAGTCTCCAGGGACATGAGGCTACGTTTTTCGGACTACGTAATCATCCATGAAATTCTTCATGCGCTGGGCGCAGTTCCGAAGTGCGCACCACATGCTGAATCAGGCGACTATTTCGGGCATGATAACGCCGGATGTTTGGACTTGTCCGACAGCCCCTATATTACGAAGGCATCGGCGTTCTAGATCGTCCTTAAGATCAAGTGCGAGACGCGGTGCAGTAATGTCAGCTCAGGCCCGTCCCTTCCCCACCCCTCTCCCGAAATGGGAGAGAAAGTAAGGCTGAATTGCGTCGTCCGAGGGAATGACGGTCGGAGGCAGGCCTGCCGTGAGGTTTGGACATGTGGCGGTGACACACTAGTCGCCTCACATCAACAGGCCAACACCAGCGAAAGAAGTTTCCTCAGGGAGCCTGAGTTTTAGACTCGCTCCACAGGTTGTTCAACTGATGCGAAGAGTCGGAACACCATGGACGATAGAGACCAAGACCGCAGGCTTGCCTTCCCACATCATATCTGATCTACTGCCGCAGCGCAGTTCCGGCAAGAGCGGGCCTGTTGTTCATTAGAGTGCGAAGGTGCAAATGAATTTCGATATTGATGGAAATCCTGACTTCGGTCAGTTGACGGTTGGGCTGGAGCCGGGCGAGAAGTTCCTGGCTGAGGCCGGGTCCATGGCGTTTATGAGCGACGGCACTGAGATCGGTAGCAAGATCATCGGTGGCCTGGGGAAGGCGTTGATCCGGAAAGTTGTGGGCAAAGAGTCGCTGTTTGTGGGCGAGTACAGCCACCCGACTGGCGGCAACGTTACGTTCTCGCCAGATCGCCCCGGGATGATCGTCCACCGGAAGATGCGCGGCGATACGTTCGTGCTGACTGCTGGCTCATTCCTTGCGGCGACGCCCGGCATTACGCTCAACACGAAGTTCGTGAGCTTTTCGGCTATGTTTTCTGGCGAGGGCGCATTCACCATTGAGGCCAGTGGTGGAGGCGATCTGTTCTTCAACTCATACGGCGCGATCATTGAGAAGCAAGTCAACGGCTCGCTGACCGTCGATACCGGTCATGCGGTGGCCTGGGATCCGGGGTTGAAGTACACCGTGGCTACGATTGCCGGTGCTAAATCGACCATCCTTTCTGGTGAGGGGCTTGTGCTGAACTTCACCGGTCAAGGCACCGTTTATATACAGACGCGCACGCTTGGCAGTGTCGCCAGGTGGGTTGGCGGGATGTACCGCTGATGGCCCACATGCAACCCCAGATGCAACCCAGGGAATGGGCGAGGATTTTATGGACGTCCAAGTAGAAGATAGAGGCGCCTTTTCATGGGTGCAGGTGGGGCTTGAGGGCGAGGAACAGTTTGTCTCCGAGTCCGGCGCGATGTTCCGCTCCTCCACCAATATCGATATCGAAGTGACCACGCGCGGTGGCAAGGGCGGCGGGATCCTTAGTGGCATTGGCCGTAGTCTGGCGGGCGAGAGTTTCTTTCTCTCGACATACCGCAGTCTGGATGGGCAGCCGGGAGATGTTGGGCTGGCACCAACACACCAGGGTGAGATTCGGAAGATCGAGCTCGATGGCAGCGCACGCTGGCTCTGCACCGGCGGGTCGTATCTCGGTTCAGCCAGAAGCCTTGAACTCGACACCGCGTTCCAGGGAATCGGCGGAATGCTGTCTGGCGAGTCGCTGTCGTTCATGGGCGTAACTGGTGAAGGCCCGCTGGTGGTGACGGCGTTTGGCAAGCTAACTGAGATAGAAGTGGACGGCAATTTCACGGTCGATACCGGTCATGTGGTCGCATTCGAAGAGACGCTGAGCTATTCGGTAGGTAAAGCGGCCAAGAGTTTCATCAAATCATTCCTGGTCGGCGAAGGGCTGGTGCTCAAGTTCTCCGGACGCGGTCGCGTTTACGTGCAGAGCCACAATCCAGATGAGTTCGGCAAAAGCCTTGGCAGCATGCTCCCGCCGCGGCGAGAAGGGTAGGTAGGGCACCAACTATGGATCACACGATAGAGGCCCGACCCACCTACGCCTACCTGGAGCTGACTCTGAATCCAGGTGAGAAGGTTGCGACCGAAGGCGGTGCGATGGCCTGGATGAGTACCGGCCTGAAGATACAGACGAGCACGCGCGGCGGCCTCATGGCGGGGCTTAAACGCTCCATGCTGACGGGCGAAAGCTTCTTCCAGAACACCTACGAGGCCATTAACGAGCCCGGGATACTTGGACTCACGCCATCGCAACCCGGCGATATCGTGGCGCACCAGATGACGGGCAAAGAGCTGCTTCTTGAGAAGGGCGCATATCTTGCCTCTCACCCTGATGTGAAGCTGAGCAGCAACTTCCAGGGTTTGAGTGGTCTGTTCAACGAGGGCATGTTTGTCTTGCGCGCAACTGGTGACGGACTTCTGTTCTTCAACTCCTACGGCAGCATCGAAAAGATCGATCTTGATGGCGAGTACATCGTAGACAACGGTCTTGCTGTTGCCTGGGACGCGGACCTGAGCTACACAATTACGAGGGCGCGTAGTCTTGGGTCATTCTTGTTTTCCGACCAGTTGTTGATGCGCTTCTCCGGACGAGGAAGCCTGTGGGTGCAATCTCGCAAGCCGCGCGTCCTGGCATCGTGGGCACACCCGTTCCGCCCTGTGCAGCGCCGGGACCGCCGCTAGGTACCTGGTACCTGCCGTACGGGCATTGGCTGCAAGGCAGCGAAGAACGGGAGATCAGGGGCGTGCGACAGCCATCCTAAAGCCTCATGCGCAATTATGCAGTTTGGGATGACGTTGGAGAGGGCGGTGATAGTGCGGTAAATGGCCGACCGTACAAGTCGCGAAAATTGTCAATCACCGTTGCGATTGACCAAGCGACTAGCCTCCCGCCGTACCTAGATGTTGTACCTGCGGTATGAGTGATCTTCCTACGGTGTTCTGCTCTGCAGGCCTCGGCATTGGCGCTCTTTCCACGTTAAATCCAGCCCAACTCCGGGCCACCGAATCTCGACCGTCTGCGCCAACCACAAAGCGTCCGTCGACCGACTTCAGACTACCGTTTTGATAACTCACCGTGACGCCCCCAGCACCGCCCTTCAGGCCGCGCACCGGAGTTCCACGCCACACTTCCGCACCGGCATCTTCGGCGGCAGTCAGCAGGCTGGTCTGGACATCTGGATGGTAGAAGCCAAGAGATAGCTCCCCAGATTGAGAAACCGGTTGCAACGGAATCTTTTGGGGCTCAGCACCCACGTCATAAATAGTAAACATTGGCAGCTCGTGACCGCCGCCCGACATCAGCGCCTCATAAATCCCCAGCTTCTTCGCGTCGGCCACCCCCACGGTGCAAGCCATTCTCCGCGATTACGATCAGTAAACTCCTCCGCTCGCTCGATCACCAGAACTTTTGCTCCGGCTTGCGCCATGACATGTGCCAGCGCCGCTCCGCCCAGTCCGCCGCCTATAGTGATCAAGTCGTAAGCCATCGAAATCCCCCCACCAGTCATCGTGTGACACAGATTATTAACCGCATGTACGCCAACATGCAAACGTCGATGTTTGTTCGTCTCGTTCTAAACTGTTCGGATGCCACACAAATGGGCCATCTCAATGCATGGAGGTCACTCCGGCGACTTCAGCAAACACGGCCAGGACGACCTCGAGCCCATGGTCAAAGCCGCCATCGAATTCGGCTACACCACCTTCGGAGTAACCGCTCACGCCCCCCGGTCTGCCGAAAAATTCCTCTACTCAGAAGAAATAAAAGCCAGCTACACACCACTTGATCTCGACACCGACTTCGCCAACTACGTCACCGAAGCCCGCCGACTCCAAGCCGTCTACTCAGACCAACTCGAAATCCTCGTCGGCGCAGAAGTAGAAATCGTCCCCGAAGCCGCCTTTGATACCGAAGCAGCGTCTCTACGACGACAGCACAACCTCGACTACCTCGTAGGCTCAGTACACTGGGTCAACGAAATGCCATTCGACACCTCACGCGAAGATTTCAACGCCGCCGTAACCGAAAGTGGTGGCCTCGAACCCTTCCTCCTCCGCTACTACGACCTCATCGCCCAGATGATCGACCGCGTCCAACCAGATGTACTCGGCCACCTCGACGTTCCCCGCCTCTATGCCGGAGGTATCGATGCACTCCAATCACCTGCAGTTCGCGACGCCGTCGATGCCGTCCTCAACCGCATCGCAGCAGGCGGAATACTCCTGGAAATCAACACCTCCGCCCTCCGCAAAGGACTCTCAGAACCCTACCCCGCATCATGGATACTCCAGCGAGCCCACAAAGCCGAAATCCGCTTCACCCTCTCCGACGACAGCCACTCAGTAGAACAAGTAGGCGCCCACATCTCAGATGGCCGAGACTACCTGCTAGCCCACGACATCAAATCTATCTACGCCCTAACAACAACCGGCGAACCCCGCGAGATAACCCTCCGATAGCCGGGCGGGGATTTATCCCCTCTCCCTCTGGAAGAAGCTGCACAGTGAGGAGGCTGTTCTAATCCCGCCGCCTTGCGGCCAGTGCCCGTGCGGCAGGCACCCCCGGTAGCCGCGGGGCTTGCCCCGCCACCACATTACATCTGAAAAACACACCGCTATCTCTCGCGACGTCTCCGCCCCCGGAACGCCGGGCAAGCCCCGCAGCTACCAAAGACACATCAACCGATGAATCTCGGCGCCCTATTCCGCCGCCTTGCGGCCAATGCCTGCATGGCAGATGCTTATGTAAACGCTGCCGGGCGACGCTCCGTCCAACCCGCCACACGCTCGTACGCGTCCCCCACACTCAGCACCACATCGTCACGATGCGCCTTGCCGCTGATCATCATCCCAATCGGCATCCCATCATCCGTGAACCCACACGTCATGCTCAGCGACGGACTCCCCGTCGTATTGAACACACCCGTGAAGTTGCCCAACTCACCGCCATCCCGCGCCACATTTTCGCCCGGTGCAGGCGTGCAACCCTCAATCGTCGGCGTCTGAATCGGAATCGTCGGCGTCACCAGCACATCAACGTCCGCCATCGCAACATTCATCTTCTCGATAAACCACGCCCGAGACCGCTGCGCCCTAATGTAGTCAATCGCACCAATCCCAACCCCTGCAGACAACCGACTCAACACCTCCGGACTGTACTGATCACGATGCTCATTCAGCCACTTCTCGTGCACAGACAGCGCTTCCGGAATGAGAATCCCAACGTTGATCGGACGACCCAACCGCACCCAGTCCATCGGAATCGTCGTCACCGTCGCACCACGCTCCGCCATCAGTTCGATCGCCGCTCGCACAGCAGCTTCAATCTGAGGGTCTACATCTTCAAAAAAGTAATGCTCCGGCACGCCAACACGCACGCCATCAAGACTCCCGCCCGTAGCCGCAGCATAGTCAGGCGGCGGCTCATTCGACGACGCCGGATCAGCCGCGTCGTACCCAGCCAGTGCATTCATCATGTGTGCCGCATCAACAACACTGCGCGTCATCGGCCCAACGTGATCGCAACTCCACGATAGATCAAGCACACCAGCTCGACTCACCACCCCGTAAGTTGGCTTAAGTCCCGCAATCCCGTTCACCGCGGCGGGCATGCGTATCGACCCGCCCGTGTCGCTGCCAATAGCGCCGTAAACCAGGCCGCCACCCACAGCGTTGCCCGAGCCGATGCTCGACCCGCAGGTGATCCGGTCGATGTTCCACGGATTGTGCCCCGCTCCGTAGTGCGGATTAATTCCCGTCGCACCCATCGCAAACTCAACCATGTGCGTCTTGCCAATGATGATCGCACCCGGGTCCTTGAGCTTGCGAGTGATCGTGGCGTCAGCGGACGCCATGTTGTCCTTGAGAATCGTCGACCCGCCGGTCGTCACAGTCCCCGCAACATCCACCAGATCCTTCAGACCAATCGGAATGCCGTGCAACGGCCCACGCCAGTTGCCAGCCTTGATCTCCGCCTCAGCAACCCGGGCATCTTCACGCGCCTGATCCTCAAACACCGCTAGAAACGAATTCAGCGTCTCGCCATGCGCAGCTATCCGTTCCAGGCAATTCTCAACCAGCGTGACCGGCGACAACTCACCGCTCTTGATGCGAGGAGCAAGCTCATCAATAGTGGCGAATGCAAGATCGTTATCCATTTGACGACCCCTCATCCTCACGCCGCAACTTCAACTCAACCGCAGGCTCATGACCAGTCGAGTCGATGCCCCTCACCGCCTCAATTGAGGCGTCTGACATCTTCATCCGGGCCAGCACCCACTCAATCTCTTTAGGAGTCATTGGAATGCCAAACTCGGCGTACTTCTCGCTCAGCGACTCAAAGTCCCACTTTTTCTCTGCCACAGTCACTCCCAACCAAAATGGCCCAACTCAAACGCGCACGAAACGGCAAATCTTGAGGCCGAGTATAGCGGCCCTCGACGCCGCCCGATGCTACGCTTATTGAACAATGAGAATTACCGAGATACTGGAGTCCTACGTCCACGCCGCTCTGGCCGACGCCGAACAGGCTAACGACTTGCCCCCTGCAGGTGCCGTTGAAGTCGTCATCGAGCGCCCAAAAGAGGCCGGAAATGGCGACTTCAGTACCAACGCAGCACTGCGCCTTGCCCGCGTCATGCGCATGTCGCCGCTCGATATCGCAAACAAGATCGCAAACAAGATCGCTGAGACCATAGGCGACAAACTCGAACTGCAAAGCGTCACCGCCGCTGCACCTGGCTTCGTCAATTTCACGCTCTCACCCGAGTGGCTCCAATCGCAACTAAGCGAAGTTCGCCGACTCCCCGACACCTACGGAAACCTCACCATCGGAGCCGGTGAAAAGGTCATGGTGGAGTTCGTCAGCGTTAATCCCACCGGCCCACTCCACGTCGGCCACGCCCGTGGCGGCGTCATCGGCAGTTCCATCGCCAACGTCATCGAGGCCGCCGGCTATGACGTAACCCGCGAGTACTACATCAACGATGGCGGCAACCAGATGCGCGTATTTAACGAAACGCTCTACGCCCGCTATATGCAGGCCGCTGGCCACGATGTCCCGCTCCCCGAAGGCGCATACGAGGGCGAATACCTCACTGAGTACGCGGAAGGCTTCCTGAAAAGCGAAGGCGATCGCTTCGTCAGCATGGATCGCGATGAAGCCACCGTCGGAATGGCCGCGATCGCCCTCAAAGACACGCTCGCCATGATCAAGGAAGACATAGCGCTGCTCGGCATCGAGTACGACGTCTGGTTCTCCGAAAAGTCCATGCTGGACAACGGTAAGTTCCAGACCACCATATCCTACATGGACGACCTCGGCCAAATCATCGACCGCGACGGCGCACGCTGGCTCAAAGGCCCCGGTGAAGACGATCAGGACAACGTCGTCATCCGCAGCGGCGATGGCGGCCCAACCTACTTCGGCACAGACATCGCCTACCACCACGATAAGTTCATCGAACGCGGATTCAGCAAGGTAATCGACGTCTGGGGCGCAGACCACCACGGGCACGTCGACCGCCTCAAAGCCGCCATGGGCGGCCTGGACATCGACCCCGAACGCCTCACTATCATCCTCAACCAGATCGTTTCATTCAAAGAAGGCGACGTCGCCAGGCGCTTCTCCAAGCGCAAAGGCGTAATGGTCACGCTAAGAGAACTGGTCGCTGAAGTCGGCGCGGACGCCTGCCGCTACACGTTCCTAAGCCGCTCAGCGGAAGCCCAGATGGAGTTCGACATCGAACTCGCCGCCAGCCGCTCCATGGACAATCCCGTCTACTACGTCCAATACGCCCACGCCCGCATCTCATCCATCCTCCGCAACGCGATAGAGCAGAAAGTCGACGCAACAGACGCCGACCTCTCGCTCCTAACCCACGATGCAGAGCTAGCCCTCATCAGGCAAATAATCGACCTGCCCGAAGTGATCGCCCTCTCAGCAGAACGCACAGAAGCAACCCAACTCCCCTACTACGCCTACGAGTTAGCCCGCGCCTTCACAACCTTCTACGAACACTGCCGCGTCCTCTCTGAAAATGAAGAAGACCTCCCCATCAGCCAGGCCCGCCTCCAGCTAGTAGACGCCACAAGAATCGCCCTCGCCCGTACCCTAACCCTCATGGGAATGTCCGCCCCCGACAAGATGTAGGCCTGAGAGCGTCCGGCCACGCGAGGAATGCCATCCTGAGCTTGTCG
>Ga0209403_10005544_pt1 | contig 13166 bp, 13 predicted proteins | sample ArcticOcean_MG_C_8_FD_187440 | JGI IMG/M metagenome (GOLD analysis project Ga0209403, IMG submission 187440) | Marine microbial communities from western Arctic Ocean - ArcticOcean_MG_CB11_86 (SPAdes) (version 2) | ecosystem: Environmental > Aquatic > Marine > Oceanic | place: Arctic Ocean... | reverse complement strand
GTGAGTATGCCGCTATATGGACTGTTTCCATTGAAGCAAAAGCTGTCATCATCATTAATACTTCAGTTGGCTTGAATACAGTTGTGTAATGTCTCAAGTAACAGTTTTGAACCTCAACATCTGCTTGAGTAAAAAACCTAAAAATTTGAGTTAATAAATTTTTTTCAGGTTTGCTTAAATTTTTTTGCCAATCCCTAACATCGTCTCCTAGAGGAACTTCCTCAGGTAACCAATGTATACGCTGTTGTGTTAACCAAGCATCGTAACACCATGGATATCTAAATGGTTTGTAAACTGGATTTCCTACCAATAAACCATTTTTTTTGCTAGCGGTTATTTTATTTTTAAATTTTGTTACTGGCATGATAGACATTCTTCATAATCTTTACTTTTATTCGAGTCATTTTTTGTCTCATTTGTTGGTAATTTGTTATTAATATTTTCAGCTCTTTGTATTGATTTAGATCTACAATAGTAGAGGCTTTTCAAACCTTTTTTCCATGCTTGAAAATGTATTTTATGTAACTCTTTTTTTTCAACATCCGCTGGTAAAAAAATATTTATAGACTGTGCTTGAGAGATATGTGGTGTTCTATCGGCTCCTAATTCAACTATCCATTTTTGATCAATTTCAAAGGCAGTTTTGAAAACTTTTTTTTCATGGTCTGATAAAAAATCTAAATGCTCTACTGAACCTTGGTTTGTTGTAATAGTGGACCACGTTTCGTCATCATCTTTTCCTTTTTTTATTAAAATTTCTTTTAAATATCTATTTCTGACATTGTATGATCCGGAAAGCGTTTTGTGAGTATAGCTATTCGCCGCGACAGGCTCTACTCCTGGTGAAGCTCCACCGCAAATTATTGATATTGAGGCTGTGGGAGCTATAGCTGTTTTGTTTGAAAATCTTTCTTCAAAACCATATTCAGCCGCATCCGGGCAACTCCCTCTTTCTTTAGCTAGTTTTTTGGACGACTCATCTACTTTAGTTTGTATATGCTTAAAAATTTTATTATTCCAAACTTTACTCATCACTGACTCTAAAGGAATTGAATTTTTTTGTAAAAATGAATGAAAACCCATAACACCTAAACCAACACTCCGCTCTCTCCCTGCTGCATATTTCGCATCTTTAAAAGATTCTGGTGCCCTTTTTATAAAATCACTCAAAACATTATCTAAAAATCTCATTACATCTTCAATAAAATTTGGTTCTTCTTTCCATTCTTCGTATTTTTCTAAATTTAAAGAAGATAAGCAGCATACAGCCGTTCTATCTTTTCCGTCTTTATCTATTCCTGTTGGTAAAGTTATTTCACTGCATAAATTTGAAGTTTTTACATTCAGTCCAGCTAATTTATGATGCTGAGGTATTAGTCTATTAACGGTATCTACAAAAATAATATAAGGCTCACCTGTTTCAACTCTTGCTGTTAATAATCTTATCCATAAATTTCTAGCAGAAACTGTAGATTGAATAATACCATCTTTAGGACTTTTCAAAGCCCAGTCAGCATTAGTTTCAACAGCTCTCATAAACGCATCGCTAACCAAAATACCGTGATGTAAGTTTAAAGATTTTCTATTTGGATCGCCGCCTGTAGGCCTTCTCATTTCAATAAATTCTTCAATCTCTGGATGATCTATTGGTAAATAACAAGCTGCAGATCCTCTTCTTAACGAACCTTGACTAATTGCCATAGTTAATGAGTCCATCACTTTAATAAAAGGAATTATCCCTGATGTTTTTCCAACTCTACCAATTTTTTCACCTATTGATCTAAGGTTTCCCCAATAACTTCCTATTCCTCCACCTTTTGCGGCTAACCAGACATTTTCACTCCATAAATCCAAAATACTATCTAAGCTGTCTCCAGCCTCATTTAAAAAACAAGAAATGGGTAAACCACGTTCGGTTCCACCATTAGATAAAATTGGTGTGGCTGGCATAAACCACAAATCACTAATATAATTATAAATTCTTTGAGCATGCAAATTATCATCAGCATATATACTAGCAACACGGGCAAATAAATCTTGGTAAGATTCGTTTTCTCCTAGATATCTATCGCTCAAAGTTGCTCTACCAAAATCAGTTAACTTTTTATCTTTAGATCTATCAATTTTGATGGTTATTCCTTTCTCATTTTGAAAAAGTTCAGTTTGAGATGTTAGAGAAAAAAGATCGGGTTTTTTATCGGATTTGTTATAATTGTATGAAAATCTCTCTTTGTGGCTAATTTTTTCGACAGCTTTTTCGATGGCTAGTGATTGATTTTTGTTCATAATATAAGACTTTTTGTTAATTTTTTGTGTAAAAACAACTACATGTTGTGTACACATTATCTAGATATACTAGATGTTTAAACTAATCAATAGAACATTATAAGAACATTAATATAATAGCAAGGATAAAATTAATATACTGATAAAATAACAAAAATATTACATAAAGAAACATGAGTACGTTGGAAAAAGTCCATATTAGCCCATTTGGTTTTAGAGAATACGACGCAAGATGGTTATATGAAAAAGATATTAATAAATTAGGTATAGAGAATCTCGGTAAGGGTCTAGGGACTCAAATTAAAAAAAATACAAAGAAAGATAACCCAAGAGTAATAATTGGACATGACTATAGATCGTATAGTGAAGAGATAAAATCGGCTTTAAAAAAAGGATTAATTTCTACCGGATGCCATGTAGAAGATGTTGGTCTATCACTATCACCTACTGTTTATTTTGCTCAATTCAATTTAAATGCGGATGCAGTCGCAATGGTAACAGCAAGTCATAATGAAAATGGTTGGACAGGAGTTAAAATGGGTATCAAAAAAGGATTAACTCATGGACCTGAAGAAATGAATGAATTAAAAGACATAACATTAAATAAAAAATTTACTGAAGGTAATGGAAGTGAAAAAAAAATAGATAACTTTCAAAAAATCTATAAAGACGATTTAATTAAAAAAAATAAATTAAATAAGAAAATTAAAGCTGTTGTTGCTTGTGGTAATGGAACGGCGGGTGTATTTGCCCCAGATATTTTGAGAGGCATTGGATGTGAGGTAATAGAACTTGATTGTAAATTAGATTGGTCTTTTCCAAAATACAACCCAAATCCCGAAGATCTTAAAATGTTACACGCTATAAGTAAATGTGTAAAAGAAAATAAAGCAGATATTGGTTTTGGTTTCGATGGAGATGGAGATCGAGTGGGAATAATCGACAATAATGGTAATGAAATATTTTCAGATAAAATAGGTTTACTAATTGCACAAAATTTATCTACCAAACATAAAGGATCAAAATTTATTGTAGATGTAAAATCTACTGGCTTATATACAAAAGATAAAATTCTTTTAGAAAATAATTGTGAAACAATTTATTGGAAAACAGGTCATTCGCACATTAAAAGAAAAGTTAATACTGAAAAAGCAATAGCTGGGTTTGAAAAAAGTGGTCATTTCTTTTTTAACCATCCATTAGGCTATGGTTATGATGATGGAATAAATTCAGCTATTCATGTTTGTCATTTATTAAATAGCAGAAACAGAAAAATGAGTTCTATAATAAATGAATTGCCAAATACGTATCAAACTCCTACGATGGCACCATTCTGTAAAGACGAAGAAAAATATCAAGTAGTAAATGAATTAGTAAAAAAATTTCAGGAATTTAAAAATAATAAAGTTAAAATTGATGGTCAAATAATTATAAATATATTAACTGTTAATGGTGTTAGATTTTCATTTGAAGATGGCTCTTGGGGTTTAATTAGAGCATCATCAAACAAACCTTCGTTGGTTGTTGTTACCGAAAGCCCAACCTCAGATAAAAGAAAAAAAGAAATCTTTAATTTCATCGATAAACTTCTTCAAAAAACAGGGAAAATTGGTGATTACGATCAAAAAATTTAAATTTTAAAATAACGGTACAAAAATATAGTACCAACAATAAATAAAAAAGTTCCAAATAATTTTGTAACTTTATTTTTATTAATTTTATGAATTGCATTGGCTCCCAATCTTGCCATAAAAGTTGTAATAGGAATAAATATTAAAAAAGCAGGAATATTAATAAAACCAACACTGAGTGGTAAATTAGCATTTAAAAAAGTTCCTGAAATAAAAAAACCTATTGCACCAAAAAATGCTATTATAACGCCGATGGCAGCTGCACTTCCTATCGCTTTTTTAATTGGATAACCAAAATATTTTAAAATTGGAACATTCATTACCGCCCCTCCAATTCCCATGGGAGCTGAAATAAAACCAGATATAAATCCAAATATTAACCTGTGCAATAGACTGAAATTACTTTTTATATCTTCTGATTTTTCCTTAAGAATCATTAAATAAATCCCTAGTAAATAAAGAATAATAGAAAAAAACAATACTAAAGATTTTGTCTCAAGATTGGCAGCTAATATTGTTCCAGATATAACGCCTGTTATCACAAATATTCCATATGATTTAACCACATCTCTATCTACAGCATTATGTTTATTATGAGTAAACACAGAAACGAGAGAGGTTGGTATTATTATAGAAAATGATGTTCCTACAGCTAAATGCATAATGTAGGATTTGTCTATTCCCAAATCTTCAAAAATAAAAAATAAAAAAGGCACAGTTATAAGTCCTCCACCAATTCCAAATAAACCTGCAAAAAAACCTACTGGTATAGCTGTAAGAACCATTAAAAAAATGAAATAAGAATATTCATTAGATAAAATAAAATTAATCATAAATTTTTTTGATTTGCTTTCTCATTATTTTGAACAATAGTCATTATATGTTTTGCTTTTTGAAAGTCTGAATCTCTTGCCATCATGTTATCACTTAAATATCTTTTCCATTTCTTAGAGCCAATTTGTCCATAATATAAACCTACAGTATGTCTCATTATGTGATTAACTTTAGTTCCTTGTCTAACTTCTTTTTCCATATATTGTAATAATTTTTCTGCAACCTCTTCTCTTGTTGGGTGGTTTTTAACCTCAAAAATTTCTCTTTCAATATCAACTAAAAAATAAGGGTTTTGATATATAGCTCTACCAATCATTACACCATTGCATTTTTCTAAATGTTTTTTTATCTCTTGAGTTGATGAGATGCCCCCATTTATAATAATTTCTAAATCTGGATTTTCTTTTTTAGTTTTGTATACCATTTCATAATTTAACTTTGGAATATTTAAATTCTGCTTTGGCGATAACCCTTTAAGCATTGCTTTTCGTGCATGAATTATAAATGTTTTACATCCTGCATCTTTCATTTTTAATAAAAAATTATTTAAATAGTCAAAATCCTCAACATCATCAAATCCAATTCTAGTTTTTGCTGTAACAGGAATTTTGCATGAATTAATCATTGAATTGATACATTCCGAAACTAAATCAGGTTCTTTCATTAAGCATGCTCCAAATTTGTTTTTTTGTACCTTTTTACTTGGGCAGCCTAAGTTAATATTAATTTCATCGTAGCCAAAATCTTCAGCTATTTTTGCTACTTCTGAAAGTTCATTTTTATCAGAGCCACCAACTTGTAATGCGATAGGTTTTTCCTCAGGACTAAATGATAATATTTTTTTACGATCTCCATGAATTGCTGATTTAGTAGCAACCATTTCCGAATAAAGCATTGAATTTTTGCTCATCAGTCTTAAAAAATAACGGTCATGTCTATCAGTGCAATCCATCATAGGTGCTACAGACACAGTTCTTTTCATAACTTGGTTCTTTTGCTAAAGTTTTAAATATTTAATTATATTATTATTCAGATTTATTGTCAGTGGATAAAGATGATTGATCTGTTTCTGTTTCTGTTTCTTTTGTATCAATTATATCTGTACTTTCTGGTGCTTCTTTGCTCTGAATCGCTTCACTACTCTCCGTAGTTTCATTTTGAATAATCAATTTTTCAGGTATTCTTCTTACTCTTTTAGATGGCAGTATTGCTGTTCCACTTTTTGAAACTTCACCTTTGTAAGTTTTATCAAAAGAATCGTTTTCCACTTCATCTTCGTCAGCATCTTCGCTGACTTCACTCTTTTCTTGTACTTTTCTTAATTTGTTAATAGCTGTATCTTCTAAATTTTTTAGAGAAATTTTACCATCACCTATTTCTCTTAAGGCTATAACTGTATTTTTATCATTTTCTTTTTCAACTAAAGGTTCATTACCTGCATTTAATTGCGCTGTTCTTTCTTTAGCCAACAACACTAAATCATATTGGCTGTCAATTTTTGCTAAACAATCTTCTACTGTGATTCTTGCCATAAGTTGTGCAATAGATAATGAAAACTATGAGTAAAATCAAGTTTTATTTTGCAATATAGGTCTATATTTTTTTCTATATATCAGAGCAATGATTATTGATATGGCTATATAAATTCCAGAAAAATTTGAAATTTTTTCTATTGTATAGCCCAAATCGATTAACACTCCAAAAACAGAAGTTCCTAGAGCGCTTGAAAAAACCATGATTGCTGTGGCTAGAGCTCTAATAGATCCTAGATATTTTACACCATACACCTCTGCCCAGATTGAAGAGAATAATACATTTGAAAACCCATTTGTTACACCCATAAAAAACATTAACACAAAAGCTGAATATTGATGATCAAAGTATACCAATATCAATGAACCTAATAGCAGAGGTACATTTAATAATGGAAAAATTTTTGCACTAGTAAATTTGTCTACTAAAAAACCAGCAAAAAATAATGAAGCAACAGATGTTACTGAATAGATCATAAAGGAGCTTGGTATAACATAAATATTCCAATTTTTAGATTCTGCTATAAAAAATTGGAATACAAAAATACCAGTCATCAAGGCAGCGGGAGCTAATAAAGCAGGAAGCATTGAATAAAATTTTATATCAAATAAAACTTCTTTGACTTTCCAGCTTTTAATGAATTTATTCACTTTATTCTTAGAAGATTTTTCTCTTGAAAGAATATTTATTTTTTTTACTGTAATTAATGAAAAAAATGGAAGAAAAAGAAATGTTATAATTGAAATTCCGAGCCATATTGTTCTCCAATAAAAAATAGATAAAAGTAAAGCGATTATAATTGGTAATAAGAATTCAGCCAGAGATAGGCCTAGCCATACTATACTTAGAGCCTTACCTCTCCTTTTATCAAAAAATCTCGCTATTGCAGTTGTCGCTGTATGTGACATTAGTCCTTGTCCAGAAAGTCTTAAAAAGAAAATACCAATAAATAAAAAATAATATGTATTAACAAAAGAAAAAAATAATGCTGATAAAGATAAAAATACTGCTACAAATATAGAAAAAGTGACAAGTCTGACTTCATCTATTTTTTTACCCAACCATACTAAAATTAAACCACTACAAAGGGTCGCTACCGCATAGAGAGTACCAAAATCTCCATGTGAAATTCCTAAATCTTCTCTTATATATACGTTAAATAGTCCAATAAAGTAGCTTTGCCCTATGCTAGAAAACAAGGTAAATATAAATCCAAAAATAATTATTTTGAAATTAAATCGAACAATATCTATAATCATAATATGAATTGTAAAGTTTCTTTTATTGGTCTTGGTGTAATGGGATATCCCATGGCAGGATATATATCAAAAGCAGGTCACAATGTAACTGTTTTTAATAGAACGAAATCTAAGGCTGAAAAGTGGATTAAACAATACAAAGGGGAAATCGCTGAAACTCCTGAAGATGCAGCAAGAGATTCTGATTTTATTTTTACATGTGTTGGGAATGATGAAGATTTAAAAGAAGTTACAATAGGCAGTAAAGGAATTTTTAACAGTATAAAAAAAGGTTCTATTTATATAGACAATACGACTGCTTCAGCTTCTATCGCAAGAGAACTTGATAAAAATGCAAAAGCACATAGTTTTGGTTTTTTAGATGCACCAGTTTCTGGTGGCCAAGCTGGTGCAGAAAATGGCGCCTTAACAGTAATGGTTGGTGGAGATAAAAATGACTTTGATAAAGCAAAAAGCATTATTGATTGCTACAGTAAAAAAGTACAACTATTGGGTCCTTCTGGGAGTGGACAATTAGCTAAGATGGTTAATCAAATATGTATTGCTGGTCTAGTACAAGGCCTGTCAGAAGCTATCAACTTTGGTTTGAATGCGGGTTTAAAAATGGAAAATGTTATTGAAGTAATTTCAAAAGGAGCTGCTCAATCCTGGCAAATGGACAATAGATACAAAACTATGATTGAGGATAAATTTGAGTTTGGTTTTGCGGTTGATTGGATGAGAAAAGATTTAAAAATTGCTATGGAAGAAGCTAAAAAAAATAATTCTTCACTTCCTGTTACTAAAATAATAGATGAATATTATGGAGAAATACAAAAAATGGGTGGTAGTAGATGGGATACATCTAGTTTAATAAGACGTTTAAAAAAAAAATAATAATAAGTGCTAAATAGTAAACCTGATTATTACAACGACTTAGACAAAATTTATTTAAAAATTTGGAGTCTTTTGAGTGATGGATTGGCAGATCGCAATGCTCAATTTCATATACCTGTATTTATTTGTGGTAGTAAAAAAGAATTTGATGGAAGAATAATTGTTCTCAGAGGTATAAATGATATTAAGAAAACATTATGGTTTCATAGCGATATAAGATCAAAAAAAATAGAAACACTTAAAAATAATCCTCAAGCTTCATTTTTATTCTATGATAAAAAAGAAAAAATACAGATAAGAGCAATAGGAAATACAAAAGTTCATTATAAAGACAGTTTTACGAAAAGTTCATGGAAAAAAACTGCTCATATGAGTAGACAATGTTATTTAGGAAAAAAAAGTCCAGGATCAAGTGCTAATAACCCAACTTCAGGCCTATCAGAAGATATTGATAATTCCAAATACAGTATGTCTGAAAGTGAGTTAGGCTATAATAATTTTTGTGTTGTGGAAACTTTTTTAACATCTATTGAATGGCTATATTTAGCATCAAAAGGACATAGGAGAGCTAAATTTTTTTTATCAAATGATCAGGTTGATAAAAAATGGTTAATTCCTTAAAATATATACATGTCTCTTACCAAAACACCTATTTGCAACTTTGGGGAAAAAGCTAAAGACTTTACTCTCATATCAACAGACAACCAAAAAATAACATTGAAAGATTATAAAGGTAAAAATGGAACTTTAGTTATGTTCATTTGTAATCATTGCCCTTACGTTAAAGCTATTATCAAAGAGTTGGTCGATGATATTAATTTTTTAAAAGTATTAGGCATTAAATCTGTAGCAATAATGTCAAACGATGTAGTAAATTATCCAGAAGACTCTTTCACAAATATGACTTTTTTTTCTAAGAAAAATAATTTTTCTTTTCCTTATGTTTTTGATAAAACTCAGAAAATTGCTAAGGATTACGGAGCTGTATGTACACCAGATTTTTTTGGTTATAATAAAGACTTAGAACTACAATACAGAGGCAGAATTAGAGAATTACGAAATCTTAAGGCAATAAAAGGAACAGAAAGCGATCTAAGACATGCAATGAGCTTAATAGCTAAAACACATAAAGGACCTAAAAATCAAATTCCAAGCATGGGATGTAATATAAAGTGGTTTAAATAATGTTTTTAATAGTTACGAGAAATTTTCCTCCAGATATAGGTGGTATTCAAATTCTAATGGAAGGATTGTCAAAAAGTCTTCTAGATCATGGACCAGTACAAGTTTTTGCTGATGGGTTTGAAAACTCTGAATCTTACGATTTAACTTCACAAATGAATATAGTTAGAACAAAAGGAATAAAGCTTTTTAAAAAATATCGAAAAGCTAATTTAGTTAATAATTTCATTAGAGAAAATTCAAGTATAAGAGCAATATTTTTTGACCATTGGAAAAGTTTAGAATTAATTAATAGAGAACTTTTAAATAAAACTAAAACTTTTTGTCTTATACATGGAAAAGAGATAAATCATTCTATTGGCTCTTTAATTAATAAAAGAATTATTGCAAGTTTAGATAAATCAAACTTTGTTATAGCAAACTCAAATTTTACAAAAAATTTATCTTTAAAAATTGGTATAAATCCATCAAAAGTAAATATTATTAACCCAGGTGTGGAAAAACCAAAAGATATTAAAAAGGATTTTATAATTAAAGCAGAAAATATTTTTGGAAATAGTTATCCAAAAATTATAACTGTAGCTCGATTAGATAAAAGAAAAGGACATGATAAGATTTTAATGTTAATTAAAAATTTAAACATTAAGTTTCCAAAAATTAAATATGTGAGTGTTGGTTTTGGAGATGAAGAAAAAAATTTAGTAAAATTAAAAAAAACACTCGATATAGAAAACAAAGTAGTATTTTTAAATAATACAAGCAAAGATTTAAAATTAGCATTAATTAAAAACTCAAATCTTTTTTTAATGCCCTCTAGAATAGAAAAAAAATCTGTAGAAGGTTTTGGTATATCTTTCATGGAAGCTGCTTCGTATGGCGTTGCTTCTATAGGAGGAAAAGATGGTGGGGCTTCAGATGCAATTAGACACGATAAAACTGGATTAATATGTGATGGCAATAATTTAAACTCAATATATGACGCTGTTCTAAATTTTTTTGAAAATAAAAATTCAATTGAATATGGAAAAGCTGCTTCAAATTTTTCTGAAAATTTTTATTGGGATAAGATAATAAAAAAATATATAAATTTAATTAACTAAGTCAATTTGTTCTTTTATTCTTGAATACAAATTTTCTGGAGTTAAATTTTTTAAATTGTTAACGGAAACTGTTTTAAATATATCAGTTTCAATAGAAACTTTTTTTGCTGTTGTGTGTGGACCAAATATAGCTACACCACTTTTTGCTAGATGTGCAGTAATATGAGCTGGTCCAGTGTCATTGCTTATAACGAAAACAGATTTTTGAATTAAGCCAGCTAGTTCCATTATATCTAAAGCTTTATTATTATTTAAAATTGTTTTTGCATTTATATTTTTTGCTTCATTTATTTCAGTAGGTCCTGGAGCAACACCAAATTCAAAGTTTTTATATTTTGACTTTAAAATTTCTATTAACTCATTATAAAAAGGCCATTTTTTATGTGGTAGTTTGGCTGAGCTAAAAGGAAAAATTAATATAAAATTCTTCTTAAAATTTTCACTAACAATACGATCTACATTAGAAATTGCCCATGAAAAATTTGGTTTTATTGAAAAGTTTGTTTTAATATTAGAGTTATCTAATTGATATTCAAACCGATCTAAAACAGAGTCTTTGTCAAAATCTCTCTTTTTTTTTTCTTTTTTTAAGGTAGTTTCTGTGCTGCTCCAGTTTTTGATACTAAACAAATATTTTCTATAAAAAGAAGTTCTTGAAGAATTTTGCAAGTCATAAACTTTTAAAAAATTATATTCTTTTACTTTTTTTTTTAAATTATAAAGATATAAAAAATTTAACCTTGATTTCCTACTATCAATTAATACTTCATCAATAAAAGGACATTTATTTAACAAGCCAATATATGGTGATGTAGTTAATATGAATATTTTATGATTTCTGTAATTTTCTCTTATATCTCTAAGAACACCGCTGATTTGCACGATATCTCCTAGAGATCCATGTTTGATTATTAAAATATTTGACATTATATATTCAACTTTAGTAAACCAATCTATCATATAGTATGAATAAGAAATCTACAAAAATATTAACCGAAATATCTCCTGGGGAATTATTAGATAAAATAAGTATTCTTGAAATTAAATTAGATAAAATTAATGATAAAAAAAACCTTGGAGAAATCAATAAAGAGTACAAATCTTTACTAGAAGCAAAAAATTCTACTATTCAGTCAGATGATAAATTGAATATTTTAATAACTAAAATAAAAGAAATTAATTTAAAACTTTGGGAAATTGAAGATAAAATAAGAATGTGTGAAAAAAGTAAGAATTTTGGAAGTGAATTTATTCAATTAGCTAGAGATGTGTATTTCAATAATGATGAGCGTGCACAAATAAAGAGTAGCATAAATAATCTATTAGGTTCTAATATTAAAGAAATTAAACAATACGCAACTTATAAATAAATTTACTTATTATTTCCATAATCATATTTTTTTTCCAAAATTTTGATGACATTATGTATAATGAAAGTCATTAATAAATAAATACTTCCTGCAACAATAAATACCTCTATAGGCCTAAATGTAGTTGAAATTATATGTTTTGCTACTCCGGTAAGATCTAACAGTGTTACTGTACTAGCTAGAGATGTTCCTTTTAACATTAATACTATTTCATTTCCGTATGCAGGTAAAGATTGTTTAATCGCAATTGGTAATTTAATCTTAATAAAAATGTTTATTTTATTTAAACCTAATCCTTTTGCTGCTTCTAAAACTCCCTTATTAATTGTTTCAAAAGCTGATCTAAAAATTTCTGATGAATAAGCTCCAGTATTTAATGTGAAAGCAAGTATAGCGCATGAATAAGGTTCTTTTAATACTATCCAAAGAAAAGATTCTCTAATCCACTCAACTTGTCCTAAACCAAAGTATATTATAAAAATTTGAACTAGCAATGGGGTACCTCTAAAAACATAAGAATAATAATAAGATAAATAATAAAGAATTTTATTTTTACTAATTCTGAGTATTGCAAAAAAAACCCCAACAAATATTCCAAAAAATAAAGATAATAATGTCAATTGTATCGTTAACAATGTGGCGTTAAGTAATCTTGGGAAACTCTCTATCATTAACTCCATTTAAAAACCTCTGCTATAATTTTTTTCTAATTTATTAAATAATTGCAAACTTAAAAATGTTAAAAACAAATATAAAACAGCAGCAAAAGAGTAAAAGAATAATGGATCTCTTGTTGAACCTGCAGCAACATATGATTGTCTCATAATTTCAACAAGACCCGTAACAGATATCAACGATGTGTCCTTTAAAGTAATTTGCCAAACATTACTTATATTAGGTAAAGCCAATCTTAACATTTGTGGAATAATTATTTTGTAATAATAGATTTTTTTTTTAAAACCTAATACTTCTGAAGCTTCAAATTGCCCTTTATGAATAGATGATATAGCTCCTCTAAACACTTCAGTTGAGTAAGCACCAGATATTATTCCAATTGATATTGCGCCTGTTATAAAAGCATTAACTTCTATATAT
>Ga0209403_10005543_pt1 | contig 13167 bp, 13 predicted proteins | sample ArcticOcean_MG_C_8_FD_187440 | JGI IMG/M metagenome (GOLD analysis project Ga0209403, IMG submission 187440) | Marine microbial communities from western Arctic Ocean - ArcticOcean_MG_CB11_86 (SPAdes) (version 2) | ecosystem: Environmental > Aquatic > Marine > Oceanic | place: Arctic Ocean... | reverse complement strand
TCATGTCATCACAGAAAATTTATTCTGGTCTTTTTATTACACAATGACCGGATTACATGCTTTACATGTGATCGGCGGAATGGTCATCATGGCACTTATCTCTTTTGACATCCGTAAAGGTCACAACTATCAACGAGTGGAACTGATTGGTATTTACTGGCACTTTGTTGATCTGGTTTGGATCTTCTTATTTCCTCTTTTGTATATCGCAAATTTCTAAAATGATAACCTTTTTGTTACAGGTCAAATTATGAGTGATGCATACGCACATCCCAATTATATTAAAATTTGGTTTTGGCTCCTCGGTTTATTAGCACTTAGCGTGGCAGGACCAATGCTTGAAATACCAGTAGTAACCATCATCACTGCATTTGGAATTGCTGTAGTAAAAGCTTACTTGGTTGCCGCTAATTTCATGCACCTCAAGTTCGAGAAGGATATAATCTGGTATTTACTAATCCTTTCTATTTGCCTACTAGGTGTTTTCTTTTTTGGTACATCGCCAGATCTAATGATGACAGAAGGAGATCAATGGATAGATTGTATCGCAGACAAATCCTGTGTTGAGCAACGCTTGTGAAAGTCCCTTCCAGCCAGTCAGTCCTGTTTGCTGCTTCAGAGGTTTCGCTGCCAAGTATGCCTATGCGTGCTAAATCTCCTGTTTCCAACGGTGTTGTAGGAATGCTCATATTTATAGTCACCGAAGTTATGTTTTTTGGTGGACTAATCAGCGCATATCTGGTGATCCGTGCCGGACTTGATGAGTGGCCTCCCTGGGGCCAACCAAGATTACCTGTCGTAAACACTGCAGTTAACACTTTGGTTCTCTTAGTCAGCGGATTGCTGATGGCTTACTCACGTTACTTGCTCCAGAAAAACAAACTTATTGAGGGACGGAGATGGCTTGGATTTTCTGTCCTACTAGGCACTTTATTTTTAATATCCCAAGGATATGAGTGGATGCAGTTGATAAAATACGGATTGACTGTTTCATCCAGCGTGTACGGTGGTTTGTTCTATTTAATAATTGGCGCGCACGGATTACACGTAATTGGTACGTTGGCGTTTGTGATATATGCCTGGCGTCGTTTGGGAGCAACAGTTAATCCAATCACCCCTGAAGGACTTTTACCAGTTCAACTTTTGTGGTATTTTGTCGTCATTGTCTGGCCGGTTCTTTATATGCTTGTCTATTTGTAGTGATTCTCCGCAACCCCTTAAAAAATGCAGACTCTGCACTAATATTTCTATAAAATTTATATGGCTCATTTTAAGCATTTTCTGCTCGTTTTAAGTTTTAGTCTTGCTCCGGTAATTGCTGAGGCATGCGCGGTTTGTTTTTCCGGAAGAGAGGAAAGCCTGGAAGCATTTTATCTAACTACAATTTTCCTTACTCTGCTTCCAGTTGTATTGCTTTCCTCAATCGGCTTCTGGCTTTATCGGCAATACAGTAAAGCAGCATAATTATTTAAACTTTAAGCCTCATGAACGTACTCAACAGATCAGGAAAACTCATCCTTTTTCTAGCAGTTCTTTTTTTGAGTATCTTTTCCCTTCACGCGGCCGAACTGCGTCCATCCGGACTTATTTTTAATGATTATCCAGGTTCCACAGTTGTAGTGATTGACAAGTCAGTATGTCGGCTGATGGTCTACAAGTTTCAGGAATCATGGAAAATGGACCAGGTCTTCCCTTGTACAACCGGAAAGGTAGAAGGTGATAAATTCCGTGAAGGAGACTTTAAAACACCGATCGGAATTTACTGGTTGACTCAGGCATGGGCGGGATGGGAACTCGCTCAGTATTACGGTAATGTCGCCAATGTGTACGGTACAGGAGCTTTTGAAGTAAGTTACCCAAATTATTATGATAAAGTTGTTGAACGAAAAGATGGTAACGGAATCTGGATTCACGGAACTACCAAGGGAAACCCTATCCCTACACGCGGTTGTATTTCGGTAAGCAACAATAATTTACTTGAACTGACACACTCAGTTGAATTGGGAGACACTCCGGTAATAATTGAAGAAAAGGTTTCATTTTCTCCCAGTGAAGAAATAGACCGTGAGCAGCAATTTTTGTTAGGAACCATTGAGTCATGGAGGAGAGCCTGGCAAGAGAATGATACTGAAAATTACCTTTCATATTATTCAGATAATTTTCTCACTGAGAAGTGGAATGCAAGTACTTGGCGCGAACACAAACTTAATGTAAATACTCAAAACGAACGACGTCGAATTCTTATAAATGATCTGTCTGTCCTGAAAAGCAAAGATATTTACCACATTCGCTTTGTACAAACCTATACTTCTTCTATTCTCAACGATGTCGGCTTCAAGCACCTCTTTCTAGTCAAAGAGGCAGACGGTCTTAAAATCGTCAGCGAAAACTGGACTCCGTTAAAACAATTCTCAGCTAGCCCTGCATTTCAATATGCGTATAAGGAGTCTACTCAAAACTCAATGTAATCCTTGAGCGACAGTCTGTTTAACTCCTCATTTTATTATCTATTAAATCTCATTTCTTTCTCTAAAGCTTCGCTAGACATTCTCTAGTACCCGCTGCTGCATTTCATAAGTGGTAGAGCATCAGATATACCAATACACCTGTTACGGAAACATACAACCAGAGAGGTAAAGTCACCCTAGCAATTTTAGGATGTTGGTTAAAATTACCTGTTGCAGCAAAATAAACTGTGGTCAGAACCAGCGGTAAGACAACCGCAGAAAGTAAAATGTGTGAAATTAAGATAAAGAAGTAAAGTGTACGCAACCAGCCTTCTCCCTCAAATGAAGTGTCTCCATGAAATGCATGATAAGTGAGATAACTGATTAAAAATAAAAATGAAAAAGTTAATGCACTCAGCATCATTTTTATGTGACGACTACGGTTTCCATTCCTGATTGCAAGATAGCCCAAGACAAGACAACTAGCACTCAGAGAATTAAGCAAAGCGTTAACTGCCGGTAGAAATCTCAGATTAAAAGAACTTTCTTCTGGAGCAGGCTCTCGAAGGTAAATTAACCAAAACAAAAAATATATAATTCCAGCTGAGAGTACTACTATCGAACTGAGAACAGTCCTGTTGGAAAATGGAATAGTCATAGTCTTTCCTTTTTAAGATGAACATCTGCCAGGACGTAAAATAATAATCCTGTCAAGGTTGCCGCAATTGCAGTGTGCAATGTAGAAACAGGCACAGGCACACGTAAAACAGCGTTTAGAATACCAACACATATTTCCAGAAGTATCAGGAAAACAATGCTGAATCCATGCACATGATAACCATGACTGTTCTTCAGCCAGAACCACGACATCAGCATTAGTGCCAACCCACCGCTCAAAGCAATCAGACGATGCAGCATGTGAATCAACTCATTTGCAAAGACAGGCAGGAATCTTCCCTGAAATTCTGGCGGTGCCGGAGCTAAAACGTCTCTCTCAATTCCTGACAAGCCCGAAATATCAGTTCCGCTCATACCAAATGAGACAACACTTCCCTCGTGACATCCTGGAAATGCCTCACAATGTTTTCCGGAAGAAGTAGAGCTGTTATAACCTCCTGAAGTAATAATTATTAAAAGCACAGCCAGCATCCATATCAGTTGCCTTTGTAAAGGTAATTTAGCTTTTGATGAATTTACGTTAGACCCTGCCATGGACTTTGAAATAAATTCATTCGGCTGCTCAAAAGTAACTCTTGTCAAAAAAACTAGAATCCCAAACAGGATGTTTCCTCCCAATAGGTGAAGAGTCACAATCGGCGGCCAGAGTACCATGGTTACTGTCAGAGCTCCTAAAATACCCTGGACACAGACAATAATAAGGCTGGTTACAGCAAGTTTTCTTTGTTTGAAATATCGAGGTTGTAAAAACGAGACAAAGGTGATGGCAATAATTAAAACTCCTAAAAATGTAGCGATGAATCGGTGTCCTACCTCCAATGCGATTTCAAACCCCTCTGGAGGTAGCAGCTGACCATAACAAAGCGGCCAGTCAGGACAAGATAATCCAGCATTTTTCAAACGCACATAAGCGCCAAAAGGAATCAATGGCCAAGTCATAATTGCTGCTCCAAGGCATAATAATTTCATCATTTACTTCTAATTATTTTTTAATAATTTTCATCTTAAATACAACAATTAATTATGACAATCTTAGGTCTGAAACTCAAGTTTATGACGAAGCTGATTCGACACTAATTATTCTTCGGTATTCCTGCTGTTTCCATTACCAGTTTATTTTCAAGATTGACGACAATGAGAGAGCTGATTAATGCAGAACCTTTAACAATTAAACTGATTTTAACTCAAGATTTTTTTGTCTCTGCCGATAATGAATGTAGAAGTACAAGTTTAGTCTGCACAATTTACCCTTCACGGTGATAACAAAACGTGCAGGCTCATTTTCTTAGACCATTTTCGGAAGGATTGCAAAATGTATCATCAAAACATTGACACAAAATTACAGAAACGGATTCAGTCCAAAGAATTTGACGAATCCGTTGATCAGGCAGTACGTTCATTCATGTACGATTTGGATTTTATGCTTTTGGAAGAACAGCATGTTTCCTCTAACCTCAACTATAGCTGCATTCAGGATGATGCTGTTGTAAAGTGGGTAAACCCTGTTTGAATAAAAAAGGCAGAAATAATGTTCCGGATCAGTTAAGGAACATTTACGCTTCTTTGGAATTCACGCACTTAGTGAGAAAGAATCATTTTGTTTCTGAGCCGTGCGTGAAGGAGCAGGAATGACACAGTCCGGAAGAATAATTTCAAAAACAACTCCGCGGTTGTCCAATAGATTGCATCCACGGATAGTTCCTCCATGCGCTTCTATCAGTTGCTTTCCTATAGATAGTCCCAGACCGGTACCCATTTCCTTGCCTTCTGTTTGAAAAGACTGAAAAATATTAGCAATAATCGAATCCGGAATTGGACTACCATTATCCACAATCTGGATTTTAAGTTCGCGCATACTTTGTGGAATAAAACGAACTTCTATCTGAGCATGTTTCCCATCCTTGGTATCAGGTGAATCCTGAAATTTTTCCCATGAATTTTTGATAAGATTTACAATTACACGAATTATCTTCCGTCCATCAAAGCGCAGCAGAAAAGCCGGTTGTCCTGCAGGTACACGGTAATGCAAAGGGAAATCCTCGATGAAACCAAGTTGAGATTCAATTTGCTCCTGAAACTCGTCCAGTTGATATATTTCCGGACGAATCTCCATCCTGCCTGAAGCAAAATCCAGAATATCCGTGGTGAGTCCTGTGACGTTGTTTGAAGAGTTTTTTATCCTGCGGATGTAAGTTAAAGCCTGAACCACTTCCATTGCCTGTATTCGATCTTTGTCCAGTATTTTTATGAGCAAAGTCGCAAAACTTGAAATGGAACCGTTTGCGTTGCGGATGTCGTGACCAAATTCCGCAACTGTATTACCTAACTCAACAAGGCGGCGCTCCTTCTTTTTTGCCAGTTGCAGGTCTGTCACAGTTTGTTCCAGTTGCTGTTTTGAATCTTCCAGCTCTTCCACATTTTGTGCTAATTCATCCTGCATTGACTGGAAGCGAGTCCAAAGTTCTTCTAGGACTCCGATTCGCTGCCCAATCAGTGTACTTGCATCAGAAGTTTGCGGACTATACAAATCGCCTGTTTCATTTTCACGTCTATATTTGACGAAGTGTTGACACAGAACATCAACTTGATCAGTAATGAGGCGGGTTTGTTTGTAAACCAGCAAGGCAACAATTAGCAGGGCTACACTTCCACTGATTAATAAACGAATCCAAAAAGGTTTTTTGGCAAAAGGTGAGATATCTTGGGTTACAATCAAAATCCCCTGTGTTCCATTTCGACCAACCGGTATCTGGAATGAAACCCTATTGCCTATTTGACTGAGAAATTCCGTATTATTTTTTTGGGGAATAATTTCATTTGCAGTAATTATTTCTTTAGTGAGAAATTCTAGCTGCGTTACTCCATTATATTTCTGAGTCAACAGCTTCTCAATTTTTGCTGAACTTTCACTGCCTTCGAGCATCAACTCACTGACATTTGCTGCCATTAAATTGAGTTCATGTAGTGTCTTTAGGGGAAGAGAAGGGGTACTTAAAGAAGAGAGGGGTAAAAAGGAACTCAGATAATAAGTTAGTGTAAAAATAAAAATTGCAAGTAAACCAAAATGAGACCTTTTTAGCCTGGATTCATCCAGCTTTTTCTCTGGTCTATCTTGCTTTATAATTCTTTTTGAAGCAAGTGCTGCTCTCCTGATTTTAATTTTCCTAGGAACTTTATGCTGGTTTCTAAGCGTTACTTTATTAAGAGTATGAATCATATTATCCATTCTGCATAAAAAAACGCTGGAGGGTTTCCATTATAAGACCACTAAATTATTTGCACATCCATGTGAAAAATATTAGCAATTTAATGACCAGTTGTATTAGAAAATCATCTGTTCTATAAATTGTCTGATTTGTTATATGTTAAATCACAAGGCATTGCAAGTACTTATTTATAATATGATTGATTTTATATGCTTTTTTTTGATTATATATATACTAAATTATAAATAAGTTAATTATAATAGTGACTTATGAATACTTTGATAATATTATATTTTTTTACATAAAAATGCATATATTTCAGGAATTTGAGTATTATAATAATATTTACTCAGTTGAATTATAAGTTCAATAATTGGTCTTTTTAGTCTAAAACATGCGTTAATTTTATTTTTTTCTTGGAACTTACATCATTACATACCCATATAATGATATACCTTGCTTTTATCATATAGATCACATATAATTTTTGAGTATCTAAAAGAGTCTTCTTTTGAATACAGTCAAATTTATTTCAACCATTCACTCAACAAACAAGGTAATATGAAACGAGAGTATCAGGACATGCAAGAAGGAGTCAAACAGATGTCAACAGGCAAACAGGATTATAAAGTAGCCGACTTAACACTGGCGGAATTAGGCCGTAAAAGTATCACCATGGCAGAACATGAGATGCCGGGACTGATGATGCTTAGAGAAGAATATAAGGATAACAAACCACTGGTTGGTGCTCGTATAACCGGCTCATTACACATGACTATCGAAACCGCAGTTTTGATTGAGACTCTGGTAGAGCTTGGCGCAGAAGTACGCTGGTCGTCGTGTAATATTTTTTCAACCCAGGATGAAGCAGCAGCGGCAATGGTTGAAGCCGGAATTCCGGTATTTGCCTGGAAAGGTGAATCCGAAGAAGAATACTGGTGGTGTCTGAAGCAGACTTTGGAATGGCCTGAGGGGAATGGTCCTAATATCCTCCTGGATGACGGCGGTGATTTAACAGGCTACATTCATGAAACACGTCCGGATTTACTCTCAGGGCTTAAAGGAGTTTCGGAAGAAACAACAACCGGAGTTCATCGACTAGAGCAAATGGAACGTCAAGGATTACTTAAGTTACCAGCATTCAATGTAAATGATTCTGTTACTAAAAGTAAATTTGACAATTTGTACGGTTGCCGTGAATCACTTATTGACGGTATCAAACGCGCAACCGATGTGATGATTGCAGGTAAAATTGCTGTTGTCGCAGGTTATGGTGATGTTGGTAAAGGTTCAACGCAATCACTGCGAGGACAAGGTGCCCGAGTACTTGTGACTGAAATTGACCCGATTTGTGCATTACAAGCTGCAATGGAAGGTTATGAAGTTGTAACCATGGAAGATGCCGCCTCAATTGGTGACATCTTTGTTACCACAACAGGTTGTTCCGATATCATTTGTCGTGAGCATATGGATGCGATGAAAGATCAGGCAATTGTGTGTAACATAGGACATTTTGATACAGAAATTCAGGTTTCTTCTTTGAACAATGATTCTTCACTAAAAAAGATTAATATCAAGCCGCAGGTTGATCAGTATGTCTGGCCTGATGGTAAACGTATGATTTTGCTTGCGGAAGGACGTTTGGTAAATCTTGGTTGTGCAACAGGACATCCTGCTTTTGTTATGTCCAACAGTTTCACCAACCAGGTAATGGCGCAAATAGACCTCTGGGAAAAAGGTGACGATTATGAAAACAAGGTTTATGTCCTTCCAAAAATTCTTGATGAAAAAGTTGCCCGCTTCCATTTAGGTAAATTAGGGGTGAAGTTAACCCGACTGAGTGAAAATCAGGCAAAATATTTGGATATTCCAATTGAAGGGCCTTATAAGCCCAATCATTACCGTTATTAAGAGGTTTTTTGTCATTACGGCTGTTCAACTTTAAGCGCAGTAAATTTTTGTTATTTGGGCTTGGATTTGTATTCCTGCTGTTACTCAGCGGATGCGGATCAAAGCCCATCTCTCTCATGAATGCACCTCTGGATTCAGGTCCGGAGGCTCCGCTCAAACCGACCGCTGAAGAACTACAGACTTCCAAATCATTCATCGCATTTGTCCCTGTACAATTTTCTGAAAACCTTTCCCGCTATCATAAAGCGCTCAGCGTAAGTTTTGTACAGTCTGTCCTAGAGGAGCATGGGGACCTTAAAATCATTGACGACGTCAGGGTTTTAAGAGCGTTGAACAGTAGTCAGTTTACTCCATTGAGAACATCACTAGAGAAAAACAAATTACGTAGAATTGATGAAAAACTGAAAAATCAGACCATTGAATTAGGTAAATGGCTGCGTGTACGTTACATTGTTTTGATGAGTGTCCAGTCCAGCCCAAAAAAAGTTTCTTCTACAGAATGGAGTACCTATATCAGCTTCAGGATTTACCGAGTTGAGGATCCGGTAAAGATTGAAATGAACCATGAATTCACTTATGTTTTTTCTGAATCAAGTGATCTCTGGGAAGAGGTTGGAGCTCTAGTTCGGGGGCGTTTCCCGCTCGGAGGTTTTATTGTCGAATCACGTGCTAATCGTCTCTACGTCAGAGTAAATTTGGGACGCCGTAACCGGATCACGGAAGATCAGGTTTGCAAAATTTTCCGTAGAGTTGAGAAAGAAAAAAAAGGAACAAACGGAAAAATGATCACCAGCATTGAGTTTGATCGAATTGGACAAGTAACATTATTTCGTGTGCAGGAGGATTTTTCGTGGGGAAAAGTGCCTTCAAACTTTAGAAAAGCCGTGCTTAATGGTGATGCAATCCGCTGTTATTGAATATGTCTGAGCAGTTGATTTTAGACAAAAAGAAAACCCGCCAAACAGTCCTGCAGCAACGTCGAGCATTTTCTCCAACAGAGAAAGCTGAGGCCGAGCAACGGATGTTGAAGTTCCTGCAAAGTTGGGATGTTTTCAGGCAGGCAAAAACAATCCATATTTTTATCTCCAAAACAGATGAACCAGACACCGGCCCAATTATTGAGTCCGCCTGGGAATCCGGAAAAAAGGTCGCTGTTCCCTGTGTACTTCCAGATACGTTTGAACTCTTTCATTCACAACTTAAATCATTTGATAATTTATGTTCCGGAGCATTAGGTGTTTTAGAACCTTCTCCTGAAGGAAGAGTGGCAATGACTCCGGAAAGTTTTGATCTTGTCATAATTCCCGGAGTTGCTTTTGATAGTCAAGGAGGAAGACTAGGTTACGGGAAAGGATATTACGATCGATTCCTGGAGCAGACAGCTGCTTTCCGTTTAGCATTAGCCTTTGATTTTCAAGTTCTTGAAAAAGTGCCCACTGAAAAGCACGATGTACCGATGAATGGAATTTTAACGGAATCCGGAATTATTGAAGTGAATAATTGAGAAGCAATCTTCCATGGATTTTTTTATGGATTTAATTGCGAATCAGATTAATCTCCCTCCTTACTGAAAGAGATCAACATGAAAAAATGGCTAATTGTTTTTATTTTCGTATCAGGCCTTGCGGCAACCGCAATTTTTCAGTATAAAGCTATCCTGACCAGCTACGCGGAATTTTATACGGTCAATAATGCCAGTTCCGGTGCAGATGCGATTGTCGTACTCTCTGGAGGAAAAGCTACAAGAATACCTCATGCCTTAAAACTTTTCGCAGATAATTATGGACCACTCCTTTTGTTGACAGATGAAAAAAAGATTAACATGCGATTCGCTCATCTTTTTTCAACAAATGAGGAAATTGCACATGCTATGAAAGATGAACTCAAACTTAATGTAGCGATCGTCACTGTACCTTCGCTCAAAGGCGGGGCAACTTCCACATTTGACGAAGCTTACGATCTCAGAAAATTTAGTGAAACGGAAGGCTTTAAGCGGCTGATTTTAGTTACAGATGCATTTCATACACGGAGAGCATATCATGCTTTTCAAACAGTATTTTCCGGATCCGAAATACGACTGGAAATGTCAGCGGCACAAAATGATATTTACAATGAATCAAACTGGTGGACTTCAGATCATGGCATTTCCGCTTATGTTTTAGAAAGCATCAAATACCCGGTTTACCTGCTTTCGAGTAAAAATGCCACTTTCATCAGAAATGACTGATGTCTGAAAACCCACTCTTTATCCGAGCTTTTCAAATGGCAGACAAGGCTACCTTAGTTTCCCTCTGGCAACTCTGTGAACTAACTGTTCCTTGGAACAATCCTTATAAAGATATTGCCAGAAAGCTGAAAATTCAACCTGAACTTTTTTTGGTGGGTGTACAGAACAGTCTTTTAATTGCTTCGGTAATGGGTGGATATGACGGTCACAGAGGATGGATTAATTATTTGGCGGTACATCCGGATTTTCAGGGTCAGGGTTACGCACAACAGATGATGAAAAGCGTTGAATCCGAATTAAGAAAAATAGGCTGCCCCAAAATCAATTTGCAGATTCGCTCAGGGAACGCTAAAGTAATGAAGTTCTACCAGAAGCTGGGATTTACGGATGACCGAGTTCTCAGTATGGGAAAACGACTTGAAGAAGATCATTCATGAAACAACTCCGCGAATTTCAATTTATATTCATGTTAAAAATAAGTTATGCCTGAATTATTGTTAATTTCCCTTTATATCACCGGAGGACTGGCTCTGTTGTATTTTGGAGCAGACTGGTTGGTAAAGGGTGCAATAACTCTGGCATTATACTTGGGCTTAAGTCCGTTGATCGTCGGACTGACAGTTGTGGCACTGGGGACAAGTATTCCAGAAGCACTCGTCAGCGTACAAGCGGCAATCGGACAACAGGGAGGAATTGCGGTTGGTAATGTTGTAGGTTCCAATATTCTTAACATAGCGTTAATTCTAGGACTATCTGCCTTGATCAATCCATTAAAAATTGATTCACACATAGTAAAAGCCGACGTTCCTCTTTTGACAGGAGCAACTTTTATGCTGGTTGTTCTACTGGAGGATTTTCACATTTCACGCATGGAAGGTGCGTTTTTGCTGTTGTGTATTGCGGGTTATGTAATTGGCAATATCATGACCGTCAAGAAGACAACTCCGGAAGAGAATGAAATAGAGGGCATGGAAGCTCCCGTAGATTCAGGGAAAACATTTTGGCGTGACGTTGCTTTGTTGATCGTTGGAATTATAACCTTAGGTTTTGGCGCAAATTTTCTGGTTAAAGGAGCAGTAGACCTTGCCAGAATCTGGGGCTTGAGCGAAGCCTTAATCGGCCTGACTATTGTTTCAATTGGTACAGGCACACCAGAATTGGCAACAGCACTGATGGCTGCTTACCGGAAGAGTGCCGACCTTGCAATTGGTAATGCAGTTGGTTCAAATCTTTTCAACATCATGTTTGTGCTTGGACTTGCCGGACTCGTTGCACCGCTGGATGCCAAAGGGATTAACTCCTCAGACCTTTATGTGATGCTTGCTGTGACGTTTCTGTTGCTTCCTACATTTTGGACAGGCCGTGTTCTTGACCGGAAAGAGGGCTTCCTGTTCCTTGCTATTTATGTAGGCTACATCTATTATTTGTGGCCTGCCTGAGTTGCAAAGTCTTCTCTGGTATAAGTCTAATTCAAGCCCCTGTAGTAATTCCTCAGAGTTGCTGCTAAAGCCTCTTTAAAGCCTGATCCAGATCCGCAATGAGATCCTTGGCACATTCAATCCCAATCGAGAGACGAACCACTTCAGGCCCCGCACCGGCTGTGATGAGTTGTTCCTCAGAGAGTTGTCGGTGAGTAGTCGAAGCAGGATGTAAAATCAGGGAGTGGGTATCACCAATGTTGGCGACATGACTGAACAGTTCGACAGTCTCTAGCATTTTTAAGCCACTTTCATAACCACCTTTTACACCAAAAGTAAAAACAGAACCCGTGCCGTCCGGTAAATATTTTTTACCTAGTTCATAGTATGGACTGGACTCGAGTCCTGCGTGAGAAACCCATTCTACGTTTGGATGTTTTTCAAGAAATTGTGCAACTGCCAAAGCATTTGAGCAATGCCTTTCAATGCGCAAAGGCAAAGTTTCGATACCGTTGAGCGTTATCCAGGCATTCATGGGAGATTGTGAACAGCCCAAATCACGCAGACTGATGGCATGGCTGTACATGGTATAAGCAAGGTCACCAAAAGTTTCCGCAAAAGTGAGCCCGTTATATTCCGGAGAAGGTTCGCTCAAACTTGGATATTTAGAATTTCCCAGCCACGGGAATTTACCTGAATCTATCACAACTCCTCCAAGAGCATTTCCCTGTCCAGACAGAAATTTTGTTGTTGAATGCACCACTATATCTGCACCCCATTCGAGTGGTTGACTCAAAAACGGTGTAGCCATCGTGTTGTCAACAACCAGAGGCACACCTGCTTCGTTTGCAACTTTTGCTATTCCTTCCAAGTCAGCCACCACTCCGCCCGGATTAGCAAGGTTTTCTATAAAAATTGCGCGTGTCTTTTCGGTGACTGCCCTGCGGAAAGCTTCCGGACTGTCTGTATCGACAAAGATCGCCTTCCAGCCAAATTTACGATAACTTTTTCCCATCAAATTGATCGTGCCGCCATAAAGCTTGTTGGCCACAATCACCTCCATTCCAGGTGACATTAACGGAAAAAGGGCCAGCGTTTCCGCAGCGTGTCCGGAAGAAGTCACTGTTCCACCGCGACCTCCTTCAAGAGTAGCCAGTTTTTCTTCCAGTGCTGATACAGTCGGATTGGTTAAACGAGAATAAATAAAGCCTGGTGCTTGCAGATTGAAGAGCGAAGCTGCATGGTCTGCATCATCAAATACATATGAGGAAGTTTGATAA
>Ga0209403_10005538_pt1 | contig 13172 bp, 14 predicted proteins | sample ArcticOcean_MG_C_8_FD_187440 | JGI IMG/M metagenome (GOLD analysis project Ga0209403, IMG submission 187440) | Marine microbial communities from western Arctic Ocean - ArcticOcean_MG_CB11_86 (SPAdes) (version 2) | ecosystem: Environmental > Aquatic > Marine > Oceanic | place: Arctic Ocean... | reverse complement strand
CAAACTATTTCAGGTATTTTTTTACCTTTTTTTTCAGCTTGTTCAAAGGATCTCAAAGCAGATAATCCACATGGTCCAGCCCCAATAATTGCTACTTTAGTCATCTAATTATCTCTCCGTACAATAAATTTATAAGTTTACTTTACTAACAAAATGCTAAAAATTGAAATAAAATAATACTTATTATGAAAAAAATTATAATCATTGGAGCTGGGGCTATGGGATCAGCTTTTGCCGTACCATGCCTTGAAAACCATAATGATGTGACACTTGTTGGAACACACCTTGAAGACGACTTAATAAAAAAAATTAAATCAAATAATAATTTTCATCCTGCTTTAAACATGGAGCTACCATTACAATTAAAGGTAGAAAAATTTGAAAAATTGAACTCAATACTTGAGAGTAGTGTTGATATAATTGTTGCAGCAGTAAGCTCTATAGGAATTGAATGGTTTGTTGAGCAAATATCAAAATATTATAAAAAAAATCTTCCTATTATTTTGTTAACTAAAGGTTTGGCAATAGAAGAAAATGAATTAATGACACTTTCAGATAAGATTAAAAAGCTTTTAAGAAAAAAAAGTCATACAGAAGTAAATGTTTCAGCAATCAAAGGACCTTGTTTAGCTGCAGGTCTTGCTAATAAAATGAGAACAGGAACAGTTATTGCAAATCCAGATATTAAAGAAACTGAGTTATTGAAAAAAATTATATCAACTAATTATTATTCAACTGAAATATCAGATGATTTAACAGGTGTTGAATTATCAGGTGCAATTAAAAATATTTATTCAATGTTAATTGGAGCATCTGAAGGATTAAGCAATTCCAAAGCACCTAAAGATATCCAGTCAAAATATTATCTAAATACATCAGCCTCATTAATTCATAGATCTATTTCTGAAATGGTTGAGTTTGTATCTCACTACGGAGGCAACCCTGAAACAGTTTATGGTTTGGCAGGTCTTGGAGATTTATATGTAAGTGCAATTGGTGGAAGAAATAGTTTAATGGGTAAATATCTGGGTCAAGGATATCTCTATAAAGATGTTAAAGAAAAGTTTATGAAAAATATTACAGTTGAGGGTGCACAGCTTGCATTAGAAATTGGTCCAAAAATTTTAAAAGATCTTAATCCAAAACATTTCCCACTAATGTTTAGTATGTTAAATACTATATGTGATAATAAAAAATTAGAAATTGATTGGTAAATATAGATTTTAAATGATTAAAAATATTTTAATATTTGTTTTTATAGCTCTTGCAATGGTTGTTATTTTAAATTTTAGTGATCATAATTTAAAGAGAGCTGTAGATGCATGTCTTGCCGGTAGTCAAAAATTATCTAAATCTAAGATAACAGATCTTGAAGAAGCTAAAAAATTTTGTGAAGAAGAAATTAGAAAAAATAAAGACTAGAAAGTGATCAGTAGATGAAGTCAAATTGGAATTACCCCACAACAGTTTGGACTGGAGAAGGTAGATCAACAGATCTTCCAAAAGCTTGTTTATTAGCTAAAATTAAAAATCCATTATTTGTCACAGATAAAGATTTAGTTACTTTACCAATGACAATTAAAACAATTGATAATCTTAAAAAAGTTTTTAAGGATATTAATATTTTTTCTAAATTTTCAGGTAATCCATTTGGAAAAAATATTAGTGAAGGTGTTGAACTATACAATAAAAAAAATTGTGATGGTGTCATTGCTTTTGGTGGTGGAAGTGCACTTGATGTGGGAAAAGGAATTGCTTTTATGTGTGGTCAAACTAGACCATTGTGGGATTTTGAAGATATAGGAGATAATTGGAAAAGAGCAAATGAAAGAAAAATTTCTCCAATTATTGCTATACCAACAACTGCAGGTACAGGATCAGAAACAGGCAGAGCATCCGCAATAATTAATGAGGAAACAGGTATGAAAAAGATAATTTTTCATCCAAAATTTATGCCTACTGTAGTTATTTTAGATCCATTATTAACTGTTGATTTACCGCCTAGAATTACTGCTGCAACAGGCATGGATGCTCTAGCACATAACATAGAAGCGTTTTGCGCACCTGGCTTTCATCCAATGGCAGATGGAATTGCTTTGGAAGGAATGAGGTTAATAAAAAACTCCCTATCTGTCGTAGTTAAAGATGGACATAATATTAAAGCAAGGTCCGAAATGTTAGCTGCAGCAAGTATGGGGTCTACAGCTTTCCAAAAGGGATTAGGAGCAATTCACTCATTAAGTCATCCAGTCAATGCTCAATTTAATGTTCATCATGGTTTATCGAATGCTATTTTTATGCCTTATGTTTTAACATTTAACAAAAAAGAAATATCTGAAAGAATAATCTCAATATGTGATTATTTGGGTTTAGAAAAATCCTTTGACAGTTTCATACAATGGATAATGGATCTCAGAGAAGAGTTTAACATTCCTCATAAACTTTCAGATATTGTTGATAAAGAAAAAATAGATTTAGATAAACTTTCAGAGATGGCTTTTGAGGACCCATCAACAAATGGAAATCCGAAAAAATTAACTAAAGAAGATATGAAAATCATGTATCAACATAGTATTTCAGGAGATTTATTTTAAATGAAAAATTTAAATATTCTTATTTGTGAAGGAAACACACCTGAAGAAGGAAAAATATTTGAAGATGTTGGCATACCCACACACACAGAAAGTTTAAAAGAAAGTCTTTCTTATTATAATAAAGATTTAACAATAGATGTATTGAATCCTTGTTTAGAATTAGATCTTAATGAAATTGTACCTAAATTAAAAAAATATGATGGATTAATTTGGGGTGGGAGTAGTTTGAATATTTATAATGATATTCCAGAAATAAGAAGACAAATTGCTTTTATGAAAGAATGTTTTAAAAATATAAAAAAGATGTTAGCAATTTGTTGGGGAATGCAAGTAGCAGTAACAGCAGCAGGTGGTGAGGTAAAAAAGGGAGTTAATGGCTCTCATATAGGAATAGCAAATAATATTGAATTAACTAGTGATGGATTAAATAATCCTCTTTATAAAGATAAAAATAGTAGATTTAATACACCAGCATTTAACTTTGATGAAGTAGTTAAAGTTCCGAATGGAGCAGTTTGCTTAGCTTCAAATAAAATTAATAAAATACAAGGGCTTAATTTTAAAACTGGTGTTAGTGAAATTTGGGGATTGCAATATCATCCAGAGATCACTTATCAAAAAATGGTTGATATTATTAAATTTAGAAAAAAAGCATTAATTGAAAAAAAAAATAGATTTGAAAATGAAGAAGAAGTTAATAACCATATAAACTTCATCGAAGAAGAAATTAAGATTTCAGAAAAAAACTCAAGGATGCTAGAATTAAGAAATTGGTTAAATTTAATTAACTAATTTTTAAAATAAACCTTCTATTTCACCATCTTTATTTAATTTAATAGAGTCTGCTGCTGGAACTCTTGGTAGACCTGGCATAGTCATAACCGCTCCACACACAACAACAATAAATTCTGCACCTGAAGAGAGTCTAATTTCTCTTATTGGTAAAGCATGTCCTGTAGGTGCTCCTTTTAAGCTTGGATCTGTTGAAAAACTGTATTGAGTTTTTGCGATACAAATAGGAAAATCTCCATAACCCTCATTTTCAAAGCTTTTTAACTGATCCCTAATTTTTGTATCAGCAATAACTTCATCTGCTCTATAAATCTCTTTTGCAATTATTTCTATTTTTTTAAATAGAGGAGTTTTGCTTTCATACAAGAATTTGAATTTAGCATCATTTTTTTCACATAATTCAGTTACATGACTTGCTAATTCTTTTGCTCCTTCACCACCATTTGCCCAGTGTGTACAAAGGCTTGCTTTAACTCCTAAATTATCACAAAAATCTATCAATGCTTTAACTTCATTATCTGTATCTTTAATGAAATGATTAACAGCAACAGCAACAGGTAAACCAAATTTTTTAACATTTTCTATATGTCTCTCTAAATTTATTAAACCTTTTTTAACAGCATCTATATTTTCTATTTTAAGATTATCTTTAGCTACACCACCATGCATTTTTAATGCTCTTATAGTAGCAACTATAACAACACAACTTGGTTTTAAATCTGATTTTCTACATTTTATATCAAGAAATTTTTCAGCACCCAAGTCAGCACCAAATCCTGCTTCAGTAACAACATAGTCAGCAAGTTTTAATCCTGTTTTTGTTGCAATTACAGAATTACAGCCATGTGCAATATTTGCAAATGGACCACCATGAATAATTGCAGGATTATTTTCTAATGTTTGAGTAACATTTGGTCTGATTGCATCTTTTAATAATACAGTCATCGGACCCTGCGCTTTTAGATCTTTCGCATAAACAGGTTTTTTATCTCTAGTGTATGCAATAGTAATGTTTCCAATTCTTTTTTCTAAATCTTCTAAATCATTTGATAAACAAAAAATTGCCATGATTTCTGATGCTACAGTTATATCAAAACCATCTTCTCTTGGAAAACCGTTTGCTATTCCGCCTAGATTTATATTTATAGATCTTAAAGAACGATCATTCATATCCATTACTCTTTTCCAAACAATTCTTCTAACATCTATATTTAATTTGTTTTCCCAATAGATATGATTATCAATCAAAGCTGATAATAAATTATGAGCCGAAGTTATTGCATGAAAATCTCCAGTAAAATGTAAATTAATTTGTTCCATTGGAATAACCTGAGCATAACCGCCACCAGCAGCACCGCCTTTCATTCCAAAAGATGGACCAAGGCTTGGTTCTCTTAAACAAACGATAGATTTTTTACCAATTTTATTTAATCCATCATTTAAACCAACAGAAGTTGTGGTTTTACCTTCACCAGCTGGAGTAGGAGTGATGGCAGTTACCAAAACAAGTTTTCCATTTGGTTTGTTTTTTAAAGTATCTAAATATTCTAAGTTAATTTTTGCAATATGTCTGCCCATTGGACTAAAAGCAGCACTGTCATCTGGCACATTTATTTTTGCTAAAATATCATTTATAGGTTGCATTTTAGCTTCTCTAGCTATCTGAATATCTGACTTAACTTCGCTCATTTAAAACTCCTATAAAATTAATTTTTTAATGTCCAATTGATATCCTATTTCAATTTTTTGAAAACTTCTAAAAAATATATATAAAAAAAATAAGAACTATTTATATTTCTTCGTATAAAATTATTTAATGCAAAAATATTCTATATTTAATCTGATAAAAAATGCTTTTTCTAATCATCAAAATTGGGATTTAGCCTGGAAAGATCCCACTCCAAAAAAAGAATATGATGTTGTTATAATTGGTGGAGGTGGTCATGGACTAGCTACCGCGTATTACTTAGCAAAAGAGCACAATATTACAAATGTTGCCATTATTGAAAAGGGTTGGATAGGTGGTGGAAATGTTGGAAGAAATACCACAATCATTAGATCAAATTATATGCATGACGATAATGCTTTGTTCAGTGAATTTGGAATGGATTTATGGCGAAAGATGAGTCAGGATTTAAATTACAATGTAATGTTTTCTCCAAGAGGAATTATAAACTTAGCTCACTCAGATGCTCAAATGAATACTTACACAAGAAGAGGAAACTCAATGCGTTTAAATGGTATCGATGCAGTTTTGCTAAATAGAGAAGAGGTGAGAGAAATTATTCCAATGGCAGATTTTTCGGATAATGTAAGGTTTCCTATCTTTGGTGGATTAATGCAGCCGAGCGGTGGAACAGCTAGACATGATGCTGTAGCATGGGGTTATGCACGCCAAGCAGACTCAATGGGTGTGGATATAATTCAAAATTGTGAAGTAACAGGATTTGATATAGTAGGTGGAAAAATTCAAGGAGTGAGAACTTCTCGTGGAGATATTAAAGTTAAAAAAATTGGATTGTGTGTTGCAGGTAGTACAAATATTTTAGCAGAAAAACTAAACATGACATTGCCAGTTGAAACTCATCTTTTACAAGCTTGTGTTTCTGAGCCAGTGAAACCTGTTTTAGATAGAGTAGTTACTTTTGGTGCTGGACATTTTTACATTAGCCAATCAGATAAAGGTGAAATGGTAATGGGTGGAGATCTAGATGGATATAATAGCTATGCCCAAAGAGGAAACTTACCAACACTTCAACACGTCTTAACTGAAGGAGTTGCCATGATGCCTTTCCTTAGTAAATTAAAGATGCTTAGAACTTGGGGTGGTATAATGGATATGTCTATGGATGGTTCACCAATAATAGACAAAACACATATTGAAGGATTATATTTAAATTGTGGATGGTGCTATGGTGGATTTAAAGCAACACCAGCATCAGGTTGGACATTCGCTCACACGATTGCACAAGATAGAGTTCATAAACTAAATGCTGGATATAGTTTGAATAGATTTAACACTGGCCACTTACTTGATGAAAAAGGATTAGGTACCAAAACATGGATTTCATAAATGCTTCATATTAAATGCCCACATTGTGGAATGAGATCACAAAATGAGTTTGCATATGGTGGTGATGCAAGCGTTAAAAGACCAGAGCTTAATAAAGAAGTTTCAGATCAAGATTGGGATAACTATGTCTATAATAGAAAAAGCTTAAGGGGTAAGCACCAAGAATTATGGCACCATATATCGGGATGTAGACAGTGGATCAAAGTAGAAAGAGATACAGCAACGCACGAAATATTCAAAACAGTTAAAGCTAACGAAGATATTTAATATGACTCAAAATTTTAGATTAGATAACGTTGGATTAATAAATAGAGATAAAAAAATAACATTTAAATTCAATGGAAAAAGCTATTTTGGTTATGAAGGAGATACTTTAGCTTCAGCTTTATTAGCTAATGGCGTTCATTTAATTGGAAGAAGCTTTAAATATCATAGGCCAAGAGGTTTTTTTGGTGCTGGTGTAGACGAACCATACGCTATTGTTCAATTATACCGAAATAATGAGACAGAACCTAATATAAAAGCTACAGAACAAGAGCTTTTTGAAGGATTAGAAGCCACAAGCGTAAATTGCTGGCCAAGTGTTAACTTTGACATTGGTGCAATCAATAATTTTTTAAAAATATTTCTTCCAGCAGGATTTTATTACAAAACATTCATGTGGCCAAAAAGTTTTTGGTACAAGGTTTATGAACCATTCATTAGAAAAGCTGCAGGTTTTGGAGTTGCATCAATTAAACATGATAAAGAAAGATATGAACATAAATACGAGTATTGTGATTTATTAATTGCAGGATCTGGACCATCCGGTTTAGCAAGTGCTTATGCAGCAGCTAAAAATGGAGCAAGAGTAATATTAGCAGAAGACAGATCAAGATTTGGAGGAACTTTATTAACTAGCGAAGTTAATATAGGAAATCAAACAGGAAAAGAATGGGCAGATAATATTATAACTGAACTTAAAGAAATGCCAAATGTTATTGTGAAAAATAGATCTCAGGTATTTGGTTATTATGATCACAATATGTTGGTAATGTCAGAGAAGTTAAGTAATCATTTGCCTAAGACTAAAGAATATCATTCAAAACAAAGACTTTGGTATATTAGAGCAAAAGAAGTTTTAATTTCATCAGGATCAATTGAGAGACCCTTAGTTTTTGGAAACAATGATACACCTGGCGTGATGTTGTCTTCTGCTGCAAAAGAATATTTAAAAATATATGGAGTTTTAGTTGGAAAAAAACCTTTAATATTTACAAATAATGATAGTGGATATGAAACAGCTATAGAGTTTAAAAAAAATGGTGTTGAACCAGTTATTTTAGATACAAGAAAAGATCCTAAATCAGAAATTGTAGATGAAGCAAAAAACTTAGGTATTCAAATTAAATTCTCTTACGTTGTTGTTGCGGCTCAAGGATATAAAAAAGTAAAATCTGCTGAAATTGCAAAAATTTCAGATGATAAAAATGAATTAGGAAATTTAGAAAATATTAATTGTGACTGTATTTGTGTTTCGGGTTTTTGGACACCAACAATACATTTGACTTCTCAATCTGGAAACAAAACTAAATTTAATAAAGATATAGATGCTTTTGTACCAGGAGTTTCAAAACAAAATGAAACAACTCTAGGTGCAGCAAATGGAACGTTTACTTTAGAAGAAACATTAAAAGATTCATTTGATAGTGGTTATGAACTATCAAAAAAAATAACTAATAATAACAATAAGATTTCATCTCCATTAGTTATGGAAAAAAAATCAACAGAGCATGATAAATTTTGGTGTGTACCTTTACCAAAGGGAAAAACTTATAAAAGATTTTTAGATTTTCAAAATGATGTAGCTGTTTCAGATGTCGAAATTGCACTAAAGGAGGGATATCGATCGATTGAACATGTTAAAAGATATACAACTCTGGGAATGGCAACAGACCAAGGAAAAACGAGTAATCTCAATGGTTTACAGTTAGTATCAAATATAGAGAATAAAATAGTACCTGAGGTAGGTCATACAACTTTTAGACCTCCATATACACCTGTAACTATTGGTGCAATTGTTGGAAGAGAAACAGGCAAACATTCAAAACCAACAAGAAAATCTCCAATGCATTCTTGGCATGAAAAAAATAATGCAATATTTGTAGATGCAGGGGTTTGGTTAAGGCCAAGATATTATAAAATTGGAGAAGAAACATTATTTGAAGGTTCAAAGAGAGAGGCAAAAAATGTTAGAGCAAACGTAGGTGTTTGTGATGTAACCACCTTAGGTAAAATTGATATTAAAGGACCTGATGCAGCAGAGCTATTAAATCGAGTTTATACTAATGCTTGGTTGAAGTTGCCAATAGGTAAAGCGAGGTATGGAGTAATGTTAAGAGAAGATGGCATTGTAATGGATGATGGAACAACTACTAGAATCTCAGAAAATCATTATCATATGACAACCACAACTGCACAAGCGGCAAATGTTTTGTCTCATCTTGAATATTATCTTCAGCTAGTGTGGCCAGAACTAAATGTAAACGTAGTGTCTACTACAGAGCAATGGGCAGGAGCAGCAATTGCTGGACCTAAATCTAGAGATTTATTACAAAAATTATTCCCAAATTGCGATGTATCTAAAGAAGGATTACCATTTATGGGTTACATGGAAGGAGATTTATTTGGAGTAAAAGCTAGAATTTTTAGAATTTCATTTTCTGGTGAGCTTGCATATGAAGTAAATGTTGAGTCTGATAATGGAAACTTTATGTGGGAAAAAATTATGGAAGTTGGTGAAGAGTTTAAAATTCAACCATATGGAACAGAAGCATTATCAACGTTAAGAATTGAAATGGGTCATATAGCAGGCTCTGAATTAGATGGAAGAACTATTCCTTATGATAATTCTTTAGAGGGACTAGTTAGTAAAAAAAAAGATTTTATCGGCAAACGATCTTTAAATAGAAAAGCATTTATAGCAGAAGATAGACAAAAAGTTGTAGGTGTTGTTCCTGTAGATAAAAAAACAAGTATACCTGAAGGATCTCATTTAGTTAAAGATGCAAAGGCACAAATACCAAATCCTAAATTGGGTTATATTTCTGCATCATGTTGGAGTGTAGAGCATGATAATCCATTTTCTTTAGCTATTCTTAAAGATGGAAAAAACATGATTGGCCAAAAATTATTTGCTATGTCTCCATTAAAAAATAAAACTATACTTGTTGAAATAGTTTCATCACATTATGTAGATCCAAAAGGCGAAAGAGTAAGGTCATGACTTCAATTTCTGCTTTAAAAAATATACATATTAAAGGTCTATTTGGTGATCATGATGGAAAAAATGAAAATGAGTTGTTAAAATTGAGTGAATTAAATGATTTTTTAATCGTTCAAATAGTTAAATATAGAAAATCTTCAATCTCAGATCACGATATAAAGATTGATAATCTGAACTTAAATAATGAGACTTTAAATGTAAGTTGTAACAGTACTACAAGAATTTTATGGAATGGTCCTAATAACTGGCTTTTAGTTTCAACAAAAAAAGAAGTTTTAAATGAAATTAATGAAAAATTAACGGAAACAGATTTTGCTATTACCAATTTATCCCACAGTAGAACAATAATTCAAATTGAGGGAAAAAATGCAAAAGAAATATTAAAAAAAGGATGCCCATTCAACTTTAATGAATTGAAAAAAAATAACTGTTTAAACTCAGCTTATAATGGAATGTCAGTAACGATAGATATGTTAGATGATAACCCTGATAAAGTCAGAATATTTACTCTTAGAAGTTTTGGTGAGTCTTTGTATCATTCTATTACAGATGCTTGCTTAGAGTTTGGCTACAAAGGTATATAAAGATTATTATTTTCTTGTAGCAATATAAACTCCAAGGGAAGCTACAGTAAAACCAATTAGATCTAAATTATTTAATTTTTCACTTAAAAATAACCAGGCCATCATAGCTGTAGTTGGGGGTATTAAAAAAAATATAGAAACAGTTTTACTTGCAGAGTTATTTTTAATTAAAAACATTAAAATTGTGAACGCTCCAAAAGATACCAGAAATACTTGATGACTCATAGCTATTAGAAAAGTGGGTGTAAAATTAATATAGGGGTCGGTAAAAATAATCATAACTATTATATGAAAAAGACACCCACCTATAGCTTGATACATATTGCTTACAGATAAAGGTAAATCATTACTAATTTTCTTTTGCCACAAAGTTGAAGTTGTTATCGCTAGGAGGGCAATGAAAGAAGATATAACACCAATAACAGGAAGACTTGAGCCAATATCAAAACCCAAAACTAAAGCGGCACCTATAAATCCAAGGATCACACCAATCCATTGTTTAAAGGAAACTTTTTCACCCAAAAATTTTCCTGCTAAAGCATTAGTTAAAATAGGTTGTAAGGTTACAATTAATGCCGCAATACCTGTGGGCATCCCAATTGAAACTGAATAAAAAACACCTCCTAAGTAAAAACCGTGGAAAAGAACCCCACTAAAAATAGACTGAAGTAAATTTTTATTATCAGTTAAAATTTTTTGTTTGGTATAGATTGAAAATATTAAGAAACCTAAAGCTACAAAAAAAAATCTAAATGCTAACGCTGCAAAAGGATCACTATTATCTATTATAGGCTTTGTGGTAACAAAAGCTGATGACCACAAAATAATAAAGATAAATGGAAAAACTTTCACCATAAACAGCTTATAAGTTATATTTTATATCAATATTAGACATTATATTCAAAATGAACACATTCGACCTTGAGTTGTAGTTGTAAATACTTAGAATTAAACGGGGATTTAATGATTTTAAAAAAAATAATTATAGGGTTATTTTTTGTATGCTTTCTTAATGGGTGTGTGCAAAGCACAGCTCTTTTAGGACCTGCATATACATTGGTAAATACAGGAAATGTATATCAAGCTGGTCTCTCTTATGGATCCAGTAAAGCTGTAAAGAAAATGACAGGAAAAACACCCACAGAAAATATTAAAACTTTTATAGATAATAAAGACGCTACAATCGAGGAAGAAGAAAACCACGACGAATTCTTTGTGTTAGTTAAAAGTAGAATTGAAAAAACAAGTAAAATCTTAAATCTAGCTAATCAATAATATTTAGCAAAAGCTGTTCAGATTGGCCTGTTTCATTACACCAAAGTTCATAGCTTTCGCACATACGCCACAAAAACTGATGAGCTCCTATAGACGCCTCAATTAAAGTATTATTTTTTGTATCGTAAAGCGTAGGTATTTTTATCAATTGTTTTATTGTTATATCTTTCTGAATATTCAAAAGTTTGATTGTTTCTTCAGGTATTTTTATTCCAGTTTCTTGGTCTAAGTAGTTATTTTTTTTTAGTTCAGCAAACCATTTTTCATGAAGTGTGCCGTCACTTAATTTCTTAAATTCTTCAGTTTCCATAAATTTATCAATAGCTTCTTTAGTTTCCAAGTCTGATTTTTTTTTAATAATTGAAACATAAGAATATATGATTTCAGCCATATATATGACATATGGTTTTTTAGTTTTAGAAAGCATTTTTTATTTTCTATATCTTGCCATAGATGAATTGGCTAATATTAAATTTGGATCTAAATATAATTTTGACATTTTTACATTCTTTAATGATTTAAATGCAAAAATTGCTATAGGCAATTCTGTACAACCTAATATGATTTTTTTACAATTATTTTTAATCAAATAATTTATTGCTGGTTTAATAGACTTTTCAGCTAATTTTATATTCCCCATTTTGACATGTTTGATAGTTTTATTAACAGATTTGATTTGTAAATTATGCACAGGTGTAATTAATTCATACTCATTCTTAAATAGTTTTTCATAAATCTTTGTTTTTAAAGTACCTTCTGTAGCTAGAAGTCCAATTTTTGCATTCTTCTTACAAATCTTTTTTGTATGTAAAAAAACTTCTTTAGGCATATTTATGATTGGAATCTTAATTTTTCTTTTTAAGTCTTCATACCAATAATGTGCAGTGTTGCAGGGTATGACAATAAACTTGCAGCCACTTTTCTTTAGTGATCTACAACCTTCAAGTAAACTTTTTAGAACTTTATTATATTTAGTAATATTTTTAGCATTTAGTGTAAGTTCTGAAAATTCTCTAGTTTGAACACCAATTGATTCTGGTCTTCCTGGTATATTGGATTTATTGTAAAGTATAAAAAGAGGATATTCTTGATCAATTTTTCCTCTATTAAGCATGGCTAGCTTGTTACAAAAATCAAGTCCAGCTTGTGTTCCCATTCCACCTAAAATTCCAATCATTAATATTTATTTTTCAGTAAATTTATCTAACATTTCTTTAAAGAGGTTTGTTGATACCTCTCATAAAAACTAAAATTAAGCAACCATCTTTAGTATAAGATGAATGAGTTGAGCCAGGTTCAAATGTTACAAAATCACCTTTTTTAAAAATTTTGTTATCAGGATCGATTAACTCTCCCTCCAACATTAAAAACTCTTCAAACCCTGTATGCATATGAGGTAAACTTTTTGCGTTTGGATCCATTTTTAGAAGGTATGTACCTTGCCCTCCATTTTTTTTTTCATAGCTAATTTTGTGCCAATTCATACCTGGTACTGGAGAACCATAATTATCAAATGGAACAAACTCAACATCGTATAGATTAGTTATTTTTCTTTTAATCATAATTGATATATTCAATGATTATTAATA
>Ga0209403_10005531_pt1 | contig 13175 bp, 12 predicted proteins | sample ArcticOcean_MG_C_8_FD_187440 | JGI IMG/M metagenome (GOLD analysis project Ga0209403, IMG submission 187440) | Marine microbial communities from western Arctic Ocean - ArcticOcean_MG_CB11_86 (SPAdes) (version 2) | ecosystem: Environmental > Aquatic > Marine > Oceanic | place: Arctic Ocean... | reverse complement strand
CGACTCCTGGCTCATAGCTTCCTCCTACGAAGATTCTCTTGTAATCTTCCGGAGTCCGCCAGTCGTGGGCTATCGCAAGCCTGTCTTTAGCGGCGAAGGTTTATGTCCCCGCTGCGCAATGTTTACTTTCGTAGAGTGGCAGCGATTTCAACAAGAATGGGTTTGCCCAAGTTGCCAACATCGGTTGGACCTCCACGACACCATCGTCATGTGTTCTACCTATCGGCCAGAAAGAAACTCAGCCGAATTGCCCGAAGTCGTGCGGATAATCCGCCACAACTTGGGACTGCCTCCAATCCCGCCAAAGCCTGTTGTGCAGCCGAATCACCCTCGAAGTTTTTGGCATCCGAAAGAGTTTGCGACGAACTTGGCAGTTGGAACGGCGATGGAGATTGGATGGCGATTGATGGGAATTGCGAGAGATTTGGTGGGGCAGATCGGGGACGATGATGGGTGAGTGACTGCCTGCTGGGACTGCCCTGTACGAAATAGAAACCTCGCTCCCGGTTATTCTGGGGCCGGGTTTTCTGTTTCGGGACCGATCATGTGGCAAGGGATGCTGCCTCAAACATCAAAAGACTTTCCACACCATCAGCTTCGACAAGAACGCTGCCAGGGTTCTCATCAGATCAGCATTTCTTCAACGAGTAGCGGGGAGAGTTGGTTCCACTCAGTTCATCGGATGCCAACGCCGATTAGAATTTAATGGGACAATCCTAACGAGCGTTGGCCAATGGCCGAGCGTCCAGACATTTCTTCAAATGGACTGCACATACGGCGAAGTTCACATCGGCAGCATCCAGAAGGCGTATCGGCCCCTTCCGAACTCTACTTCGGTTGTTCGACACGACCTCATCTGATTTGAGCATCCTATAGCTCGACTCGGTGGTGATTGCCACAAGTTGTCCATCTAGGTTGATGATTGGACCGCCCGAAAATCCGCCAACGAGTGGAATGTTGTGCTGCACGAGATCGTTGGAATGAAACAAACGAGTATCAAAAGCTGAAAGCCGCTCCACTGTGCCAAATTTAATGGTCGGCACCACGTTTCCGTCAACCGTGTCAGCATACTCGATTGCAGCAACCTCGGTGGGGAATCCCGCAACGGCTATCTCATTGCCGACACTTGTCATGGGTTTTTCAACGCACAATTCAATCCCAAGTGGACAGTTCTTCCGCAGCCGGTCAAGAGGAGGATCGCATTGAAACAATCCAATGTCTGTGAAGAATAATGCTGGTTCTGCGGAGAGTCGGTCGTTCCTGTTGGGAAACTGCGGATGATAAGTTCCGTTAATTACTCCAAAAACAGTTCCATCCCTCGTCTTGCCGATTATCTTCGGCTCTAGCTCTTTTCTGGCAAGCTCCTCTTTAAGTTCGTTTAGTTGTTCTAAGACGTGTGCCGCCGTAACACAGCAGGACGGATTGCGAACGACAAAGCCAGTGCCTTTCCAAAGCACCTTCTCCCTTCCGCTCGTTTCTTGAAACTTCACACCCAACGACAAAGTGCTATTTCGTAATACCTCAACGCATTTGCTACGGCGATCTTCAAGGTCAGCAAGTCGGCCCTCGAATGATCGGTTCCTGAGAGAGATTGCATCAAGAGATCGTGTGTTGGTGTTCAACGCTTTATTGGTTGCCTCTTGGCTTTCATCAACCGTGTCAAGCGTGCTTTCGACCTCTCGTAGATCACTCTCAATTGCACTAAGTTGAGCCTCTACACGTCGCTGATGCGAAATTGTTGCTACCGTGCCGATGAAGAGGCAGAGCAGCAGTAACAATCCGCCTAGAACCGAGGCAGTGCCAATCCAGAACCGTGGGGACGCTTCTTCACGAACGAAGGTTCTGATTCGCTGGTTCCACTTCCGCAACTGGTCCGTTACCCAGCGAAACCTGTCTTGCGATTCGTCGCCGCTCATGCTTCAACCGGCTGAAATTCGATGGTGGCTGGCCCTACAGGTGTAGGAATGACTAAAACCTTGATCGGCCCATAGAAGATGATGTGATTGACGACAATCCCCGTGCTGACCGTGGCAAGTATGATTATCAGAACCAGCATCACTGTCCCCGGCTCCACAACTTCTCCCGAAGGAAGTTCGAGTTGTTTCGATAACTCGTCATGTTCGAGCAGGCTGTCGTCGAAGATAGTGCTGATCGTCTTTCTGCCGTCTGCCGTATCCATTTCTTGAAGCGACTGCACAAGCTCTTGGTAATTCTGGACATGCTTCTGACTCATCATCGCTTTGAACAGTTCCGAGTCTTCGGTCAACTTTGTAGTACCGTCGAACTTGACTCGCACCGTATTACCAGCGGCCATCGCTTTGTTGAACTCCTCGAAGAAGGCTTCTGACTCGCTGTAGCCCAACTCTTTCACTAGCCCGGTGGTTTCGGATGGGCTGGTTTCGAGTCGCCCGAATTTGCGCCACCGGAGCTTTGGGGCGAGTCTGATGAGCATCCGCTCAAGAGAGTTCCCGCTGCGAACAGTCCAGCGACTCCTCCCTGAACTAGTAGCGTTCGACGGCTGAAAGGCTTGTTCATTGACTTGACTCCTCTTGCGGGGGACGTGGAGAGACTGCCAGCGGATGCGTTTATTGTCTCGAATCCCCATGGTCGAGTCAATCTGCGCAACTCGGCCTGCGGGAACCGGATAGCTGCCGGTCCTGGGTTGGGCTGCCGTCTTCATCGTCGCAACATGATCTACATGCCGCTGGTGGAGGAGCCGGGGTTGCTCAAGCGGTTCGGCGACGAGTTCGAGGAGTACAAGAAGAATGTGCCGAGATGGTTGCCGAGGGTGCTGAGCCAGAGGGGCCGAAAGAAGAGTCGGGAAAGCCTCAGCGAACCTGAGTGGTTCTGTGTGAACTGGCTTCCCCAACGACAGGCCAGCGAAAGTACCCCCGGCAAGATTCGAACTTGCGACCTGCGCATTAGGAATGCGCTGCTCTATCCGGCTGAGCTACGAGGGCACGGTATTGCACCGGGCGGTTCAAAGACCGACCACCGATATTATCCGGATCAACGATCTTCTTTCAAGGAGCGATCTCCATCAGAAGCGGTTCACTCGATGGTCGCTGCCGACGCCTCGAACAGTAGTCGGCAGTCGGGCCAGGGGTTTGGTCATTGACCATATCCGACGAAATTGGACACAATTCGGACACAATTCGGACACAATTCGGACACAATTCGGACACAATTCGGACACAATTCGGACACAATTCGGACACAAATGCGACATTGCGATGCGTTGCAACACATTGTCCTTCGGTGTCACAAATGGATACAATCACGGCTGTTGGGCGCAAATCCGAGTGAGAGTATCGAGTTGCGAGTACATTCGCTCTACACTTCCTAAACCTCAGGTCGCAGGTTCGAGTCCTGCCGGGTGCGCTTCGCGCCTTTTTGATGTCGGTCGGCGACCGATTGTCTGCGTCGTCAATAGTCCGCGCCGGAGGTGGCTGCATGTCGGAAACTTACGATTGCATTGTTGTCGGCGTGGGAGGCTTCGGGAGTGCGGTGCTGCATCATGTGGCGAGGCGGGGCGTGCGTGTGCTGGGGTTGGAACGATTTGATGTCCCCCACGAGCAGGGCAGCTCGCACGGCGAAACGCGAGTCATCCGCAAGGCGTATTTCGAGCATCCCGATTACGTTCCACTACTGCTGCGAGCGTACGATTTGTGGCGCGAGTTGGAATCGGCTGCTGGTCGCCGGTTGTATCACGATTGTGGTTTGCTGATTGCAGGACATCCCGACGACGAAGCGATACCGGGTGCTAGGCTGGCTGCGAAACAGCATGGGATCACGATCGAAGAGCCGACGCTTGCCGAAGCCCGCGCACGTTTTCCAGGTTTCGGGATTCGCGACGACTTTGAAGTGGTCTTCGAGCCGGACGCGGGGTTTCTGGAAGTCGAGAACTGCGTCACGTCGCATGTCGACCAGGCCCGCGCTGCCGGAGCCGTCGTGCATACCGGTGAGACGGTTCTGAGTTGGGAATCGGACGGCCAACGCGTGCGCGTTCGTACCGACCGGGGCGAATACGAAGCGGCTCGCTTGATCATCACGGCGGGCGCGTGGGCGGGTGACTTGTTGAACGACTTGGGTGTGCCATTGCGGGTGACACGCAAGCTGCTGTTCTGGCATGAGACCACGACCGGTGATTACGACCTCGCCAACGGTGGTCCGGCTTATTACTTCGACTTGCCGTCCGGCGATTTTTACGGGTTTCCGTCGATTGACGGAAAAACGGTAAAAGTCGCCCAGCACACCGATGGAGACGACGTGGCCGACCCGCTCACCATTGATCGCGAGATGCATCCGGCCGATGTCGCACCGGTCTCTGCGTTCCTTGCAGAATGCTTGCCGAAGGCGAATCCCAATCCGTTACGTCATGCCGTTTGCATGTATACGATGACGCCCGATTCGCATTTTCTGGTCGATCGCCACCCCGAATACGACAACGTGGCGTTCGGTGCCGGCTTCTCCGGGCATGGGTTCAAGTTCACGTCGGCCATTGGCGAAGCGCTGGCCGATTTGGCCCTTGATGACCGCACTGACCTGCCGATCAGTTTCCTTTCGCTCGATCGTTTGCGATGATCGGCATCGACTGACTCCACATCTCAACCCGACATCAACCTGAGACATCATCAAGAAAGCTCCCACGATGCTGCATACTCCCGACGTTCCCAGTGACTCCGGCCAGGAAATTGTTGTTTCGGCCGACGTGTTGAAGCAATTGATGATCGACATCCTGGTCAAGAAGGGCATGTTTGCGGCTGAAGCCGAGATTTGTGCGAGCCGGATGATCGAATCCGACTTGCGAGGCATTCACTCGCACGGCAGCCGGGCGGTAAAGCGGTACGTGGAATGGATGGACGACGGCGACATCGACCCGCGTGCCCAGATTCTCACGGTGCGTGAGACGGCCGCGATGGCGGTGCTTGACGGCGGTTCGGGAATGGGCCACGTCGCCGCGACCAAGGCGATACAGATGGCAATTCAGAAGGCCAAGGAAGTCGGCACAGGAACGGTGGCCATCAAGAACGGACAGCATTACGGGGCCTCGGCGGTCTACGCGATGATGGCGGTCGAAGCGGGAATGATCGGTTACACAACGACAAACACCGGCCCGGCCACGGTGGCGGCTTACGGCTCTCGCCAGGGTGCGGTGGCCAACAACGCCTTCGCGTGGGGCGTGCCGACACCCAGCGGTCCACCGTTCGTACTCGACATGGCATGTGCGGTTTCGTCGTGGGGCAAGGTGGAAAGCTTGAAACTGTACGGCGGCAGCCTGCCGGAAAACTGGGCACTCGACGCGGATGGGAACCCCACAGTCGATCCCAATGCGGCGAAAACGTTACTGCCGGCCGCCGGAGCGCGAGGCTATGGGTTGGCGTTCGTCTCCTCCGTCTTGGCAGGCACACTGGTCGGCGGGCGCATGCCCTTCCACAAAACGCGATCGCCGGCGGCTGACAAGTCGGAACATTTCTTCTACGCGATCGACCTGACGCAGTTCGTCGACCCTGAAGATTACAACGCCGAGATCGAAGCCACGATTGCCGACATTCACACGTTGGCACCGAGCGAAGGGTTCGACAAGGTTCGCTTGCCGGGTGAATTGGAGTGGGAACGAACCGAGCGGTGGAAAGCCGAAGGCATCCCGATCCACCGCGACCACGCGAACCGACTGGAAGAAACCGCCAAGGCGCTGAACATCGAGTTGCCTTGGTAGGGAAAGAAGCGGTCAGCTTTCAGCGATCAGCAGTCAGCTTCGTTGCCCGTGCGTTGACACGCACGGCTCGCCAAGGGCTGCGAGGGTTGGTTACTTCCCGCGCGGGGGGAGCGGGATGATCATCGAGGTGCGTTTCTTGTACTCGATGTAGTCCTCACCGTGCGCGGCGATGAGGTCGCGTTCTTCAAACTGGATACCGATGAAGATATAGGCTGTCGTCAAACCCGCAAAGAGCAAATGGCCGGCAGTCATGACGGGCGTCGACCAGAAGGCGATGATGAATCCCAGCATCAGAGGATGGCGCACGTATTGGTAGAGGAGCGGTGTGTAGAACGTGGCAGAGCGGGCTTCCTTCTGCGTGTAATTCAGCCAGACCTGCTTCAGCCCGAACAGTTCGAAGTGGTCGATGAGGAACGTCGAGAGAAAAACGATGCCCCAACCGATCCATGAGAACGCCTGCAAGAAGATCGCCACCGCAGGCTGATCAATCTTCCAGATGACATCGGAGATCGGTCGCCACTGCCAAAACAACGCATAGAACAACAAGTTCGTGACGAGTACGAATGTGCTGCGTTCGATGGTTTTGGGAACGAATTGCGTCCACCAGCGTTTGAAGCTGGGGCGAGCCATGATCGTATGTTGCACGGCAAAAATACCCAGCAGCACCACATTGATGAGCGCGGCTGTTCCCGCAGCGGTGGTGGCGTCGCCATCGATCGTCGTCGGCACGAAAAGATTCGCCACGAAGCCCATCGCGTAGAGGATGGCTACCAGGAACCCAATGTACGCGACAACGCCATAAGCGAGAAATGCAATACGACTGACCTTCACTCCATTGATTGCAGAGACTCGGCGAAACAACTCAGACGGTGCCTGGAAGTCGTCCGGCTTGGCGTGTCGGTTTGCTGCACGCAGCACACAGTCCGTAGACTTCAAGTCGATGCCCCGACATGCGGAACCCGTGACGTACCGCGACCTCTTCGAGAATCTCGCTAACGCAGTCCGGGAATTCAGTCAACGAGCCACACTGCCGGCAAATGAGATGATCATGCTGCGGGTAACCGTAGTCGTGCTCGTAGACGTCGCGGCCATCGGTGCGGGCCACTTTCCGCAGCAGGCCAGCTTCCACCATCATTTCGAGGGTGCGGTAAACAGTCGAGCGACTCACCCGCCGACGGTCGTTGCGCTGAGACATGCGCGCCACGAGTTGGTCGGCGTCGAAGTGTTCGTGATCGGAAAAAACTTCCTCGACGATTGTCGCCCGTTCCGTCGTGAGCCGTTTGCCCTTGGTGCGCAGAAATTCCTCGAACTTCTCGACCGGCGAGCCCGAGTCATCCAGCGGCGAGAGATCAGACAACGGGCAGTTCCTGGAAACGAACAGAGGATGATGCGGCTATCAGCGATCTGAATCCAGATCGGATTCCACCTGGCCGAGCATCTTGCTCAGCGCGGCTTCAAGTTTCTCCGGCGTATCATACGTGCCGGCATCGATGGCCGACTTGATCTGCGCCAGCCGCTCGGCTCGAACTTCGGATGATTGATTCAATTCGTCCAGCATTTTTCCTGCCGGTGAAATGTCCACCTGATCGACAACCGGCCGGGCTGCAGCCGGTTTGGCCGGCTGCGAAGTGAGTTGCACTCCGGTTGCCGGTTGTGTGGGTTTGATTGGGTACGCACTGCCAACCGAACCGGGTCCATTGATCGCCATGTCGGCACTCCCTGCCGGGTCATCGAAACCAGACTCCGGCGACAATACGGGATCGCCGGTGTCCTCTCCATCACCCTCATCATATCGCAAAACCTTGAATTGGTTCAACGGGGTCTCGACGGCAGCCGACATAGTGACTTCCTCACAGAGTAATTCAGCGTGATTCAGCAGACAGAACCGATTGTCAGCGGGGAGTTCGACACTTGCGAAAACACCCGAATGACGGGTCATTCCGCCGTATGAGATCGACGTCATCACCCGCTCTGATCCACCCGCGAAGCGGCTGGCAACCGATCTCGCCTCGATTCCCGTCTGCTGCACGCATTCTGACGAATATGTCGTAACGTGTATTTAGGGAACATGTTGCGTCGCGACAACATTGCCTGTTGCAACAATTCAACACTCCACACGCATTGAAGCGATGAATGCCTTCACGGCCTTTCTTCATCGTTTGAGCCTGGTACGACTTGCGGAACGCGGTCCGCCTGTAGGGCGTGGCATTCGCTGTCTCTCGCAACAGACAGAGCCGATTCGACCGGTAACGCCGTATCAACCGCTTTGAACCCAACCCGAGATTTGGCAATCGGGTGGCGGGGGCGCACTGCGCTAGCGGAAGCTCCCGAATTCAACGTCCACTCCGGGGGCTTCCGCTAGCGCAGTGCGCCCCCGCCACCCTTCTGGAGTGCATCGAAGGGTATACCGTTTAGCCGCGGGCATACGGGCCGGTGGACGGGCCGACGAGTTCGGCGAAGCCTTCCGCGATGCAGTCCTGGAGAACGCCGGCGGCTTGCAGGACGTCGCTTTGATCCACATCGAGATGGGTACAAGCCCGCAACCGCTGCGGTCCGGCGGCTCCCATGATGACACCTTTTTGTTTCAACAGGGCAACCAATTGACTCGCGTTACCAAGTTCAGCAGCGATATCAAAGAAGACCAGATTCGTTTCGATCTCGTTCGGGTCGATGCACACGCCGTCGATTTCTGCGATCGCGTTGGCGAACGCTTTTGCGTTGGTGTGATCTTCGGCGAGCCGATCGATGTGGTTTTCAAACGCATGAATCGCCGCCGCCGCCACAATGCCGGCTTGTCGCAATGCACCACCAAAAAGTTTTCGCGAACGCCTTGCCGATGCGACTTCTTCACGGGAGCCGACAAGCAACGACCCCATCGGACAGCCCAGCCCCTTCGACAGGCAAATCGAAATCGTATCCATTAACGGGCCGACATCTCCGGCTGTGTAACCGCCAGCGATCGCCGCGTTGAAGAACCGCGCGCCGTCCATGTGAAATTTCAAATCGTGATCGCGAACCCACGCGCTGACCCGTTCGAGGTGATCGAGCGAATAGACCTTCCCGCCACCGGAGTTCGTTGTGTTCTCGACACAGACCAAACGGGTGACGCACAAATGCTGGTTGTCGGCGCGAATCTTGCCTTCCAGGTCGGCGATGTCGAGCTTGCCATCAGCCGCAACAATCGTGCGAACCGTCACCCCACTGAGTACCGCCGGTCCGCCGGCTTCGAAGTTGGCGATGTGTCCGGTCTCGTTGATAAGCAATTCATCACCGGGCGAGCAATGCGAGCGCAGTCCCATCTGGTTGGACTGCGTTCCCGAGCAGGCGAACACGGCCGCTTCCTTGCCGAACATCTCGGCCGCCATGGCTTCCAACCTGTTGACCGTCGGATCTTCCCCCGACATATCATCACCAACTTCAGCGTTGGCAATCGCTTCGCGCATGGCGGCGGTCGGCTTCGTGACAGTGTCGCTACGCAAATCGATACGAGTTTCCGGCATCGGGGTCTGTCCTCTAGAAACGGCTGACTCGACGGTGTCGAGCTGGCATTCAACGTGGTGACGGTAAGCCATCCACTGTACTGGGCGGCTGCCGAGGCATCAATCGACAAAGGCGACCATCACAGAGACCGGCGAGCGGCCGATGTGTCGCGGCAGTCGCAACGGTCCCCGTTCATGAACAGGAAAAACAAGAACACCCGTGCCGGAAAACCGACACGGGTGCCAGGAGAAGTCGACTGATCGTCGTTTCCTTTCCGTCTTAATTGCAGAAGTTGTGGTAAGGCGAGGTGTAGTAGCCACCGGGCCGGTAGCCCCAGTAGTAATTCTGGTAGTGGGGGCGGTATCCGAAGTTCCATCCGTAGTGGCGGTAATTGTGATGATTGTTGTGATGATTGTTGTGGTGATTGTTGTGGTGACCACCGAAGTAGGACCGACTCGAATTCGAGCGGGACGAGGACGACGAGCCTCGACGCAGTACGCCACTTCCTCCACTTCTCGATCCACCCGAACGGCTGCTACTCATTCGTGAGCCACCGGAACGGCTGCCGCCGAAGCTGCGACCGCTCGAGCGACTGCCCGAACTGCGACCGGCGGAACTGCGTCCCCCTCCTGATCGGCCACCGGCCTGCGTCTGATCGACGGCAACCAACACGAGTCCCAAACCCAACACGGCCGCGACGAGATTCTTGTTGAAGCGTTTCATGGTTCTGTCCTTTTCTTTCCGGGGTAAGTGGTTTCCTCTGACACTTGCCCAAGCGGAAGAGCACGCCATCTGTTACAGCAGCGGGACGAGTTTTTCGGGGAAATCCTGAAGACAACGCCGGCGGATGACGTAACAGGCGATGAATGCACGTGTTGCGGATTCTCATTTCTGGCCCCACGCAAGACTCAACCTGGTGATCCGCTGGTTGTTTTTTGAATTCACGACCAGTAGTCTCATGAGCAATCCCCTTGACCCTCCACTCCTCTCGACGTGACAGACATCATGGATACCACCAACGGTACGCTGAATCGTAAACTTCGCATGGCTCTTGTCGGAGGCGGACAGGGGGCTTTTATTGGGCGCGTGCATGCGACGGCCGCTGTGCTCGATAACCGGGCTGAACTTGTGGCCGGGGCGTTGTCGTCCAATCCTGAAAAAGCGAAGGCCTCGGCTCCCGCGTACGACATCAAGCCCGATCGCGCCTATGGCTCGGTCGAGGAATTGATTGCCGGGGAATCGGCCTTGCCCGATGATCAGAGGGTCGACTTCATTACCGTCGCCACACCCAACCACACGCATTTCCCGATCGCCAAAGCGGCGTTGGAAGCCGGGTTCAACGTCATCTGCGATAAGCCGATGACCTTCGATTTGGCCCAAGCCGAGGAACTCGCCGGCGTCGTGGAAAGTTCGGGGGCTGTCTTTGCACTCACGCATAACTACACGGGATATCCGCTCATCCGGCAGGCGCGCGAGATGATTCTCTCGGGTGAACTGGGCGAGATTCAGGCCGTGCGGTCAAACTACATTCAGGGGTGGCTACGGACCCGGCTGGAAAACGAAGAGCAAAAGCAGGCCGCCTGGCGAACCGACCCGGCCAAGTCGGGGGCAGCCGGTGCCTTTGGCGACATCGGCACGCATGCGTTCAACCTGGGCCGTTACATGACGGGCCTGATTCCCGCCGAGGTTTCCTGCAACTTGAAAATCTACGAAGGCGGGCGACAACTCGACGACTATGGCCATGCCGTCATCCGTTATGAGAACGGAGCACTCGGTTCCGTGACCGCCAGCCAGATATCACACGGTCGCGAGAACGATCTGTCGATCGAGATCGACGGCATCAAAGGTGCGCTGGCTTGGCGTCAGGAACAACCCAACGAGATGATCGTCCGTCGCAACGGGCATCCGCACGCAATTTATACGCGCGACCCGAATGCCCCGTTCATGAACGAGTCGGGTGCGGCGGCCTGTCGCTTGCCGGCCGGGCATCCCGAAGCGTTCTTCGAGGCGTTCGCCAACGTGTACCGCTCGGCGTACGACGCCATCGTGCAACGGGCGAACGGTGAATCCTTCGAGACGACCGACACGGTTTACCCCAACGTGTGCGACGGCGTAGAAGGCATGTACTTCATCCAGCAATGCGTCGCCAGTAGCAGCGAAAACGGTGCCTGGCTGCCCATGAATCACAAACTCGCCCGCCGTTAAAATGTAAAGCCGCCAATGGCATCGGCGGACCGGGCCAACGTCACACAGAGTCCACTTGTCTTATTAAGAACCCGACTCCGCCATGTCTCGCCTCCCTCTGCATTTCCAAATTCTGATCGCACTCGTCATCGGCACAGCGGTGGGGTTGCTGTTGAACCCCGGCGATGTGGCAATCGAACGTGAGATCGAGGTGGTGCTCAAGCCGGTCGATGGGGGGATCTCGCTTGTCGAAACCGACGCGCGAGGAACCGTTCTCGTCGAGGAGAGCATCCCCGATGAGAAAACCCTCGAAAACCGCTTCTCGAAGTTGCACGAGCTGTTCGTCTCTAAGACGCCCCGTGAAGAGCTGCGGTTGAAGGTGACCGACCCGCGGGCACACATTGTCGAAGACGGCAACTCGGTCACGTTGAACTATCTGCGCCACCACAATGGCAGCAGTGCCGTTACGCGATACAAAGCCGACAGCGGTGACGAGTTCATCGAGAAGTTTCCGCAGTGGGCCGAGACGTATCGCGAACATGGCGGGGGAACCGCGCGGAGGATCGCCGTGATTGCCAAGGCGATCGGCGACCTGTTCCTGCGTCTGCTGAAGATGATCACCATTCCGCTGATCGTCACTTCGCTGGTTACCGGCGTGGCCGGTTTGGGGAACGCGAGCCGGTTGGGTTCGATGTTCGGCAAGACGTTGGGTTATTACTTCGTGACCAGCGTGCTGGCCATTTCGACTGGCTTGTTGATGGTCAACCTGATCCGCCCCGGCATCGGCGCGAACTTGCCCGGCGGTGGAGAAACGGTGGCCGGGGAAGATGAATCGCTCGCCAAGGTGTTCGGCGGCTTGATCGACAAGGTCATTCCCACGAACCCCATCCAATCACTCGCTAGCGGCGACTTCCTGTCGATTATCAGCTTTAGCATTCTCGTCGGCGTGTTCATCGTTCTGGTCGGCGGGGAAGGCGGCGAGATACTGCGAAAACTTTTCAAAGCGTCCTTCGACGTGATGATGCGCATGACGATGGCCATCATCAAACTGGCCCCTATCGGCGTGCTGGCCTTCATGGTGTTTGCGACCGCCACGCAAGGGCTGGAAATCTTCAAAACGCTCGCTTGGTACATGCTGGCCGTGTTCATGGCGTTGATGGTGCATGCGTGTGTTGTCCTACCGTTGATTTTGAAGTTCGTCGCCAAGCGTAAGCCGCTGGAATTCGCCCAGGCGATGAGTCCCGCCTTGATGACCGCCTTCTCGACCGCCTCGTCGAACGCCACGCTGCCGCTGACGATGACCTCGGTCGAAAACCGGGCCGGTGTGTCGAACAAAGTCAGTTCGTTCGTGCTGCCGTTGGGGGCGACCGTGAACATGGACGGCACCGCGCTGTACGAAGTGGTGGCCGTGTTGTTCATCGCGCAGGCCTACGGAGGCGACATGTCACTCGCGACGCAATTGCTTATCGCGATCACCGCGTTAGCAGCCAGCGTGGGAGCAGCCGGCATTCCGCACGCGGGTCTGGTGATGATGGCCATCGTGTTGCAAGCGGCCAAGCTGCCGTTGGAAGCGCAGGGCATCATCATCGCTGTTGATCGCGTGCTCGACATGTGCCGCACCACCGTCAACGTCTGGAGCGACTCCTGCGGCTGTGCCGTGCTTGATCGGTTGGAAGGGAACGGCGAAGATTCAACGGGTGGCGGGGGCGCACCGCGCTAGCGGAAGCCCCCGGATTCGCGAAAGCCCATCTTGAAGCCGTTCGTCGCTCTCTTGTGGTCACCCGTTGTCTCG
>Ga0209403_10005526_pt1 | contig 13179 bp, 8 predicted proteins | sample ArcticOcean_MG_C_8_FD_187440 | JGI IMG/M metagenome (GOLD analysis project Ga0209403, IMG submission 187440) | Marine microbial communities from western Arctic Ocean - ArcticOcean_MG_CB11_86 (SPAdes) (version 2) | ecosystem: Environmental > Aquatic > Marine > Oceanic | place: Arctic Ocean... | reverse complement strand
CGGAAAGCTTGGCGTCGGTGCGGATGGTTTCCAGAACGTCCCCGTGGGAATCCCGCACTTCTTTCAGCATCGATTCTTCGAACCGGTTAACGTCATTCACGGCGATTTTGTCCAAGAACCCGTTCACCCCGGAGAAAATTGACACCACCTGTTCTTCCACCGGCATGGGCACATATTGGCCCTGCTTCAGCAATTCGGTTAGGCGATCACCCCTAGCCAACAAGCGCTGGGTCGATGGGTCCAAATCCGACGCAAACTGCGCGAAAGCTGCCATTTCTCGGTAGTTGGCAAGTTCCAATTTGATCGAGCCCGCCACCTGTTTCATGGCCTTAATCTGGGCGGCTGACCCCACCCGGCTGACGCTTAGGCCGACATTAATGGCGGGGCGCACGCCTTGGAAAAACAGACTGGACTCCAAGAAAATCTGGCCATCAGTGATGGAAATCACGTTGGTCGGAATATACGCCGACACGTCCCCGGCTTGGGTTTCAATGACCGGCAACGCGGTCAGTGATCCGCCGCCGCCATCATCGCTGAGCTTGGCCGCGCGTTCCAACAAACGGGAATGCAAATAGAACACGTCGCCGGGGTATGCTTCACGGCCCGGCGGGCGACGCAGCAACAATGACATTTGGCGATACGACACCGCATGCTTGGACAGATCGTCATAAACGATCAAACCGTGCATGCCGTTGTCGCGGAAAAATTCGCCCATGGCGCACCCGGTATAGGGGGCCAGGAATTGCAGCGGCGCAGGCTCAGACGCCGTAGCCGAAACAATGATGGTGTATTCCAGCGCGCCATTTTCGGCCAAAATTTTGGCCACCTGAGCAACCGTCGAACGCTTTTGTCCAACCGCCACATAGATGCAATACAGCTTTTTCGATTCGTCGGAACCGGCGTTGACTTCTTTTTGGTTGATGATCGCGTCGATGGCCACCGCGGTCTTGCCGGTTTGACGGTCACCGATGATCAATTCGCGCTGACCACGGCCCACAGGTACCAACGCATCAAGGGCCTTCAGCCCGGTCTGCATGGGCTCGGTCACCGGTTGGCGCTGCATGATTCCAGGCGCCTTGACCTCCACCAATTTGCGTTCGGCGTCTTCGATGGGACCCTTGCCATCAATGGGGTTGCCCAGGGCATCCACCACTCGGCCCAAAAGGCCACGGCCCACAGGCACGTCGACGATGTCGCCCGTACGCTTGACCACGTCGCCTTCGCGGATGCCTCGGTCATCGCCGAAGATCACGATCCCGACGTTGTCGGTTTCCAAATTCAGCGCCATGCCCCGAACACCGCCGGGGAATTCGACCATTTCACCGGCCTGGACGTTGTCCAAGCCATAAGCCCTGGCAATACCGTCACCGACGGATAGGACCTGGCCGACCTCTGACACTTCGGCTTCAGTGCCGAACCCAGAAATTTGTTCTTTTAGGATCGCCGAAATCTCGGCGGCGCGGATTTCCATTATCCGACCTCTTTCAGACTAAGTTGGAGATTATTGAGTTGGGTGCGCAATGAGAAATCGATCATTCGCGAGCCTACTCGGACTGCCAAGCCACCCAGAACGTCCGGATCAACTTTGGTGCTTAATTGGACTTCGCGCCCCACCGCTGCGGCGAGGCTCTTTTCGATGGAAGAAATTTGGTCAGCGTTCAGCTTGGTCGCTGATGTGACTTCGGCGGCAATTTCACCTTTGAACTGGGAAACCAACAAATTGAATTGGCCAATCATCAGTCGCAAATCCGAAAGACGGCCATTGTCCACCACTGTGCCGACAAAATTGGCGACCAAGCTGGTCATCCCAGCCTTGGCGACCAGTGCGGCCATGGCAGAAGCCTGATCGACCTGTGCCACCACCGGGCTGCGGACCAAACGCGACAGATCATCGCTGTCATCGATCATGGTTGCCAGCGTATCGAGATCGGCCAAGACCGTATCGATCGCATTCTGCTCTGCCGCCAAATCAAATAGCGCAGTTGCGTACCGGCCACCAAGGCCGGAAACGGATGTCGGTTCTGCAGTCACTTGGAATTGCCCTGCCTGGCTCTGTTCAAAAAGCCGGTAACATATTGAAAATAAACAACAAATCAAAACCGCAGCCCCGCTGAGGAAGCCGCTGTCTAGGCAGGGAAATCCGTATCACACTCGCCCAGACGAAGCAACAGAACCTCTGGCAAATTGGCTGCGGTTTTTCGCCGCTACAAAAAGCTGTAGGGGTCAACATCCACTTGTAGTCGCAGCCCGGAGGGCGTTTTGATGCCCCCCAGCCATTGCCGTACATAGCCCTGAACATTCACCGATCGCGCCGCCCTCAGCAGCAGCCGATGACGATGGCGACCGCGCAACATGGACAAGGGCGCAGGGGCTGGCCCCAGGACGCGCACGTCTTTTTGCGCCGGTGCGGCCCTCGCAACACCTCGGGCAAAGCGCTCCACCGCTCCGGCGTCCGGCCCCGAGATGATCAAAGCCACCAGCCGGCCAAACGGCGGCAGTAATTGCGCTTCACGCGCTTCAGCTTCGCGTTCCAGAAAGGCATCCCGGTCCCCCGAAATAAGTGCCGCCATCACCGGATGGTCCGGGTGATAGGTCTGCAAATATGCCCGACCCGGGCGCTCAGCACGCCCCGCCCGACCGGCTACCTGACTGAGCAACTGGTAAGTCCGTTCGGTGGCACGCAAATCCCCACCGGACAGCCCCAGGTCAGCGTCCACCACCGCCACCACCGTCAACAACGGGAAATGGTGACCCTTGGCGACGATTTGGGTGCCTATCAGGATATCGAATTCGTGGTTGGCCATAGCCTGCACCAACGCCGCTGCTGCCGCCGGGCCAGTGACCGTGTCGCTGGCCATGACCGCGGTGCGGGCAAGGGGAAACAGGGCGGCGATTTCCTCCGCTAACCGCTCCACTCCCGGGCCGCACGCCGCCAAAGATTCCAGCGCACCACATTCCGGGCAACTTACCGGCTGACGCACCCGGTGCCCACAATGGTGACATTCTAGGTGGCCGGTATGACGATGCTCCACCAACCACGCTGAACAATTTGGGCACTCCATGCGATGGCCACAGGTTCGGCACAAGGTCAGCGGTGCATAGCCCCGACGATTGAGGAACACCATGGCCTGGGAACCTCCTTCCAATTCTGCCTTGATGGCATCGGTAACGATGGGCGACAGCCAATGGTCCCGGGTGGGAGGATCGGCGCGCATATCAACGGTTTCAATGTGCGGCAATTCCGCTTCCCCATGGCGGTCCACCAGATGGACCCGCGCGTAACGCCCGGACTGGGTGTTCACGATGGTCTCTAGGGAAGGCGTGGCGGAGACCAGAATGGCCGGAAACGCTCCGACCCGGGCCCGCACCACCGCCATATCCCGGGCGTTGTAGATCACCCCATCTTCTTGTTTGTAGGACCCGTCGTGTTCTTCATCCACCACGATCAGGGCCAAATTGGGGTACGGCAAAAACAGCGCCGACCGAGCCCCCACCACAACACTGATGGTGTTTTCAGCCACCGCCCGCCACGTTGCTCGGCGTTTTGATGCCGTCAAATCCGAATGCCATTCGCCGGGCGGCGCGCCAAACCTGCGCTGGAATCGCTCCAACCATTGAGATGTCAGGGAAATTTCTGGCACCATCACCAAGGCCTGCTTTCCCTGGCGCAACGTCTCTGCCACCGCATCCAGATAAACCTCGGTCTTGCCCGCACCCGTGACCCCATCCAGCAAAGTGACGGAAAAATCCGATGCCTGCACCGCGCCGATCAATGTCTTCGCCGCCTTGGTCTGGCTTGCCGACAGGGTCGGGCCCTGGGTCGTCGGATCGGGCTGACCAAATTCTGACTTGGGGGTTATCTGCACGGGCACCAAGGCCCCGAGCTCCGCCAGTCCCTTCACCACAGACGGCGTGACCCTAGCGGCCCGGGCAAGTTCCACCGCTGTTCGCGGCGGGTGCGCTCCGGCTTCATCCAGCACCCGTGACCGGGCCGGTGTCATGCGACTGGGGGTCTCAGATCCCAAGGCGTATCCGGTCTGGGGTTTTGGCGGAACCAAAGCCGCGGGCACGCTCATGGCTAGTTTTAATACCGAACCCATGCTGGCCAGAGTGTAGTCTGACACCCAGGCCAAAAATTCCCGCTGGGCCAACAGCATCGGCGGCACATCCAATACCCCAACGATGTCCCGCAGGCGATCCGCTGAAACCTCGCCCGTGCCCGCCGCCCAAACCACGCCTTTGACCTGACGCGGCCCCAACGGCACCACGACGAAATCCCCCAAGGCCACCGTGACCCCTTCTGGGACCAGGTAATCATAGGCAGACGCTAATGGCAGGGGCACCAGAACCGCCACCGTTGCACCGTATCCGAATTCAATTCCTCGGGCAGTGGCGGGGGCCTTTTCCATGGTCTACACTGTGCATGGCTAGCAACCCGGCACAAGCGCAGCGGGAGACGATGACTTCCAAACCGGATAATACTGTCCCAGCTCGGCGGCCAGAAATGTCCGCATCTGACGTCGCCGATTACCTGGCCGACAACCCCAATTTTTTAGACGACCACCCGGAGCTGGTGGAGGTTTTGGTTCCGCCGTCTGAGCGTACCGGGCAAAACGTTCTTGATATGCAGCGGTTTATGGTGGAGCGCATGCAGCGCACGCTGGATCAAGTCAAAGAGCGCCAAGGGGAGATTGTTGCCGCTACCCGCAGCAATCTTTCAAGCCTTTCCCGGGTCCATGCGGCGGTCTTAGCGTTGTACGAGCCCAGCACCTTTCATCATCTGTTCGACGTTATTACCACCGATGTGGCAGAAATTCTGGAAGTCGACGTGGTGACGATTTGCGTTGAATCCGTCGACACCGAGCCCGGCAAGTTGGCCTCAACATCCGGGGTGATAGTGGTGGAACCCGGCACTGTGGACGACTTGATCGGCCGAGGCAAAAACGCCACGCTTCGCGATGAACTGGATTCAGAAAACATCGTGTTTGGTGGCGCATCGACGCTGGTGAAATCCGATGCCTTGGTACGCCTGACCGTCGGCCAAAAAGTTCCGCCCGCGTTGCTCGCCATGGGCAGCCGCAACGAAGACCGATTCACATCATCCCAGGGCACCGAGCTTCTGACATTTTTGGGTTCGGCCATGAGCCACCGCATGCAGGAATGGCTGGAGCGGGGCGAATAGACAGTGTTCCCATCAATACGCCGCTGCGCGAGGCCGTGGCCGCGTGGCTAGAATGGTTGGTTGGCGAACGGCGATTTTCCCGCCACACGCTTGATGCCTATACCCGCGACCTGACAACATTTTTCGAATTCTTGGGGCCCCACCTGGGCGGGTTGGTCTCGTTTAGCGATCTATCTGCGCTGCGTGCGGCCGATTTTCGCAGCTACTTGGCGGCCCGGAGGAATGACGGCCTTGGGCCGACCTCTTTGGCCCGGGGGCTTTCCGTGGTGCGCGGGTTCTTTCGGTATCTAGATGTCCATGGGCTGGCCCACAATCCGGCGCTGGCAGCCGTGCACACCCCCAAACAACCCCACTCGGTGCCAAAGGCCTTGGATGTATCCGACGCCAAATCGGTGGTGAATGGGGTCATGGAAGGCTCCGGCGAAGCGTGGGTGGGCTTGCGCGATGCTGCGGTGCTGTTGCTGGCCTACGGCTGCGGCCTGCGCATTTCCGAAGCCTTGAGCCTCAATCGCGGGGATGTGCCGTTGGGCCGAACCCTAGTCATCACCGGCAAAGGCAACAAGCAACGCATGGTGCCGGTGTTGCCCGCCGTCCACGATGCAGTGGACGCCTACTTGGCCCAGGTACCGTTTGGCTTGGAGCCCGCCAGCCCATTGTTCGTCGGGGTCCGAGGCAAACGCCTGAACGCCGGGGTGGTCCAGGCTAAGATGCGATCCGTGCGGCGGGTTTTGGGGCTGCCCGACACGGCGACCCCCCATGCTTTGCGCCACAGTTTCGCGACACATTTATTGGCTGGCGGCGGCGATTTACGCACGATCCAAGAGCTGTTGGGTCACGCGTCTCTATCCACCACCCAACGGTATACCGAAGTGGATGGCGCCCGGCTCATGGAGGTTTACGACAGCGCTCACCCCAGGGCGCGTGCGTAGTTTCCAAATCGGAATTTAGGTGTGAATCACGTGGCCGGCCACATCCAGGGCGGCTTCTTTCATAGCTTCGGCCAAAGTCGGATGGGCGTGGGTGGTGCGCGCGATATCCTCGGCTGAGCCACCAAATTCCATAGCTAGCACCGCTTCGTGAATCAGGGTTCCGGCCTCCGCCCCCAAGATGTGAACCCCAAGCACTCGGTCGGTGGCCTTGTCAGCCAGGATCTTCACAAAACCTTCGGTGAAGGCGTTAGATTTGGCCCGAGGGTTGGCGGTGAAGGGAAATTTACCCACATTGTAATCGACACCATCGGCCTTCAGGGACTGTTCCGTCGCCCCCACGGACGCCGCTTCGGGCCATGTGTAGACGACGCCGGGGACGGTGTTGTAGTCCACCTCTGCATGGTGGCCCGCCATCATTTCGACGCAGGCCACACCGTCTTCGGATGCTTTGTGCGCCAACATGGGCCCGGGGATGCAGTCGCCGATGGCATAAATGCCGGGAACGTTGGTGGCGTATGTGTGGTCCACTTGGACGATCCCACGCTTGTCCATGGTGACACCTAGCGCCTCCAAACCCAGATCCTTTGTGTAGGGAATGCGACCGACCGACACCAACACCACATCAGTTTTCAGCGTTTCTGATTTGCCGCCCGCTACCGCTTCGATGGTCAGGGCAACGCCGGTTTTGTTAGCCTTTGCGCCGGTGACCTTCGACGACATTTTGAATTTCATGCCCTGCTTTTTTAAGCTCTGCATCAGGTGCTTGCTGATTTCGTCGTCCATGGATGGGGTGATGTAATCCAAGAACTCGACCACTGTGACCTCCGTCCCCAAGCGCATCCATACCGAGCCCAATTCCAGCCCAATGAAGCCGCCACCGATGACAACAAGGCGTTTGGGCACTTTCGACAGGGATAATCCACCGGTGGACGAAACGACACGATTTTCGTCGATTTCGATCCCCGGCAGCGGCGTGACTTCGGACCCCGTGGCGATGATAATTCGGGGCGTGGTCAGGGTCTGCTTCGACCCGCCATCATTGGGAGTGACCAAAACCTCGCCCGATTTTGGAATGGAGCCAAACCCCTTGATATGCGTGATCTTGTTTTTCTTGAACAGAAACCCCACACCGCTGGTGAGCTGTTCGACAACCGTGTCCTTGCGCGCCAGCATGGTTTTCAGATCAACGGCCAAGCCGGTGGTTTTGATCCCGTGGGCCGCGAAATCCTTGCCCGCCTCGGCGTACAAATGCGACGACTGCAAAAGCGCTTTGGATGGAATGCAGCCGACATTCAGGCAGGTGCCTCCCAAGCGGTCGCGGGATTCGACCACTGCCACCGACATCCCCAACTGGGCGGCGCGGATGGCAGCCACATAGCCCCCGGGCCCGCCGCCGATGATGACAACGTCGAAATTGGACATCTAAATATCTAACAACATGCGTTGTGGATCTTCTATGCATTCCTTTATCCGCACCAAAAAGGTTACCGCCCCCTGGCCGTCGACAACCCGGTGGTCATAGGACAGAGCGATATACATCATTGGCTGCACTTCCACGGCATCGCCCACGGCCATGGGTCTGGGTTGGATGTTGTGCATGCCCAAAATCCCCGATTGGGGGGTATTCAAAATGGGCGTGGACAACATAGAGCCATACACCCCGCCGTTGGTAATGGTGAACGTGCCGCCCTGCATGTCGTCAACCGCCAGGGTTCCCGCCCGGGCCTTTGCCGCCAGGGATTTGATGGATTGCTCGACCCCGGCGAACGTCATTTGATCGGCGTCGCGCACCACCGGCACCACCAATCCCTTCTGAGTGCCCACGGCAACGCTGATGTCGTAATGATTTTTGTAGACGATGTCGGTGCCATCGATCTCGGCATTGACTTCGGGGATTTCTCGCAAGGCCACAATCGCCGCCTTCACAAAAAATGACATAAAGCCAAGGCGCACCCCGTGGCGTTCTTCGTATTCGTCTCGGTATTGTTTGCGCAATGCGATCACTGCCGACATGTCCACTTCGTTAAACGTGGTGAGCATTGCGGCGGTGTTCTGGGCTTTCTTCAAATGCTCAGCGATGCGTTGGCGGACGCGCGACATGGGCACGCGTTCTTCGCGTGGCCCGGTTTGGCCTGGACCGGGTGAAAGGGTTGCGGGTGATGTCGCAGGACCCTGAGCCAAATGTGCCAAGACATCGCCCTTTAAAATGCGACCGCCTTTACCGGTTGGCGAAATTTGTCTGGGGTCCAGGGCATTTTCCGCCACCAAATTTCGAACCGCCGGAGACAAAGCAGGAGCGGCAGCCAGTGCCGCGGGAACTGCCTGAGCCGGCGCCGGGGTGGGCTCTGGTGCTGGGGCCGCGACGGGTTCTGGCGTGGGTTTCGGTGGTGGCGGTGCCACGCCACTGGCCTCGCCTTCGGCGATGGCCCCAAGCAAGGCGTTGACCTCCACTGTTGCGCCCTCTTCGGCGGCAATGCTTTCGATTTTTCCGGCAGCCGGGGATGGCACCTCCAACGTTACCTTGTCGGTTTCCAACTCCACCAGGGGTTCATCGGCCAGGACCTGGTCGCCTGCAGATTTGAACCATTTGGCCACCGTGGCTTCGGTGACGGATTCGCCCAGTGCGGGGACTTTGATTTCAATGGTCATTTTTCCTCGGGCCTCTTTGGCCGCCTCAGATGATCAGTGCGTCGTCGACGAGCTGCGCCATTTGTTTTTTGTGGTGGGCCATGGAGCCCGGAGCCGGGGATGCCATGGCTGGCGGGCCAGCGTACCCCGGACGGGATGTTTTGGAGCCGATTTCGGCGAACAAATCTTCGAGACGAGGTTCGACGAATGTCCAGGCCCCGGCGTTTCGCGGCTCTTCCTGGCACCAAAGAATTTCTGCGTTCGGAAACCGCGCCAATTCTTCAGCCAGGGCCTTGTCCGGGAACGGATAAACTTGTTCCAGGCGCAACACATATACATCGTTGATATCGCGCTTTTCTTTTGCTTCCAGCAATTCGTAATAGACCTTGCCCGCGCACAGAACGATCCGGCGGATTTTTTTGTCGGTCACCAAATCTTCGTGGTCGTCCCACAACACCCGATGGAAGCTGCGGTCGCCGATGAAATCCTCGAACGTCGAGGTCACCCGTTTGTGACGCAGCAGCGATTTGGGTGACATGACGATCAACGGTTTGCGAAAATCCCGGTGCATTTGGCGGCGCAGGGCGTGGAAATAGCTGGCCGGGGTGGTGGGATTAATGACCTGCATGTTCTCTTCCGCGCACAGCTGCAAATACCGTTCGGGCCGGGCGGAGGAATGCTCGGGCCCTTGGCCTTCTTGGCCGTGGGGCAACAACAAAACCAGGCCCGACATACGTAGCCATTTGCTTTCCGCCGAGGCAATGAACTGGTCGATGATCACCTGGGCGCCGTTAGCGAAATCGCCGAATTGCGCCTCCCACAACACCAGGGCGTTGGGTTCCGCCAAGCTGAACCCGTATTCGAACCCCAGCACCGCCATTTCCGACAGCATGGAATCGACCACCGTGTATTCGGCCTGGCCATCCGCGATGTTGTTCAGAGGAATGTGTTTGGCTTCATCCGATTGACCGGTCAGCACAGAATGGCGATGGGAAAAAGTTCCGCGGCCGCAATCTTGGCCGGACAGCCGAACCGGGTGGCCTTCAAGCAACAGCGTCCCGAAGGCTAATGCTTCGGCAGTGGCCCAATCAATCCCCGCACCGTTTTCAAGCGCTTCCGCCTTGCGGGTCATGACCCGCCGCAAGGTCCGATGAAGATCAAATCCTTCCGGGTACGCCGCCAAGGCCTTGCCTACCTTGACCAGGGCCGAACGTTTGACCGAGGTCTTGCCCCGCCGGGCACCACCGCCGGCGCGACGCATGCCGGACCATTTGCCTTCCAGCCAATCCGCTTTGTTGGGGCGGTATGACTTGGCGGCCTCGAATTCTTTTTCCAGATAGGCGTGGTGATCGGAGGCCATGGCATTGGTCTCGACTTTGGTCATCACGCCTTCGGCCACCAAACGGTCGGCATAAATTTCCCGTACCGGCGGATGCTCGCTGATTTTTTTGTACATGACCGGCTGGGTGAACGACGGCTCGTCCCCTTCGTTATGGCCGAATCGCCGATAACAGAACATGTCGATCACCACGTCGCGGCCGAACTTCACCCGGAAATCTGTGGCGATTTTGGCCACATGCGTGACAGCTTCGGGGTCGTCACCGTTGACGTGAAGAATGGGCGCCTGAACCCCCTTGGCCACATCCGACGGATACGGAGACGACCGGGAAAATCCTGGATTTGTGGTGAAGCCGATTTGATTGTTAACGATCACATGGATCGTGCCGCCGGTTTTATAGCCCTTTAATTCTGACAGCCCCAAGCATTCGGCGACAATGCCCTGGCCAGCAAAGGCAGCATCCCCATGCATCAATACGCCCATGGCCTTTAGATAATCATGGCCGTCGTGATGGGTTTGCTTTGCCCGCACCTTGCCTGCCACCACCGGGTCGACCGCCTCCAAATGGGACGGATTCGCGGTCAGAGACAAATGCAAATTCCGACCGTTAAATTCGCGATCAGTTGAGGTGCCCAAGTGATATTTCACATCGCCCGATCCCTGAACATCGCCGGGCATGGACGGCACCCCTTCGAATTCCGAAAGGATCGCCGCCACTGGCTTTTTCAAGGTGTTGGCCAAAATATTGAGCCGCCCGCGGTGGGGCATGCCAATAATAATTTCTTCCACGTTTTTTTGGGCGGCGCGATCGGCGATGGCCTCCATGATCGGGATTAACGACTCCGCCCCATCGACGCCAAATCGCTTGGTACCGGTGTATTTCAGCCCCAGAAAGCGTTCCAGGCCTTCGGCTTCGGTCAGCTGTTGCAACAACGCGCGTTTGTTAGCTGGTGAATATTTTGGATGAAACGCCGGATCTTCGATGCGCACCTGCAGCCAGGCCCGTTGTTCGGGAATCTGGATGTGCATGAATTCATAACCAATGTTGGCGCTGTAGGTGCGGTTTAGAAAATCGCAAATTTCCCGCACCGTCATTTGTTCCTTACCCAGGGCGTTATCCAGAAAGATTGGTCGGTCGAATTCGGCCTCGGTGAAGCCGTAATATTCCGGCGTCAATTCTGGGTGCTGTTCGTCCCCCGCCAAATCAAGTGGGTCAAGATTGGCATGCAAATGGCCGCGCACACGAAAGGCGCGGATCAACATGCGGGCACGGATGATATCCATGGCGGCGGATCGGAAATCGGATACGTCCCGCAACGCCTGGGTAATTTCTTCTTCGAATTGGAAGGACCGGGATCGGCCCCAACTGGCGCCGCCGTTCTTGGCTCGGGCCGGATCGGTTTCAGACTGCTCAGCGCCGAACAATTCCTGCCAGGATGGGTCTACTGATTTTGGATCGTCGAGAAAGCGGAAGTACAAATCTTCCACGAACGCGGCATCGGAGCCAGCGGGCAATGTTTTAGTCGCGCTTTCGTTTTCCATCCGTTCACCCCGCGGCATGGACGGCCGCTTTTCTAATGGCGGGCTCCGGTGCTGAGAGTAACCAATGGCTTCACCCGTTCAGCACCTTTAGCAAAGTTGCGCCGATTTCTGCGGGGGAATCCGCCACCGCTACACCGGCACTACGCAGCGCCTCTTTCTTGCCCTCGGCACCGCCTTTGCCACCCGAAATAATCGCTCCGGCATGACCCATGCGCCGTCCTGGTGGCGCTGTGGCCCCTGCAATAAAGCTTACAATGGGCTTTTTAACCTTATTTGTCTTAATGAATTCTGCGGCTTGGTCCTCACTGGTGCCGCCGATTTCACCAATCATAACAATGGATTTCGTATTGGGGTCGGCAAGGAACAATTCCAAACAATCGATGTGATTGGTGCCATTGACCGGATCTCCGCCTATCCCGATACAGGTTGTTTGGCCCAATCCCAATGCCGTAGTTTGGTCGATGGCTTCGTACGTGAGCGTGCCGGAGCGCGAGACAATGCCCACCGAACCCGCCTTGAAAATGCGCCCCGGCATGATGCCGATGCTGCATTGATCGGGGGTGACCAGCCCCGGGGTGTTCGGGCCCAGAAGACGGGTTTTCGAACCCGCCAACGCGCGCTTCACCTTGACCATATCCAAGATCGGGATGCCTTCGGTGATGCAAACCGCCAGGGCCAGTTCTGAATCCACAGCCTCCAGAACCGCGTCGGCAGCAAACGGCGGCGGCACATAAATCACCGTGGCGGTGGCACCAGTGGCTTCAACGGCCTCGGCCACCGTATTAAAAACCGGCAGGCCCAAATGGGTAGTGCCGCCCTTACCGGGGGTCACCCCGCCGACGAACTTGGTGCCGTCTTTCAAGGCCCTTTCGGTGTGGAACGTCCCCTGGGACCCGGTCAGCCCCTGAACAATTATTTTGGTTTCGGAATTGATCAGGACGGACATCAGGCAGATTCCCGGGTTGCAGAGACGATTTTTTCAGCGGCGTCCGCTAAGCCATTGGCAGTGATGATGCTGAGGGGTGAGTCCGCCAATATTTTGCGACCTTCCTCGACCTTGGTGCCTTCCAGCCGAACCACCAAGGGCACCTTCACACCAATTTCAGCGGCGGCGGCCACCACGCCCTCGGCGATGACATCGCACCGATTAATGCCGGCGAAGACGTTGACCAAAATGCCGCGCACATTGGGGTCAGACAAAATGATTTTGAACGCCTGGATCACCCGGTCTTTTGGTGCGCCGCCCCCCACATCGAGAAAGTTTGCCGGATCGCCGCCATGGAACTTGATGATGTCCATGGTCGCCATCGCCAACCCTGCACCATTCACCAGGCAACCAATGTCGCCATCCAGTTTGATGTAATTGAGTTCGTTTTCTTGGGCCAATATTTCCGATGCGTCTTCTTCGGTGAGGTCGCGCAGATCAGAAATTTCTTTGTGACGGAACAAGCTGTTGTCGTCGAAATTCGCTTTGGCATCCAAGGCGATGACGTCGCCGTCGCCGGTCACCGCCAGGGGATTGATCTCCATCAGGCTTGCATCAGTGGCGATGAAGGCCT
>Ga0209403_10005523_pt1 | contig 13183 bp, 10 predicted proteins | sample ArcticOcean_MG_C_8_FD_187440 | JGI IMG/M metagenome (GOLD analysis project Ga0209403, IMG submission 187440) | Marine microbial communities from western Arctic Ocean - ArcticOcean_MG_CB11_86 (SPAdes) (version 2) | ecosystem: Environmental > Aquatic > Marine > Oceanic | place: Arctic Ocean... | reverse complement strand
AGTTATGTTTGCAAATAGGAGTGGGTCCATATATGGCTTGAGCGAAAGCGCTAGGTAACCCCGCGTCTACCCTCTGGTCCCGAGGTCTCTCGACGAAGTAGCTTTAACGACGGAATTAGTAAGGTCTTTTCTGACCTTCCGGTCTCGTTTTAAATCTGCGGTGCAGCCACCAGTATTGCTCAGGGTGTTTTCTTATTGCGGACTCTACTGCCTGGTTAATGCGCTCTGCATCTGCTTTGTGATCCTCCGTTGGAAAATCTTCAAGCGGTTCGCTTAGAAATAATTCATAGCCCGTATCGGTTCTGAAATGAGTGAAGACGATGACCGGTGAATCATTTACCTGGGCTAATCGAGAAGTGGTGGTAATGGTAGCCGTCGGTTGTCCAAAAAAGGGCACAAAAACTGAGTGTTTTCGCCCATAGTCCTGATCCGGACCATACCAGATCGTGCGCCCTTCTTTGAGACTGGTCACAACACCACGCATATCATCTCGTTCGATGGCACGTGGATAACTTCGCTTCCTGCCACGGGTCATGATTGTCTCGAGCAATAGGTTTTTGTTACGTCGATACATCACGTCAAACTCAACATAACTTGCGAGTACTGCGCCACAAAAGTCGAGGGTCGCTAAATGCATACCCAGTAAGATAACGCCGTTTCCTTTGGCTACCGCAGATTGTAAATGTTCAAGACCGTTGATCTGTACCAGGTCACGAAATTTAAGTGGATCTCGAAGCCAGACAGTTGCAGTTTCAACAATACTGATACCACTCGAGCGAAAAATGTCTTTTGTAAGTGCGATTCGTTCCGCTTCGGATAATTGTGGGAAACACAGCAATAGGTTTACATCAATGATGTGTCGTCGGTATCTGGCGACTAGGTAGCCGAGATTGCCGAGCAATGCACCAAAGCGAATGCGCCAGGCGTGAGGCAGGTGCACGACAATATAAACTAGAAATAAGCCAAGCCAGGTTAACCAATACCTGGGATGGAGAAAGCGTCGCTGCAGTAAGGTTGGCGTGTGCAAGGGCTATATCTTAGCGTGGTCTGGCTAACGTAGTCACTGTGGTATTATTCTTGATCATCATTTCAGGTGAAGTAGTAGAGTGCGATGAAGTTACCACGATTCGACAAAGCGAGCGTCTTGGTCATTGGAGACGTGATGCTGGACAGATACTGGCATGGCGCAACCGAGCGCGTATCGGCAGAAGCCCCTGTGCCGATCGTTGATGTCAACGAAAGAGAAGAGCGTCCGGGTGCCGCCGCAAATGTTGCCTTAAATGTGATGTCATTGGGTGCGCGGGCCTCGCTGATTGGCATGATCGGCAATGATGAAGCGGGTGCAACGCTGCATGGCAAGTTAGAAGGTGCAGGGATCAACTGTCAGCTTGTGACAAAGCCGGACTACCAGACTACCACCAAGTTGCGCATTGTCAGCATGAATCAGCAGCTCTTACGAGTTGATTTTGAGTCCCATGAAACCATGGATGATAAATCCATGACGGCGTCTTTAGAAAATGCACTCGCGGGCGCTGACAATGTCCTTTTTTCGGATTATGACAAAGGTGTATTGGACAACCCGCAATTGGTTATCGGCAAGGCTCGTGAGCTTGATAAACCGGTGATGGTTGATCCGAAATTCAAAGACTTCGCCCTGTATAGAGGCGCTACGATCTTGAAACCAAATCGGCTTGAACTGCAGCGTGCTGTTGGGCAATGGACCTCAGAGTCCGATATGTTGCAGCGATGTCAACGCCTGATGCGCGACCTGGAGATCGAGGCTTTGCTAGTAACCAGATCAGCGGAGGGGATGACGCTGGTCAAGAATTCCGGTGCCAGTGTTCATTTTCCGGCGCGAATGCGTGAAATATATGATGCAACCGGTGCTGGAGATACGGTCATAGCCACTTTGTGTAGTGCGCTTGGCGCGGGTGAGACGCTCAATGATGCGGTTGGTCTTGCAAATATTGCTGCAGGACTAGTGGTGAGCCACTTCGGCAACACTAGCGTCAGCGGCCCCGAGTTGCGAGACGAAATCGTACGGGAAGCAGGTTTTGACACCGGGATCATGTCCCAGGAACAACTCCTTAATGCTGTTTCCGAGGCGAAAAAACGAGGCGAGAAGGTTGTGCTGACTAATGGCTGCTTTGATTTATTGCACGCCGGTCATGTGGATTATCTTCAGGAGGCGAAGAGCGAGGGTGATCGGCTCATTGTTGCGCTAAATTCCGATGAATCCATTCGACGTCTCAAAGAAGTTGGTCGACCCGTGACCACCCTGGATCATCGTATGGCGATCGTTGCGGGTCTAAAGGCCGTGGATTGGGTAGTACCCTTTGAAGAAGATACGCCGGAGAATCTAATATCAGTACTGCAACCCGATGTCCTGGTGAAAGGTGGAGATTACAAAAACGTCGATCAGGTGGTGGGCGCTGATATTGTTAAATCCTACGGTGGCAGCGTTAAGGTGCTCTCGCTGGTCGAGGATTGTTCTACCAGCGCGATCGTACAAAAGATCAGGGATATGTAGTCGTCTTATATTGCGTTGATGGCATTTTCGACATTTTCTATAAGATGCTTTTCGTTGATGGTGCCTACTACAACGGTCGAAACCTGTGAATACGATAGGACGGACCTGATACCCTCAGAAAAATTTGTGCTGTGGCCACTTTGTAGCGCTTTTTTTATCATCAATGGCCCGTTGAGTGTGGCTGTCTTATCCCATTGACTAAGTTCATCGGCCTCGACCATCACCAGGTCCATCGCCTCCAGGGCAAACAGGCTGCCACTTAGGGTTTTAGTGGATGCGCCGACGTTTCGGATATAGCCCTCGCTCTGCAATTTCAGTATTTCACCGATAGCGTCAGTCGTTTTAAGATCCTTTAGGTCATCGTCGCTGCAATGTATCAGTACGATATCCAGGTAATCGGTTTGTAATTGTTGGAGGCTGTGATGGATGCTTCTTCTAACGTGGGGGGCGGAAAAATCATAGTGCGATTCAGAATCATAAATTTCACCCACTTTGGTGGAGATGAGCCAGTTTTGTCGTCGGCCTTTTAGTAGCTCGCCAATCCTTAGCTCGCTGCTACCATATGCAGGGGCGGTATCGATGAGATTAATCCCCAGATCCTGTGCAACTGATACCAGTTTTTCGGTCTGTTCCCTGCTGGGTAGATCAAATGGCTTTGGATACTTTACGTTGGTGTTACGACCAAACTTCACAGAGCCCAAGCTGATTGGCGCAACCCTAAGATCACCAATGTTTCGATAATGAACTTCGTCGAATGAAATCAAAATGCCTGTTCCCAGGGTGCTTCGCCAACCTTGGCCACTGTGTACTCATTAGAGGGTGCTGGCCACTTTGATGGTTCAATGATGTGTTTCATAACTTCTCGTGCAAGCAAAGGTACTAGCGTCAGTTTTATGGGCCAGCAAACGAGTACGTTGCCGGAAACCGCGCAGAATGGCAGGTCCGGCCGTAGAGTGTCTGGTGTTTTTGGCTCGGCACGATCGACCCGCCAACTCTTGAACTCGCATTTACCAGTATCGATAAATGGGAGAAATCGTTTCAGTTCGTTCTTCGCGAACTCGATCTGCGCGGCATTCGAGCGATGGATGCCTGTCTCTGCGAGATCTCCACCCAGATACCAGACAGGCTGTAAGTCTTTGGTTTTGTGGGTGGAGATTGTCATGCGTGGTTTATCTCCGGATCCCATCGATACAGCGTGTCCAAAGAGTGTTGGCAATGGTCCTCTCACCAGAACCTGATGCAAGGGTCGCCGCTGCATACCAACCGCGATATCCGATTGCCTGAGTAAATCCTCGTTACCGGCACCCGCCGCGAATATGTAGCGTTCTGCTTTGACCGTCCTGCCATCGGGTAATGTTAAGCCGACAATACCAGATCCACCTTCGGTTACCGGAGTTGGAGCCCCTTGTATGATCGAACTTCCAGCCGACTCAGCTAGCGCAGCCACAACAGAAGCTGTGTCGATAACCATATCGGGAATTTCGTAGACAGAACCTTTGAACTCCGGGTGGTCAAACGGCTCGGGAAGATGTTTAAGTGCTTTCGCGCCGCCACGGACAGCCTTACTACCCAGAAATGCAGCAAGCTTGCCGCCAAGGGCAGCATCTGAGAAAAGATGATAACAACGGGCCAGACATTTGGCGTTATGGAGATCTACGGGTCCATCACCGGCAAGGCATTGTTGCCATATTCCAGGCATGCCAGCAATAGTTTCCGATGCGTTAGACGACACCCCGGCAAGGTTGTACTTAAGGCCACCATGAATCATGCCCTGTGACGATAAGGTTTGCCCCTGCCCCAGCCCGGTTTGTTCAAACAATAAAGTGCTATATCCCGCTGCCTGGAGCTGATTAAGAAGCCAAAGGCCGGTGATGCCACCGCCAATAATGGCAATATCAGTTTTAATCATTGAACGTAATTGTACAAAAACAGCTAGTATATCAGGCTGACTAACAAGCAATGGGTAATGGTTTGTTGCGGGTTTTGTACAGTTTGTTGTTTTATTGCCTTTTGCCGGGTGTTTGGCTGCGGCTTCTATGGCGCTCGATAAAGGAACCCCTCTACCGGCAGGATTTTTTTCACCGGATGGGGTTCGTGCCAGTTAAGAATCGTCCTCAACCGGTTGTATGGGTCCACGCAGTTTCCGCAGGCGAGACTATCGCGTCGGCGCCGTTGGTCGAACGCTTACTCTCGCATAAAGTATCCATCGTGATGACGAACATGACCGCTACCGGTAGGGATCGCGTGGACGCGCTACTGGATGGTCGGGTGGATAACTTTTATGCACCTTACGATGTTCCTGGATCAGTTCATCGGTTTATTGATCGGGTGCAACCGAAAGTACTTGTGATCATCGATACCGAGCTCTGGCCAAATATGATTCATTATTGCCACCAACAGGGTGTCAAAGTAGTACTGGTTAATGCCCGCTTGTCAGAAAAGTCCTTCCGGGGTTATCAAAGTATTTCGGGTATTGCCGGACCGATGATGGCGCATATCGACTTTATCGCGAGCCAGACACAGGCGCAGGGGGACAGATTTATTGAGCTGGGCCTTGATCCGAAAAAACTACTCGTTTTTGGCAGCATTAAATTTGATATTGGCCCGCCGGAGAATCTCGAGTCCAAAGCTAATGAGCTAAGAGCGGAACTTGGGGACAGACCCACGTTCATTGCAGCTAGCACGCACAGGGGGGAAGAGTCCCTGGTACTGGGTGTATTTATTGAGTTACGTCGCCAGTTTCCCGAGCTGTTGTTGGTTATCGCGCCAAGACATACTCATAGGACGCCTGAAATCATCGCGATGATTTCAGATGCGGGCCTGTCTTTTTGCCTGAGGAGCGGAGATGCACCTAGCAAGGCCGACGTATTCTTACTGGATACCATGGGTGAGCTCAGTTACTTTTATGCAGCATCAGATGTTGCTTTCGTTGGTGGTAGTTTTGCCGAGATTGGCGGGCACAATTTCCTGGAAGCGGTGGTTGCGAAAGTACCCGTTGTGATGGGACCTCACCTTTCGAGTATCGAGGACATCGTTGCTCAATTTGTTGACCAGAAGGCGTTGTGCCTGGTCGATAGTAAAGAGCAATTTACAAGCACTGTGCACCAGCTCTTAAGTCAGGATGAATATCACAACGCAATGGTTCGACGTGCCAGTGACGTCCATAAGCACAATGCCGGTGCACTTGAATCGACCCTGGATCTAGTGTTGGCCCAACTGGATTGAATACTAAACGACCGTGCATTGAATTGACCGGTTGGTGCAAAAAAGCTGGAATGCTAATTGCACGTTGTTATCGGTTAATTTCAGACGATATTGGTTGCTTATTACCAGAGGATTTGGGTTAATTTACTTTTACAAAGTAGTGATGCGATGACCAAACGCAGGTACGTTCCTGATCTTATTTCCGATATGGCGGAATGCGATGCCAATTATTTTCGGCTGAGTCGCCTATTCCCAAATATGCATGAGGATGAACGCGTCGAGTTTGGTGTTCAAGGCACCACCGAGGACGGTGCGATTGTGACGCTGCGCATTACTGAACGATGTCCTTACACGACAATGTTGTCTTTGCAGGTTGATAGCGAGGCTGATAAATCATGGATCAAATGGCCAAGTCTTGAAGTCAGGGTATATCACGACCTTAATACCGCAGAGGTTATTAGTTTTGAACGGCATCGAAACTTTAAGTATCGCTATGCCATGCCTAACCCCAGTATGTACCAACCGGATGAGAAGTCGCAGATCAATCGTTTCTTTGGCGAAATGTTGACGTTCTGTTTGGCCTACGGTCACACCCTGGATAAATCTTTTTCGTAGTCCCGGTCTAGGGAATTAGGCTCCGGCGCGCTATAATTTTTTTCCCATCTATCAGGTTGCCGGAATACGCTTTTATGGCTGTCCGGTACTGTTTCATGGTCGTGGCCCTCCACACTTCAGCAACCTACTAGAGATCGATATTTTCTGTCGGTCTGTGTTTTTAAACAAAAAATACGCACCTTCTACAGTGCGACAACTTATTTGAGAGGTTTATGGCAAGCTCATATCAAGCGGATTCTATTGAGGTTTTAGAAGGCCTTGATCCTGTTAGAAAACGTCCAGGAATGTATACCGATACCACTCGACCCAACCATCTGGCACAGGAGGTTATTGATAACGCAGTTGACGAGGCACTTGAGGGTTACGCTACTGAAATTCGTGTCACCTTACGCAAAGATGGTTCTATGTCAGTGAATGACGATGGCCGCGGAATGCCGGTAGATATCCATAAGAAAGAAAAACTCTCTGGGGTAGAACTGATCCTGACCCGCCTGCACTCGGGTGCGAAATTCAATAGCGAACACTACAAGTTTTCCGGTGGTTTGCACGGTGTTGGTGTGTCAGTCGTGAATGCGCTATCAGAAACATTGGAAGTTTTTGTAAGAAGAGATGGCAAGCTTCACCACATGGCTTTTAAAGGTGGAAATAAAGCCACGAAGCTCACCGTAAAAGATAAGATCGGTAAGCGAAACACCGGGACGCTGATAAATTTTAAACCAGATCCTAAGTACTTTGATTCTCCTAAGTTTTCGGTGCCCAGACTCAAGCATCAGCTGCGTGCCAAGGCCGTTCTGTGCCCTGGTCTAAAGGTCACGTTTACAGACGAAACCGCGGCAAACAAGGAGGATAAGGATTATGTCTGGTGTTACGAAGATGGGTTAAAGGATTATTTGCTGACGGAGCTTTTTGGTTTTGAACTTCTCCCCAAAGAACCATTCATTGGCTCCATGTCAGGCAACGATGAAGAGGTTGACTGGGCGGTGCAGTGGTTACCCGAAGGCGGGGAACTGATTACTGAAAGTTATGTCAATCTCGTACCCACCACTCAGGGTGGAACCCATGTCAATGGATTGCGAAGTGGACTTTTAGAAGCGCTGCGGGAGTTTTGTGAATTTCGTAATCTTATGCCGCGAGGTGTAAAAATCTCAGCAGAGGACGTATGGGACAAGTGTAGTTATGTGCTTTCTGCAAAGTTGCTGGATCCTCAGTTTTCAGGACAGACGAAGGAGCGCCTGAACTCCAGGCAGGCAGCAACGTTTATTTCTGGTGTGGTCAAAGACAGTTTTAGTCTTTGGCTGAGTCAGCATGTCGCAGAGGCGGAAGCCATTGCGGAGTTGGCGATCAATAATGCCCAGGATAGGCTCCGGGCAGGTAAGAAAGTTGCGCGGAAGAAAGTCACTTCCGGCCCCGCACTACCAGGGAAACTCGCAGATTGTACCTGCCAGGATGCGATGGCAGGGGAACTCTTCCTGGTTGAAGGGGATTCTGCAGGGGGATCAGCAAAACAGGCAAGAGATCGTGAGACCCAGGCGATTCTGCCACTCAGAGGTAAGATACTGAGTACCTGGGAAGTCGATTCCTCAGAAATACTGGCATCCCAGGAGGTCCACGATATTTCCGTTGCTTTGGGAATAGATCCCGCCTCATCCGATCTTTCAGCATTGCGCTACGGCAAGGTGTGTATTCTCGCGGATGCAGATTCTGATGGTTTACATATAGCGAGTTTGTTAATTGCTTTGTTTGTTCGGCACTTCCCAGCGTTGGTGGACGAAGGCCATGTGTTTGTTGCCATGCCACCTCTGTATCGAATCGATGTAGGCAAAGAGGTGTACTACGCCTTGGATGAATCGGATCGACAGGGGTTTCTTGACCGCATCGCAGCAGAGAAAAAACCTGGGAAGATAACCGTGCAACGCTTCAAAGGACTGGGTGAAATGAATCCCTCTCAACTCAGAGAAACGACCATGGTGGAAGAAACCCGGCGACTTGTGTGTCTACGACCTAGCAAGACCGAAACGACCCACGAGCTGCTTGATATGTTGTTCGCAAAAAAACGCGCCGGGGATCGTAAGACGTGGCTCGAGAAAACCGGAGACAAAGCCGAGCTTATCTAGGAACGTTCCCTCGGGGAAACTAATCCCACTTGGGAAGCAAGAAGGTATCAGTAATGAGCGAAAGAGTTAATGCAGGAATCTTTGAGACGATCAGTCTTGAGGAGTACACCGAAGAGGCGATGCGCAACTATGCGATGTACGTCATCAATGACCGGGCTCTACCGCATATTGGCGACGGTCTAAAACCAGTACAGCGTCGCATCATTTATGCAATGTCAGAACTCAGACTTTCCGCGGATGCGAAATATACCAAGTCCGCACGAACCGTGGGTGATGTTATTGGCAAGTTTCATCCCCATGGTGACTCTGCCTGCTACGAGGCAATGGTGATAATGGCGCAGCCGTTTACTTATCGATACCCACTGGTAGATGGCCAGGGGAACTGGGGCTCTCCGGATGATCCCAAGTCTTTCGCTGCGCAACGCTACACGGAGTCAAAACTAACCAAATATGCTGATGTACTGCTGGCGGAACTCGGTCAGGGAACCGTCGATTGGCAGCCTAACTTTGACGGGACGATGAACGAGCCTCGGCATTTACCAGCGCGGCTGCCGAATATTCTTCTAAACGGTGGCACTGGCATTGCGGTTGGCATGGCGACGGATATTCTGCCGCATAATTTGCGGGAAGTTGCCTCTGCGTGTATCCGTCTACTTGATAAGCCCAAATCGACACTCAGCGATATTTGCGAACATATCAAAGGACCGGATTTCCCTACCGGTGCTGAAATTATTTCAAGTCCTTTAGAGTTACAGCAGATCTATGAGACCGGGCGCGGATCAGTTCGGGCGAGAGCCATCTATCAGGTTGAATCGGGAGAGATCGTCGTGACGGCGCTACCTCACCAGGTTTCCGGCACGAAAATTCTTGAGCAGATTGCAGCGCAAATGCAGGCCAAAAAGTTACCGATGGTCGTTGACCTACGGGACGAATCGGATCATGAGAATCCCACCAGGATGGTTATTGTTCCGAGATCAAACCGAATAGACACCGAGGAATTGATGGCGCATTTATTTGCGACCACGGACCTTGAACGAACCTATCGATGTAACTTCAACATAATTGGTATAGATGGTCGTCCCAGCGTCCGACCACTACTTGGCCTGCTCAAGGAATGGCTGGTATTTCGCTCCGATACTGTGTTGCGTCGACTGAAATATCGTCTCGAGAAGATTCTTGCCCGGATAAACATCCTCGATGGTCTGCTGATTGCGTATCTGAATCTTGATGAGGTCATTCGTATCATTCGCGAAGAAGATAAACCGAAAGCTGCGCTAATGAAAAAATTCGAGTTATCTGAAATCCAGGCAGATGCAATTCTCGACATACGTTTACGTCAACTGGCTCGACTTGAAGAAGAGAAGATCCGGGGCGAGAAAGATGCGCTCAACGCAGAGCGAGTAGACCTGGAAAAAACCATCAACTCGAAGGCGCGGCTGAAGACATTGATCAAAAAGGAAATCCAGGCTGACGCAGAAGTCTATGGGGATGACAGGCGCTCGGTCATTGTCCAACGTGCTGAAGCCTCTGCATTTAATGAGAAGGACCTCATTGGCGCCGATCCTGTGCTAATTGTATTGTCTACCAAGGGTTGGGTCCGTGCTGCGAAAGGGTACGATGCGAATCCTCGGGAGCTCAATTACCGCAGTGGTGACGAGTATCTTGGTTCGGCCGAGGGTAGGTCCAATCAGGATGCGGTGTTCCTAGATTCTCATGGTAGGGCATACACACTGGCGGCACACACGTTACCCTCCGCGCGTTCGCAGGGTGAGCCTCTAACGGGTCGAGTCAATCCGCCAGAAGGCGCGTATTTCACCGGCGTCGTAGCTGGGGATGTTGAGCAACAGTTTGTAGTTGCCAGCGATGCGGGTTACGGGTTTGTGACCAGCCTTAGAGATATGGTGACTAAGAATAAAGCCGGCAAGGCTTTAGTCTCGGTATCCAAGGGTGGTATTGCTATGCAGCCTGTATCGATCTATGACCTTGATCATGAATTCCTGGCTGCTTTTACCAATGAAGGTCGATTGCTGATTTTCCCGGTTCGCGATCTCCCGGTGATGGCAAGAGGCAAGGGCATAAAAATTATCAACATACCCCCCAGTCGGTTAGCCGAGCGCGTCGAGATGATGTCGCATGTAGTCGTGTTTTCAGAAGTAGATACCTTGCAGATAAGTTCGGGTAAGCGCAGTCTGAGTTTGAAAATTGATGAGTTGGAACACTACCGGGGTGAGAGAGCGCGACGCGGCCTGAAACTTCCCAAGGGCTTTCAAAGGGTCGACAAAGTTGAACGAATTCGCGGTGACGAGTAGAAAACGCCAGTCAGCATGCCAGGTTGTCGCGAGACCTCTGGCCCCTTACTTGAATTCCGACTTTCCGGACGGGACTAGTTAGTTAGCACAAAGGTGAACGGCCTGGTGCTCGATTAGCGAGTTGGATGGTTCCGCGGTATAGACCTCTCCGTCGCCGATGAGCGAATGATGTAGCTCGCTCAAAAGGACATTCTGACCCTGTCGTTCGTTTTGTTGCATAAACACTCTCATGCTAACCAGGACCTGTTGATCACTGATACCCGCCAGATATGCAGCATGCTTGCGGGCGACTTCCTCGTCTTCACCGATATCCAAACCAGCCTTGAAGTTTATGTTTCCTGGAAGCAGGTCCGTGATGGCTTTGATCAGTAGGGCACAGCAGATACTGTTCTGAATATGTTCCCCAGTGTGGAAAGTAACGATAGTGTCATCACCACGAGATTGCTGTTCACCGTTGTATAGCCTACAAGCCTCGGAAAGCTTCTCTCGGTGGGCATCGATTAGTCGCCCGGGTTTGATCTTAATGACTAACCAGCAAGCTTCAGCGCTTTGCTCCGCTGTAACGGATTTCTCTTCCTCGGGGCCGGTGATCCAGATAAAGAACATATCACCGTAGAACCAGATCAGTGCCGCGAAACCAAGACTCAGCAGGAAAAATAGGGTGCTGGCTGTGATAATCACGCTGATGATCGGCATCTTATCTGACTGTAGTCCCAACCGCAGATGGCCCATCAGGGTATTGTGGGAAGTAATATCACGCGTGAATACGCTATGTGCAATGTCTCTCTTACCGGCCTGTGCAATCAAATTTCGCTCGGTGTCGTATACTGCAACGTACGCTATGTCACCCTGATTCAGCAAGTTACGTAGCATGATGTTTAGCGACAATGCATCCTGGTTAACGAGATAGTCTGTTGCGGTAATTGCCAGTTGGTCAGCGATAGTGTTGCCAAAGCGTGATCCTTCACGAAGCAGTGTAGAATTGGCCAGACTTAATGTAAGCCAGGTGACCAATACACTAATAATGAATGCAGGCAACAGCGTTACAACGATAGTGCGAATACGTACCATTTTCGACGATGAAATTGCTGAAGCCATTTTGGATTCCATACCCCAAACTCACATCTAAATTATAACTGATTGTTATCAATACCTATTTCTTTACGGATAATAGATTTTGTAGCAAGGGAAAACATGCTGACACTAATAAATATTTCCGGAGATGACAGGCCAGGATTGACGGCAGAGATAACCGCTTTACTGTCGGTGTTTAATGCAGAAATTCTTGATGTGGGCCAGGCCGTCATCCACAACCACCTTTCTCTCGGGATACTGGTTAGCCTGGCCGATGTGGAAGGTCTAAAAACACGTGCCCAGCTACTTGGGATTGATGTGAAGTTTACTGCCATTGATGTATCGAGTTACGAGGAATGGGTTCGTATGCAGGGCAAGGACCGATATATACTGACCTTACTTGCTAGAAGGATCAGAGCGGATCAGCTGGCTGCTGTTTCAGAGGTCATCTCCACTAGTGGTCTCAATATAGACAACATTACTCGCCTTTCAGGGCGTGTATCGCTATCCGAGGAAGATGCCAATACCAAAGCATCGATTGAATTTTCGTTGCGTGGGGAGCCTGACGAAGCGTTTCAGTCCGGTTTAGTGGGCGTTTGCGCAGAACATAACATTGATATTGCAGTTCAGGAAGACAATATATTCCGGCGTCATAGACGACTGGTTGCGTTTGACATGGACTCCACGCTCATTGACACGGAAGTCATAGATGAAATGGCAGAGATGATGGGCGTAGGCGAAGCTGTTGCCGGGATTACGGAAAGAGCCATGCAGGGAGAGCTCGATTTCAGCGAAAGCTTAAGGGAACGTGTGTCGCTACTGAGCGGCATGGCTGAAGCTGACATGCAGAAAATTGCAGCAAGACTACCGCTGATGGAAGGCGCGACCCATCTCATTCATACATTGAGTAGATTGGGATATAAAACCGCTATTCTATCGGGAGGATTTAACTACTTCGGTGACGTGTTAAAGAAAAAATTGGGTATCGATTACGTGTTTGCTAATAAGCTAGAGATAGTGTCTGGCAGACTAACTGGCAAGGTTTTACCCCCCATCGTTGATGCGGCGCGAAAAGCAGAACTTTTGGAATCTCTTGCCGAACGTGAAAACATTTCGCTGCAACAGGTAGTTGCCGTTGGTGACGGCGCAAATGATCTTGCCATGTTGCAAAAAGCTGGCTTGGGCATCGCTTTTCACGCAAAGCCTTTTCTTAAAGAAAACACGAAACAGTCAATTTCGACTCTGGGGCTTGATAGTATTCTGTATTTAATGGGTATTCGAGACCGGGACGCACATTAGAACCCGTACTCGTTCCCTAGATATCGTCAGAAAAATCG
>Ga0209403_10005521_pt1 | contig 13186 bp, 9 predicted proteins | sample ArcticOcean_MG_C_8_FD_187440 | JGI IMG/M metagenome (GOLD analysis project Ga0209403, IMG submission 187440) | Marine microbial communities from western Arctic Ocean - ArcticOcean_MG_CB11_86 (SPAdes) (version 2) | ecosystem: Environmental > Aquatic > Marine > Oceanic | place: Arctic Ocean... | reverse complement strand
GCTTGCGCATAATTAGGTTTGATTTGAATAGATTTTTTAAAATAATAAATTGCTTTTTGATGATCTTTTAATTCAACTAAAGCCGCACCCAGATTATTACACAAAGCTGCATGATTAGGTTTAATTTTAATAGCTTTATCAAATTTTTTTTTGGCTTGTTTAAACTTTTTACTCTGCAAATATAAAGTTCCTAAAAGATAGTTGGAATCGAAATGATTTGAATTTTCTTGTAGTATTTTGTTATACAGTCTTTCGGCGGTTTCTAAATCTCCTTTTTTATGCTTTTGTAATGCTGAAAAAAAAAAATTTTTCATTTTAATTTTATTATTCATTTTTTCATATTATATTTAATTTTTTAACTTGTCTTAATATTTTCTAAATTAAGCTAAAAATATTTTATTAGTAGAATTGTAATTTATTATAAAACTTAAATTTATCTAGGATTGATTAATTGAGAGAGGATTGAACTTTCTTAACTATAGATTTGAATACTTCAGGGTTGTTATATGCAATTTCAGCTAGTACCTTTCTATCAAGTTTAATTCCAGATTTATTTAATCCATTTATAAATTTTGAATATGTTAAACCTTCAGATCTCACGCCTGCGTTTATTCTTTGGATCCACAATGATCTAAATTCTCTTTTTTTATTTTTTCTATCTCTATACGCATATTGCATAGCTTTTTCTAAAGCTTGTCTAGCAATACGAATGGTATTTTTTCTTCTACCAGACTGTCCTTTGACTTGTTTTAAAACTTTTTTATGTCTGGCGTGACTAGTAACTCCACGTTTAACTCTGGCCATTTTATCCTCTTAAGCTGTAGGGCATATACGATTTTACAATTTTAGTATCTTGTTTTGACATAATCGTTGTGCCTCTTTTTTTTCTTATTTGCGAATTTGTTCTCTTAATCATACCATGCCTTTTACCTGCTTGTGCCATTTTTACTTTACCTTTCGCAGTAAATTTAAATCTTTTCTTAGCTGAGCTTTTTGTTTTTAGTTTTGGCATTAATTTAACGGATTATATACAGGCTTTATATATTCTTTACAATAACATTATAAAGGCTGAATTATCATTATTATTTGTCTTCCTTCAAACTTAGGATGCACTTCTACCTTGCCAACTTTAATAATATCTTTAATTATTCTTTGCATCAGATCTTTGCCTAAGTTTGTATGTTGCATCTCTCTACCTTTAAATCTTACTGTAAACTTAACTTTGTCACCTTTTTCTAGAAATCGCTGAGCATTCTTTATTTTGAAATTATAATCATGAACATCTGTTCCCGGTCTAAGTTTAATTTCTTTTAAATTAACAATTTTTTGTTTTTTTTTAGATTTATTTGTTTTTTTTTGCAAATCATACTTATACTTTCCAATATCAATAATTTTGCACACGGGTGGTTTTGCATTTGGAGAGATTTCAATTAGATCAAGACCTTCTTCTTTTGCCATCTCTGTTGCCTTTTTTGTGGAAATTATTCCAAGATTATTTCCGTCGCTACTTATGACCTGAACTTCTGGTGCTCTAATTCTTTCGTTAGACCTTGGACCCTTAGGTCTTGTTCTTCTTTGAAAGTAATTTGGTTTATTAAATGCCACTTAATTTATTGGAAATTTATTTGTTTGAGATATTTTTTTAATTGCATTTTGAAGATCTAGCGTTTCTTGTTTTTCAGAACCTAATCGTCTAATTGTAACACTTTTACTTTTAACTTCTTTTTCACCGCAAATTAAAAGTAAAGGTACTTTAGCTAACGAGTGTTCTCTAATTTTATAATTTATTTTTTGATTTTTTAAATCCACTTCGGTATTTATACCTGCTTTGTTACATTGTTCAAATATATTTTTTGCATAATTATCAAATTCTGAAGCAATTGGAAGAACAACAGCTTTTAATGGAGCTAACCATAATGGGAGTTTTCCAGCATAATGCTCTATTAATATTCCAATAAATCTTTCTAAGGATCCAAATAAAGCTCGATGTAACATTACTGGTACTTTTTTTGAACCATCTTTTGTAACATATGATGCTCCGAGCCTTAAAGGTAAATTGAGATCGACCTGAAGTGTCCCACACTGCCAATCTCTACCTATTGCATCTCTTAATACAAATTCTATTTTTGGTCCATAAAATGCTCCTTCACCTTTATTAATTTCATACTTTAGTTTTGATTTTTTAATTGCTTCTAATAAAGCTGATTCTGATTTATCCCAAACTTTATCATCTCCGACTCTTGTTTCTGGCCTGTCTGAGTATTTTAATAAAATATTATCAAAACCAAGATCTTTGTATATTTCTAATATCAGATTGGTTACAGTCAAACATTCTTGTGTAATTTGCTCTTCCGTACAAAAGATATGTGCATCATCTTGTGTAAAAGCTCTTACTCTTAACAATCCATGTAAAGCACCTGAAGGCTCATATCTGTGCACCTTACCAAATTCAGAAAATTTAAGTGGAAGATCTCTATAACTTTTCAAACCTTGGTTAAAAACTTGTATACAGCCTGGACAGTTCATTGGTTTAATTGCAAAAACTTTTTTGTCAGGCGTTTCTGAAGTAAACATGTGTTCACCAAATTTTTCCCAGTGTCCAGATTTTTCCCATAGGGATTTATCTAGCAACTCTGGAGTATTAATTTCTTTATAGCCCGCTCTTTTTTGTTTTAATCTCATATAATCAACTAAAGTTTGAAATAAAGACCATCCTTTATGATGCCAAAATACTGAACCTGGACTCTCTTCACGGAAATGAAATAGATCCATTTCTTTTCCTAGTTTTCTATGGTCTCTTTTTTCTGCTTCTTCCAATTTTAGTAAATATTCGTCTAACTCTTTTTTATTTCTCCAGCATGTTCCGTATATTCTTTGCAACATCTCATTATTTGAATTTCCTCTCCAATATGCACCTGAAACTTTAGTTAATTTAAAAGCTTTACCAACTTTTCCAGTTGATGGCAGATGTGGTCCTTTGCATAAATCATGCCATTTACCATGATGATATATAGATATTTCTTCATTCTCAGAAATATCTTTTATTATCTCAGCTTTATAATGCTCACCAATTTTTTTGAAATGTTCAATTGCTTCATTTCTTTTCCAAACCTCTTTCTTTGTTTTTTCATCACGCTCCACTATATCTAACATTTTTTTTTCAATTTTCTTTAGGTCTTCATTTGTAAAAGGTTCTTTTTTAGAAAAATCATAATAAAAACCATTTTCAATAACTGGGCCAATGGTAACTTGCGTTTTCGGGAAAAGTTCTTGTACAGCCATGGCTAATATATGGGCTGCATCGTGCCTCATTACGTTTAATCCCTCTTCATCTTTTTGAGTAATGATTTTTACTTTTACATTAGTGTTTATTGAAAAACTTAAATCTTTCAATTCTCCATCTACAATCATTATGCACGCTTCTTTTGCTAGAGATTTGCTAATTTTCTCAGCTATTTCAAACCCATTTATATTTTCTTTGAATTCTATTTTTTTTCCATCTTGTAAAGTAATTTGTGGCATAAATTATTTTTATTTTATCAATTTATTATATTCAGTAAAAGTTGTTTGACACATTTTATCAACATCAAATTTTTTTAATATGTTTTTTCTACCCTCAGATCCAATATATTTGAGAAAATTATAATCTTTTTGCATAATCATAAAAATTTTTTCTACCAAATTCTCAACTTTCCCACTCTCAAACAAAAAGCCAGTTTTATCTTTTATTATTGTTTCTTTTGATCCACCTATGTCACTCGCAATAATTGGTATTTCCATTGCTTGAGCTTCTACAGAAATTCTTCCAAATGCTTCTGGCTCTATTGAACATGAACAAACTAAGTTTGCTGTTTTGTACGCGACAGGCATTTCATTGCATGCATCGATAAATTTTACAGTATTGCTTAATCCATATTGTTGAACTAAACCCACAAGCTGTTTTTTATAAACATTTCTTCCTTGCTCGCTTCCTAAGATAATACAATCAAACGACTGAATGTTTTCTTTGTCTTTTAATAATCTAATAGCTTCAATAAAAATTTTCTGACCCTTCCATGGAGTAAGTCTTCCTGGGAACAAAATAATAAATTTATTTCTATCTATTTTATTTTTTTTACAAAAATTATCCACTTTTGAAGGTATAATTTTTTGTGGATGAAAATAATTTGTATTTATTCCTCTAAAGATAACAAGTAGTTTTGTTTTTCTATTTATAAAAAATTCACTATAGTTTTGGTTTATATGTGAAAAAATGAAATTAGATCCTGCAATCACTAGATCAGACTTCAACATCACAGAATTATAAAATTTTTTAAAATTATTTTTAAAATTATAAGTTCCATGAAAAGTAGTTACAAATTTTCTTCTTGTTAATTTGGTAGCTATAAAACAAGACCACGCAGGCGCTCTGCTGCGCGCATGAACAATTTTTATATTATAAAGTAATATTATTACAGAAAGGACTAATGAATTTAGTAAAATCAATAAAGGGTTTTTAGAATGAACTGGTAGTTTAAATACCTTTACTTTTTTTTTATTAATATATTCAAGCAACTCCCCACCGCTTGTTGCAATAAATGATTTGCAGTTTTTTTCAGGTAGAAAATGAGCTAAATCAAAGCACCCTGTTTCTGCTCCTCCATATCCCAATTTTGGTATAACTTGTAAAACTTTGATTTTTTTTTCCATTGGTTTAAATTAATATAATATCACACTATGAATTACAAAAGATCTAAATATTTTATATCCTCTAACCAAAATAAGATAAAATATTTATTTTTAAATAAAAAAAGTCAAATTACAGTAGTTTTTTTTCATGGTTTTATGTCAAATATGCTTGGTGCAAAACCATCTATAATTCAAAAATTTTGTAAAAAAAAAGAAGTTAATTTCTTAAAATTTGAATACTCAGGACATGGTAAATCTGGGGGAAATTTTGTTGAAGGAAATATATCTAAATGGACAAAAGAAGCAAAGGAGCTGATTAAGTCAAAAATTGGCCGTCATAATAATTTAATTTTTGTTGGATCAAGTATGGGGAGTTGGATAGCTCTCAATTTATTTTCTATTTTTAAAAATCAAATTAAAGGTTTTATAGGAATTGCCTCAGCACCGGAATTTCTTGAGAAACTAATGTGGAAAAAATTTTCAAAAAAAATAAAAAAAATCATAAATATTAAAAAAATTTACCACCTTACAAATAGTGAATATACATACCCTATTACCAAACAATTAATTTTGGATGGTAGAAAAAACAAAATTATAAATAATAAAATTAATTTACCTATAAATATCACCTTATTCCACGGCCTTAAAGATAAAGTTGTGCCTCTAAGATTTTCTAAGGAAATACTTAAAATCTGTAAAAAATCTAAAAGTAAATTGATCAAAATAAAAAATGGAGATCATAGTTTATCAAAAAAGAATAATTTAAAAAAAATATGTAAAGAGTTGGGTTTTATGATCTCCTTAAATATTAAACAGCTTTAGAAATTATTTTTTTTAGAGAAATGGGGTTTAATAATTTATCTAACATTTCTTTAGGACAAACTTGGTAAAAATTTTCAATTTCTTTATTAAAGTTCTTTAATATTTTTTTTGCTACAGCAGAATCAGTTTCAATAAAATGTTCATTGACTAAATTTTTTAAACAGTTTTTCCAATAGGGTGTTTCAGGTTTTTGCCAAATTACTGAATTTGGATTAACATAATTTTTAAATTCATTATTGACATCATAAATAAATGCCATCCCTCCGGTCATGCCGGCGGAAAAATTATCACCGACTTTCCCTAGAATTACTACAGTACCACCAGTCATATATTCGCATCCATTAGAATCGCAACCTTCTATTACAGCTTCCGCTCCTGAGTTTCTAACTGCAAATCTTTCTCCTGCTTGGCCTGCAGCAAAAAGTTTTCCTGAAGTTGCTCCATAAAGAACTGTATTTCCTATAATAGTATTATTATCACTAATTAGATTGCTTTCACTGGGAGGTTTAACAACAATTGTAGCTCCTGAAAGTCCCTTACCAACATAATCATTTGCGTCTCCTTTAACGTTTAATTTTAATCCTTTGATTGCAAAAGCTCCCAAAGATTGCCCCGCGGAGCCATTTAAATTAATTACAATAGAGTTTTCTTTAATTTTTTTATTTCCAAATTTTTTGTAAATATAATGGGACAATCTAGTTCCAACGGCTCTGTGTGTGTTTTTTATGTTGTAATTTAACTTAATCTTATTTTTTAAATTGAATGATCTACCGATCTCACTATAAATTTTTTCGTCCAATGTATTAGGGACTTCATTTATTAAACTTGATGATCCATATCTATTATTTTTACCTGGATCAGCTTGTACTAACAATGGACTTAGATCTAGATCATCTAAATTTGATTTGCCTCTACTGACCTGTTTTAAAAGATCACTTCTACCAACAATTTCATTTAAAGTTTTAAAACCTAAATTTGCTAAAATTTCTCTTACTTCTTTACCAATAAAGGTAAATAAATTTACAACTTTTTCTGGAGTTCCGGTGAACTTACTTCTTAAATTTTTATCTTGAGTGCAGACTCCTACCGGACAAGTATTTGAGTGACATTGGCGCACCATTATACATCCCATAGCAACTAGAGAAGTTGTTCCTATTCCAAACTCTTCTGCTCCCATCATTGCAGCCATCACAACATCTCTTCCTGTTTTAATTCCACCATCTGTTCTCAAAGTAACTTTATGTCTCAGTTCATTTAAGGTTAAAATTTGGTTTACTTCTGTAAGTCCCATTTCCCAAGGTATTCCAACATATTTCACACTAGTTTGTGGGCTTGCGCCTGTGCCTCCACAATGGCCTGAAATTAAAATTACATCAGCTTTAGCTTTTGCCACTCCCGCCGCAATAGTTCCTACCCCCGTTGATGCTACTAACTTTACTCCCACTCTTGCTTTTGGGTTGGATTGTTTAAGATCATAAATGAGCTGTGCTAAATCTTCTATAGAGTAGATGTCATGATGAGGTGGGGGCGATATTAAGGTCACTCCAGGTGTAGAGTATCTTAACCTGGCGATTTCTGTTGAAACTTTAAACCCAGGCAACTGGCCTCCCTCTCCTGGTTTAGCTCCTTGAGCTATTTTTATTTCAATTTCACTGCAATTGTTCAGATATTCAATTGTTACTCCAAATCGTGCTGACGCTATTTGTTTAATTTTAGAATTTGCACTGTCACCGTTTTCTTTTTTTATAAATCTCTTGGGGTCCTCTCCTCCTTCTCCACTACAAGAAGATGCTCCTATTCTATTCATGGCAATAGCTAAAGTTTCGTGAGCTTCTGATGATAAAGCTCCATGGGACATGCTTCCGCTCCCAAATCTTTTTATTATATCTGCAGCGGTTTCAACTTCTTTTATATCTATTGATTTTTTTAACTTTTTAAAATCTAGAAGATCTCTTAAATTTATTATAGGTAAATCATAAATTCCTTCAGCATATTTTTTATAAGCTTTATATGAATTAGAAGATACTGCGCTTTGTAATATATGGATTAAATTTCCCTGGTATTGGTGCGTCTCACCGTTTTTTCTATATTTATAGATTCCCCCTATCGGAAGAATTGATACGTTTCCTTGGAACGCTTTTTTGTGTAATTCTTTTATTTTCTTATCAATACCAATTATTCCAATACCTGATATTCTTGATGTCATTCCTGGAAAATACTCTGCCACAACAGATCTACTTAATCCAACCGCCTCAAAATTACATCCTCCTCTATAAGCGCTTAAAACTGAAATACCCATCTTAGACATTATTTTAAGCAAACCATTATCTATTGATTTAATATAATTATGTATACATTCTTCAAAATTAAGTTTGCCAAATAATTTTTTTTCAAATCTCTGGTGTATAGAATCAAAAGCAAGATAAGAATTTATTGTTGTGGCTCCAACACCTAGTAAAACTGCAAAAGAATGTGTATCAAAAACTTCGCTTGTTTGAACATTGATAGAAACAAAACCGCGTATTCCTTGATTTATGAGTTTTGAGTTTACCGCTCCAACAGCTAACACCATTGGTATTTGTGCTTTTTGTTCATTTATTTTTTTATCACTTAATATTAAATGCCTTATTCCTTCTCGAACCGCAAGCTCTGACTCTATGCATAATTCATCTAATCTTTGTTTTAAATCTTTTTTAATATCAAAAGTACAGTCTAGAACTTTAGTACTTTCTTTAAAAAACTCTTTAAATTTTGTAAATTGTCCATTTGATAAAACCGGGCTATCAAGGACATAGATATTATCTTTTGTTAAATTTTCAAAATCAAGTATATTTCCCGTATTTCCAAAACGAGTTTTTAAACTCATTACTTCATTTTCTCTTAAAGAATCTATTGGGGGGTTGGTTACTTGACTAAAATTTTGTCTAAAAAAATGTGATAGAGGTCTATACATATCTGACAGTACAGCTGTTGGTGTATCATCACCCATTGAGCCCACTGCTTCTTTTACACTTTCTACCATCGGATGAAGAATAAGTTCTAAATCTTCAATATTAATTCCTGCCAAAAATTGTCGTTTTCTTAATTCATCACTCTTATAAAAAAAGGTTTCTTTTGAAATGCTAAACTTTTTATCTAAGTCTATTATTTGATTGTTGTACTTTTTGTATTCTTTTGAGATTTTATTTTTGAGACTTTTGCTATCATAGATTTGTCCTTTATCAAGATCAACTGCGATAGCTTGGCCGGGTCCAAGTCTTCCTTTAAAAATAATTTCTTTATTTGAAAAAGGTATCATTCCTGTTTCAGATCCAGCAAATAAAAGATTTTCTGATGTTAAAGTATATCTTAACGGTCGAAGTCCGTTTCTGTCTTGAGCTGCAATAATCCATTTTCCATCGGTTGCAGAAATAGCTGCTGGTCCATCCCAGGGTTCTATAGTACTATTTAGGAAATTAAATAATTGCTGATGTGCTTTTGAAACAGTTTTTCTTCTTTTAGACCACGCATCCGGTATTAGCATAAGTTTTGAAAGTGGGACAGATTTACCAGATCTGATAAGCAATTCAAAAACATTGTCCAATGCAGCCGAATCTGAATTTCCTGATACAATAACTGGTTTTAATGACTCTACGTCTTCAAAAATTTTATTATTCATGGCTTGTTCGTGAACCTTCATCCAATTTATGTTTCCTTTGATTGTATTAATTTCTCCATTATGAGCTAATGTCCTGAAAGGTTGAGCCAAGTCCCAGCTTGGAAAGGTATTTGTAGAGTATCTTTGGTGAAAAATTGCATATCTAGAAATAAATCTTTTATCTAATAAATCTGGATAAAATTCAGATAAAGCTTCCGCTAAAAACATTCCTTTATAAATAATTGATCTGGAACTAAAAGAAGATATGTAAAAATCTTTAATATTTAGAAGGTTTGATTTTTTTTCAATTTTTTTCCTAATAACAAATAAATCTCTTTCAAGAGCGTCTTCTTTAAAATCTGGATTATTAGATTTAAATATTACCTGAACAATTTCAGGCCTATTTCTTTCTGCTTTTTCTCCAAGAACTTTGGTATTAATTGGTACTTGTCTCCATCTATAAATGTAATAATTTTTGCTTAGTAGCTCATTTTCTATAATAGTTTTGCATTTTTCTTGTAAAGCAGAATCATTCCTTGGAAGGAAAATCATTCCAACACAAATTATACCTTCTTTATGCTGTCTCCCAGCATTTTGAATTCTCTCAATAAAAAAATCTTTTGGTATTTCAATATGAATTCCTGCTCCATCACCAGTTTTGCCATCAGCATCAACGGCTCCACGGTGCCAAACTGCTTTTAAAGCCTGTATTCCCAATTCAACTATTTTTCTTAATTTTTTTCCATCTGTGGACGCAATAAAACCAACTCCACAAGCATCATGCTCATTTCGAGGGTCGTATGAATTTGCGTCTATTAATTTTTTTAAGTTTTTTTTATATAAATTCATTTTTATGCGGCTTTAGTATTGTTTATTTTTTTATTTTGTAGATATTTTTTAATTGATTCCGCTACATCTCTTCCATCTCTGATCGCCCATACCACTAAAGACGCACCTCTTACTATATCGCCCGCAGCAAAAACTCCTGGAGTGTTGGTTTCCATGGATTTTAAATTAACTTTTATAGTCCCCCAATTTGAAACAGTAAGATTTGAATAGTTAAAGAGTTGAGGTAAGTCTTCTGGATCAAATCCTAGTGCTTTAATGACCATATCTGCTTTTATTTCAAAATCAGAATTTTCAATAGGTATCGGTTTTTTTCTTCCAGATGAATCTGGGTCACTAAGTTTCATCTTCTCAGTTAAAACGGATGTGATTTTTTCCAGTCCAATAAATCTTTTTGGATTTGTTAACCATATAAAATCAACACCTTCCTCTTCTGCATTATTTACTTCTCTTGATGAACCTGGCATATTTTCTTTATTTCTTCTATAAATACATTTTACAGATTTAGCATTTTGCCTGATTGCAGTTCTGACACAATCCATTGCTGTATCTCCACCACCAATTACTACAATATTTTTATCCTTTGCATTTAACAATCCGTTGTCGAAATTTTTTACGCTATCTCCTAATCCTTTTCTATTAGAAGCTGTTAAAAATTCCATAGCAGGGAATATATTTTTTAAGTTATGCCCTGGTAAATTAATTTCTCTAGGTTTATAAACTCCTGTAGCTACTAGTACGGCATCATGTTTTTTTTTCAATTCTTCGAGAGATAAATCTTTACCAATTTCTATATTTTGTAAAAACTTTATTCCACTTTTTTTTAATAAACGAGTTCGCCTTTGAACAATATCCTTTTCTAGTTTAAAATTAGGTATTCCATAAATTAATAATCCGCCCGCTCTATCATATCGATCATAAACAGTTACTTGATAGCCTGATTTTCTTAACTCTTCCGCAGAAGCCAATCCAGCAGGTCCAGCACCAATTATTCCAATAGATTGATCTATTTCTTTTTTAACTTTTATAGGATTAATCCAACCTTTTTCCCAAGCTGTGTCTGTAATATATTTTTCAACAGAACCAATAGTAACTGTTCCATGTCCAGATTTCTCAATAACACAATTGCCTTCACACAAACGATCTTGTGGGCATATCCTTCCACAAATTTCAGGCATATTATTTGTGCTGTGAGCTAACTCGCTAGCCTCTTTAAGTCTACCTTCTGCAGCTAATTTTAACCAATCAGGAATGTTGTTATGTAAGGGACAATGAATTTGGCAAAAAGGGACACCGCACTGGGAGCATCTACTTGATTGAGCTTTGGCTTTTGCATCAACAAATTCATCATAGATTTCTTCAAAATCATCTACTCTTTTTTTAACTTTTCTTTTGTTTGGAGTTTGTTGATTTAATTCAACAAACTTAAGCATTTTTTCAGACATATTTACTTTTAAAATTATATCAATATACGTCTATCTAAAAGAGTTTTTAGGGCAAAAATACTGTCCTATTATTTAAAAAATCCAACAAAATAGTGATTTATTTTGCATACCTGCTATGCAATAGTACAAAATATGCTTTCCTCATTAGAAATTCTAATTTTATCTGCAATACAAGGTATATCTGAATTTATTCCAGTTAGCTCATCATCTCATATAGTTCTAGTTTCTAATTATTATGAATTTGCAAATCAAAATTTATTAATTGACATTTGTTTACACTTTGGTTCTTTGTTAGCAATAATATTTTATTTTAGAAAAGATTTATTAAACTTTGTAAAAAATAGAATTTTCTTCCTCAAAATTATAATAGGCACAATTCCAATAATTCCTATTGGTTTTATTCTTTATAAAACAGGGTGGATAAACGAATTAAGAAATTTAGAAGTTATTGGTTGGACAGGTTTAATTTTTGGAATATTTTTATTTATTAGTGATAAAATGGAGGTAACAAAAAACATGGATGCTGGATTTAGCAATAAATCAGTCATAATAATTGGTTTATTTCAGGTGCTGTCTTTAGTTCCGGGTGTTAGCCGATCCGGAATAACCATAACATCAGGGAGATTATTAGGATTTAATAGGTTTGACTCCGCAAAAATATCTTTTTTTTTATCAATACCAACTCTAAGCGCCGCAAGCACCCTAGGAGTTTATAATATTTATAAAGAAGGAAGTTCTGAACTTAATTTTTTAGCAATAATAGCAGTAATCTTTTCATTTATATTTTCATATTTTACTATTGCATTTTTTTTAAAATTTATAAGATCCTCAAGTTTAAATATTTTTATAATTTACAGATTGGTTCTTTCTCTTTTTATACTGGGAGTTGTTTATTTATAATTTTTCTCATAAATTGGCATTAATTGAGATAATAAAACTCCAAAAAGTATAAATGAACATCCTATAACATTACTTATTCCTAAAACTTGGTCTAAAATAATCCATGCCGCTATTGTGGCAAAAACTCCTTCCAAAGAAAATATAATAGCAGCAGGTGCTGCAGAAATATTTTTTTGTGCATATATCTGTAAAGTAAATGCTATTCCTCCAGACAGTATTCCTGCATAAATTATTGAAACAGTTTCATTTAGTATATTTGAGATTGCAATTGTTTCAAATATCAAAGCAAAAATAAATGAAAGAAGTGAAACCACTAAAGCTTGTAATGAGCCAAAAAATAAAGGTAAATTAAAATTTTTAATAAAATTTCCAATAAATATTATATGTAAACTCCAAAAAAAAGCACATAATATTACTAGACCATCTCCTAATCGAACGGTAGCATTTGAAAAATCACTTAATAAATAAACTCCTAATATGCAAAATACTACTGAAGGCCAGATGCTCCAATGCATTGATTTAGAGTAAATAAAAAAAATAGTTATCGGAACTAATGGTACGTAAAAAATTGTGAAAAAGGCAGCATTTGCTACATCTGTATATAGTAGAGCGGCTTGTTGAAGATATGTTCCTAAAAATAAAAATGATCCTACCCAAAAAAGCAGCTTGTAAAATAACTTTTTATTTTTATTTACCTCTCTAACTATTTTTTTTTTTTCAAATATAATTGCTAAAGGAATTATAGATAAAAATCCTATAAAAAATCTTGTTGCATTAAAAGTTAGAGGACCAATTTTATCCATTCCAGTGTCTTGAGCAATAAATGTTGTTCCCCAAATAAGAGTGCATAAAAGAGCACTGAATAAAG
>Ga0209403_10005518_pt1 | contig 13187 bp, 13 predicted proteins | sample ArcticOcean_MG_C_8_FD_187440 | JGI IMG/M metagenome (GOLD analysis project Ga0209403, IMG submission 187440) | Marine microbial communities from western Arctic Ocean - ArcticOcean_MG_CB11_86 (SPAdes) (version 2) | ecosystem: Environmental > Aquatic > Marine > Oceanic | place: Arctic Ocean... | reverse complement strand
TCAAAAATGGCGATAACCGCCGTGATCAATGACAACGGCGTTACCCGCCTGATCGAGAACCTCGACGCCCTCGCCTTCCACGACCTGACCAATACAGGTCACTGCCAGCGCCGCCGCGCTAGCGGCGGCAAGCAAACGCGTTTCATCCGCGGGCAGCGCCGTAAAAAGCAGTTCATAGTCATCGCCCGCCACGATTGCGCCCGCGGCCCCGCCAATCAGGTCGGCCAGGGGAGAAATCGGCACCCGGGCCAATTCGATGACCATGCGGGCGCAGGAACGATTCGACAGATGGGTTAAATCGGCAACTAAACCATCCGAGACATCGATACAGGCGCTCGCCAGGCCACGCAGGGATCGACCCAGGGCAAGACGCGGCCGCGGCCGGTGATAGCGTTTTACCGCCATCAACCGATCAGCCGCCGGACCGCCCAGCAAACCGTCGCGCAGGATGCGCAGACCGACGCCGGCATCACCGATGCGGCCCGAAACATAGATGTGATCGCCGGGACGGGCGCCATTGCGGCGCAACGCGGTATCGATGGGCAGTTCGCCAATGGCGGTCAACGACAGACACATCGGCCCGTCCGTCGCCACTGTATCGCCGCCCAGCAAAGCGACAGCATACGCCGCCTGCGCCTCGGCCAAGCCCTGGGCGAAGGTGGCGATCCAGCCTTCATCAAGAGCGCGGGGCCAGGCGGTGGTGATCAGGTAGCCCACCCCCTTGGCCCCCATGGCGGCGAGGTCCGAGAGATTGACCGCCAGTAATTTAGCCGCCACGTCGGCTGCCGGGTCATCTACCAGAAAATGTACACCCGAGATTATGGCATCCGCCGTGAAGACCAGTTGTTGCCCCGACGTCGGCGTCAGGACAGCCGCATCGTCGCCCAAACCGAAGGCGCCCGGTCCGGCTAAGGGCGCGAAATAGCGCGCGATCAAATCGAATTCACCGGGGCCCGAGACCGATACCTGCTCCGATACCTTACCCAATGCCGGGTCAGCTGGATTTCGCGCGCTCATTCCTATGTTCCAGGACTTCTTCCGCCCGCAGTTTTTGCGCAACCTCTTGCAGCACCCCGTTGATAAAGCCACCCTCGTTGCCCGCGTAGAAGGCTTTAGTGATTTCTATGTACTCATTGATAATCACCGCAACCGGAACATCGGGGCGATGGTTCATCTCGTAGGCCGCACAGCCCAAAATCTCGGCCAATATACGGTCCAGACGGGAAAAATTCCAGCGCATCGGCAGCACGTTATCCAAAATTTTTACCAATTTCGTATGATGGCGGCGGGTGCCACGCACCAGATCGGAGAACAGATCGTCATCAAATTCGGCATAGGCATCTTCGGGCAGCTCGGCGCCCGGCCGGTGAGTCAGAAACTCGATAATAGTATCCTCGACCTCATCGTCGTTTTCATCAGTACTGCTCAGCGTCAATTGATATAACGCCTGCACCGCCGCCAGACGCGAGGCTCGGCGCAGCGCACCAGACGATGAGTTCAAGGTGCCAGATTGTCGTTTCATCGTGGAAAATAACCAAATTCGCGTTTTATCTCGATCATACGCAGAGCGGCATTGGCAACCACGCCCCCCTTGTCTGCCTTATCAACCGAAGCACGGGCCCAGGCTTGCGCCTCGTTCTCTACCGTTAGAACACCAAATCCCACGGCAACCGAAAATTCTAGGGTCAAATCCATCAAGCCTCGGGCACATTCGCCGCAAACATAATCATAATGCGAGGTCTCGCCGCGAATGACGCAGCCCAGCCCGACATAGCCATCATAACGCCACCGCCCGCCAACCAATTCCATGGCCTTGATGTTCATACGAATGGCGGCCGGGATTTCGAAAGCGCCAGGCACGGCCAGACGGTCATAGGTGGCCCCTGCGGCTTCCAGCGCCGCCACGGCGCCTTTTGCCAATTCGTCCGAAATTTTTTCGTAGTAACGGGCCTCGATGATCAAAAGATGGGGCGTTTCACTCATTTGGATTTACAAATCCTCGATCGGTATGCGGCGCGTGCCGATGATGGACAGGCCATAGCCTTCGATGCCTACGATGTCATAATCGGAGTTGGTCAGCAATTCCATCTCCCGCACCCCAAGGTCAAATAGGATCTGCGCCCCGATGCCATAGTCACGTAGCTCTACCTGATGGGGTACGTGCTCGCCCGCTTTACGGCGGATCTTGTCCGATACGGCCGTTGGCAGGGCTTCGCGGATCAACACTACCACGCCCCGGTCCTCGCTGGCGATCAGGCGCATGGCTGATTGTAGCAGGCCAGCTTTGCTCGCTTTATCGCCCAGGGCATCGCTCAGCACATCCAAGGCATGCATGCGCACCGGCACCGGACCCGGCGCGGTCACACTCCCCTTAACCAAGGCGATATGTTCGGAATAGGCAATCTTGTTGACGTAGACCACCGCGCGGAACTTGCCGCCATAAGAACTGTCCAGCTCGGCCTCGGCCCGGCGTTCCACATAAGTTTCCGTGCGCCGGCGGTATTCGATCAGATCGGCTATGGTGCCGATCTTCAGGCCATGGGACTGGGCAAACTTTACCAGATCGGGCATCCGCGCCATGGTGCCGTCATCGTTCATAATTTCGCAAATCACGCCGGCGGGCGACAGACCGGACAACCGGGCGACATCTACCGCCGCCTCTGTATGGCCGGCGCGCACCAGTACTCCGCCGTCACGGGCCATCAGGGGAAAAATATGGCCCGGCGTCGCAATGTCCCTGGCGTCACTGTCAGGATCGATCGCAACAGCGACCGTCCGGGCCCTATCAGCAGCGGAAATGCCGGTGGAAATGCCGCGCCGCGCCTCGATCGAAACAGTAAAGGCGGTACCATGCCGGGATTCATTGCGCTGCGCCATGAGGGGCAGGCCCAGCTGCTGCACCCGTTCGCCATTCAGTGACAGACAGATCAAACCGCGGCCATAGCGGGCCATGAAATTGATCGCTTCCGGCGTCGCCATGGCGGCTGGAATTATCAGGTCGCCTTCGTTCTCCCGGCCTTCATCATCTACCAGGATAAACATTCGGCCTTGCCGGGCATCCTCCAGAATTTCTTCGATACTCGATAGATAGGCATGGTCTTCTACAATAATTTCGTTCACAGCGTCTCCTTTTGCGCCAGCCGCGCCACATAGCGGGCCAGCACATCAATTTCCAAGTTGACCCGGTCGCCAATCTCTGCGGTACCGAAAGTGGTCATCTCTTGCGTATGGGGAATGAAATTAATGCCAAAGCCTTCCTCATCCACTTCATTCACCGTCAAAGATACGCCGTTCAGGCAGACGGATCCTTTCGATGCAATATAGGGCGCTAGGTCGTCGGGCAATGTGAAGCGGAAACGTAATGAATCCCCTTCCGACACGATACCGGTGATTTCCACGATGCCGTCAACGTGGCCCGAGACAATATGCCCGCCCAGTTCATCCCCCAGCTTCAAGGACCGTTCCAGATTGATCGCCGTACCAACCCGCCAGCCGGCCAGATTACTGCAAGCCAAGGTCTCGGCCGATGCAGTGACCGAAAACCAGCCCGGCGCCTTGTCCACCACCGTCAGGCAGACCCCCGAACAACAGATCGAGGCGCCTATCGCGATCAGGGCGCTATCGTATTGCGAGGCGATGACAAATTTTGTATCGCCGGCAGGTTCGACCTTCTGAATCCGGCCGATATCAGTGACTATGCCAGTAAACATACTCTTTATTACGCCTGATGGACGTAGCTTTCCAGTACATCATCGCCTAAAATTTCGATTGCCTCGCGATGAAAACGCGGCATATTCGCCAGCATAGTCAATCCGATATCACCAACGACCGCCAGACCCTCATCGCCGATTAGGCCGGGTGCGCGAAACCAGGCGAGGTGATCGACCAGTCCAGCGTTTAGAAAAGCCGTGGAAACGGCGCTGCCGCCCTCGACCAATAACCGGTTAATACCGAGCCCCGCCAGGACCTCCAAGGCGGCCTGAAGATTTATCCGGCCCGATCCGGCCAAGGCCGCCGGCAAAATATCCACGCCCAGTTTGTTCAGCGCCGCACTTTTTTGCCCTGGCCCGGTGATCGCCCATACAGGATTATTTTTGGCGCCACGGGCTAGACGGCCATGGCTGGGCAAACGCAATCGGCTGTCCAGCACGACCCGCACCGGTGAACGGCTCAGCATGCCCGGCAGCCGACAGGTCAATTCGGGATCATCCGCCAGGGCTGTGCCGATGCCGACCAGGATGGCATCATGTTCGGCCCGTAGCAGATGGCCTCGCGCACGGGCAAGCGGCCCGGTAATCCACTGACTTTCACCGCTACCAAGGGCGATGCGGCCATCCAGGGTGGACGCCAGCTTTAACGTGACGAGGGGGCGGCCTTGGTTCACCTTCGACAAGAAACCCGCATTCAATACTCTGGCCACCGCATGGTCAGGCAAATCCACCGCGACGCCGGCGGCGCGCAATACCCCGATACCCCGGCCATTGACGCGCGGATCAGGATCTGGAGCGGCAATGACCACCCTGGCGATGCCAGCGGCGATCAGGGCCTCCGCACATGGCGGGGTCTGGCCATGATGGGCGCAAGGTTCCAAGCTGACAAACGCGGTGGCGCCCATGGCCCCGGCGCCTGCCTGTTCCAGGGCCATGGTTTCCGCATGGGGGCGGCCGCCCGGCTGGGTCCAGCCCCGGCCCACGACCAAACCGTGGTGCACCACCACACAGCCCACCGCCGGGTTGGGCCAGACATTACCCAGGCCGCGGCCGGCCAAGGCCAAGGCTATGCCTAGATAATCGTCATCCGAACGTTCTGACACCACGGCATCAATGGTCTTCAGGCTCCTCGTTGCCACCGATTTGGCCAACGAAATCCTCGAAATCACGGGCTTCTCGGAAATTCTTGTACACGGAGGCAAAACGCACGTAGGCCACCGAATCTAGATTGGACAGAGCTTCCATCACCAGTTCACCTACGGTTTCCGAGCGGATCTCGTTCTCGCCTGAACTTTCCAAGCGGCGCTGAATACCGTTCACAACCCGTTCGACCCGCTCTTCATCCACCGGCCGCTTGCGGGTAGCCATTTGGATGGAACGGATCAGCTTGTCCCGGTCAAAGGCAACCCGTTGACCATTCTTTTTCAGGATTGTCAGATCTCGCAGCTGCACCCTCTCGAAGGTGGTGAAGCGCGAACCGCAATCAGCACAAAAGCGCCGGCGACGGATTGCCGCATTGTCTTCCGTGGGGCGGGAATCCTTAACCTGGGTATCGTTATGACCGCAAAATGGGCAACGCATCAGAGCCATCTATCCTCGTTCGCAGTGGGTTCATTATGGGTTCGCGGCAGGCCTTCTAATTCCATGATCCGAGGCGCCCGGTCTCCATAACGCAATCTCTCAGTAAATCGGAAATACCGCGCACAGGGCTTCGACCCTGGCGCGCACGTCCGCCTCAACCGCTTCGTTACCAGCCACCCCGTTACTGGCCAGACCATCCAGGACATCGGCGATCAAATGACCGACGGTCTGAAATTCACCGACGCCAAAGCCCCGAGTCGTCCCCGCCGGCGTACCCAGCCGGACGCCGGAGGTCACCGTTGGCTTCTCCGGATCAAAAGGCACGCCATTCTTGTTACAGGTAATCGCGGCCCGCTCCATAGCCGCCTCGGCAATATCACCAGTCAAACCCTTTGGGCGCAGATCCACCAGCATCAAATGGGTGTCCGTGCCGCCTGATACTATATCCAGGCCGCGTTCCTGCAGTACGACCGCCAGGGCACGCGCATTTTCTATGACCGTGGCGGCATAGGCTTTGAATGCCGGCGTCATGGCCTCCTTGAAGGCAACTGCCTTGCCAGCAATCGCATGCATCAACGGACCACCTTGCAGGCCTGGAAAGACAGCGGAATTAATCTTCTTGCCCAAACTTTCATCGTTTGACAACACCATGCCGCCGCGGGCGCCGCGCAAGGTTTTATGGGTGGTCGTGGTGACCACGTCCGCATAAGGCAAGGGACTAGGGTGGCAGCCGCCGGCAACCAAACCGGCAATATGGGCCATATCAACCATCAGCTTGGCCCCAACGCCATCGGCGATATTGCGGAACGCGGCAAAATCGATCACCCGTGGATAGGCGGAACCGCCGGCTATAATTAATTTTGGCCGATGTTCCTTGGCCAGACGCCCCACTTCGGCAATATCTATCAAGGCGTCCTCGCGGCGCACGCCATATTGCACCGCGTTGAACCATTTGCCTGATTGATTGGGCGGCGCACCGTGGGTCAGATGTCCTCCCGCCGCCAACGACATGCCCAATACCGTATCGCCGGGCTTCAGGATAGCCATGAACGCCGCTTGATTGGCCTGGGAGCCGGAACTGGGCTGCACATTGGCATAGGCACAATCAAAAATAATCTTGGCCCGCTCGATGGCCAGCCGCTCCGCCACATCGACATGCTCGCAGCCGCCGTAATAGCGCCGCCCTGGATAACCTTCGGCATACTTATTCGTCATGACAGAGCCCTGGGCCTGCAAGACCGCACGCGAGACAATATTTTCCGAGGCAATTAGTTCGATTTGTCCCTGTTGGCGCCGTAATTCATCGGCCAAAGAGGCAAATAACTCCGGGTCCCGATCCGCCACATCCTGAGTAAAAAACCCATTCTCGGCTGGGCACTCCATGAGTGCGCGAGTTTGCGACATTCAACAATCCTTTTAGTTCAGGTGGCCCGTTCCGGTACCGGCAAAATTACAGCCGTGATTTGCGCGCGTAACCAGCGATAACGTCTCCTATGAAATTGGCCTTCGAGTGTGCTTGCATACCATATGTAGGTGTCGGTGCCAACGCATCACAGCCCAACATCAGCCGAACGAGTCGGGAATTTACCCTCGACCCAGTCCCAGTTCTGTTCAACGACAATTACTTGAAGCGATACTGGAGCACTCGTTTGATATAGAGAGCATTGCACCAGCGGGCATTGGCGATATTGTTTTCATGGTTTGCGCGGAGGATATTCAGGGCAAATCTGCGGGCCCTGGCGAAGATGCCGGGCCGAGTATCCGGCCGCCCGCCCCGTTTTCGAAGCATGTATTCCAGTTTCCGCACCGCCAGCCGCGACTATTCAACTTCAGATACATTTATCGGCCCAACGATTGAAACCTCAAGCGGGGTTACAGGATCGAGAGCGGAAACCTTACCGACGTGCTGATGGTATATAACTCCACCAGGTAGCTTCGCCTCTGTCCTGTCCCGCGCGGTGCCATGATCTAACCAGCGTCTTCAGACGGGTTCCGCCTTAGGCAGCCCGCCGCAGCTCCAGCCGCGCCCAAACGATTTTCAACGCAGTAACCAGCTCGGTCATCATGGCTTCATCATGAAACGGCGTCGGCGTAAAGCGCAGCCGTTCCGAGCCGCGGGGCACCGTGGGATAGTTAATGGGCTGTACATAAATACCAAATTCGTCCAATAACTCATCGGAGACCTGTTTGCATAATGCCGCATCACCGACCAGCAAAGGTACAATATGGCTGACCGAAGGCATCAGGGGTAGATCGGCTTCACGAAACAGCCGCTTCAACGTCGCCGCCCGTTCCTGATGCCTGTGCCGCTCCACATCCGACATTTTCAGGTGCCGCACACTCGCCAAAGCACCGGCGGCAATCACCGGTGCAAGAGAGGTGGTGAAAATAAAGGAAGAGGCATAACTGCGGATCACATCGACCAGATCGGCGGATGCCGTAATATAGCCGCCCATGACGCCAAATGCCTTGGCCAGAGTACCTTCGATAATATCCAATTGCGCCATAACACCGTCACGCGCCGCAACGCCAGCCCCGCGCGGGCCATACATGCCCACCGCATGAACTTCATCAAGATAGGTCAAGGCGCCATATTGTTTTGCGATTCTGCAAATCTCGCCAATCGGAGCGACGTCGCCATCCATAGAATAGACCGATTCAAAAGCCACGATCTTCGGCTCCTTGGGGTCGGATTGGGTCAAAAGTTCAGCCAGATGAGAGGTGTCGTTGTGGCGCCAGATCCGCTTCGAACCGCCGCCATGACGAATACCATCGATCATCGAGGCATGGTTCAGAGCATCAGAAAAAATTACCAAGCCCGGCACCGCCTTGACTAAGGTCGATAACGTCGCCTCGTTAGAGATGTAGCCGGAGGTAAATAGCAAGGCCGCCTCCTTGTCGTGCAGGTCGGCCAATTCCTGTTCCAACAACACATGGTAATGATTGGTGCCCGAAATATTGCGCGTGCCACCGGAGCCGGCGCCCACCTGATCTAGCGCCGCATGCATGGCGCTTAGTACTTTTTCGTTCTGCCCCATGCCCAGGTAGTCGTTGGAACACCAGACCGTGACGTCCTGCCGCCCGTCGTCATGATGCCGGGTCGCTTTCGGAAAATTGCCGGCCTGACGCTCCAATTCCGTGAATACACGGTAGCGCCCTTCATCGCGGAGGTCCGTCAGTCGGTCAAAAAATAGTCTGTCGTAATCCATCCCTACCCCCTTTTCCGTTCGAACTTACCGCGCGCAATTGGTGGCGGGCTTGATCAGTATCAATTGGACGCGTTAAAGAATTATTAACCACGATAGTTTGCCGTCTGCCAGGCGTTTTAAAAATAAATTATAGCCGCCGGATGATATGTCGCACAGCGACACTGTTTAGCCATACCGACGCAGCTATGGTTGTCGCGGCGGCATTCCTTGGCTAATAAGGCTATTACAAAACCGTCAAACACGCCGCACGGGAGTATAGGCTCATGAGTACGGATCGGGCAAAGAGTCAGTCAGATTATCTCGCCACCGGGTCTTTTGCCTGGGACGATCCCTTTCTGTTAGATGACCAGTTGAACGAGGAAGAAAAACTGGTTCGCGACAGCGCCCGTGACTATTGTCGGGACAAGCTGATGCCGCGGATCATCGAGGCCACCCGGCAGGAACATTTCCATCGAGAAATCATGAACGAGATGGGTGCGCTGGGTATGTTGGGCGCCACCATCGAAGGCTATGGCTGCGCCGGCGTCAGTTATGTCTGCTATGGCCTGATGGCGCGCGAGATTGAAGGCGTGGACAGCGGCTACCGCTCCGCCGCCTCAGTGCAATCCAGCCTGGTGATGCACCCCATCAACGCCTATGGCAATGAAGAACAGCGGCAGCGCTTCCTGCCCAAACTGGCCAGCGGCGAACATGTCGGCTGCTTTGGTCTGACGGAGCCGGATCATGGCTCCGATCCCGGCTCCATGGTGACCAAGGCCAGAAAAGTAGACGGCGGCTGGATTTTGAATGGCGCCAAGATGTGGATCACCAATTCACCCATTGCGGACGTGGCCATAATCTGGGCCAAGGACGATCAGGGCGATATCCGCGGCTTTGTCGTAGAGCGCGGCTTCAAAGGCTTTTCCACCCTTAAGATCGAGGGCAAACTCAGCCTAAAAGCGTCCATCACGGGGGGCATCGCCCTGGAAGACGTCTTCGTACCGGATGAGAATTATTTGCCCGAAGCCAAGGGCCTGTCCGGCCCCTTCGGCTGCCTGAACCGGGCCCGCTACGGTATCGCCTGGGGCGTCATGGGCGCAGCAGAGTTCTGTTGGCAGGCGGCCCGAACCTATACCATGGAGCGCAAGCAGTTCCGCAAGCCTTTGGCCGGAACCCAGTTGGTGCAGAAAAAGCTAGCGGATATGCAGACTGAAATTGCTTTAGGCCTACAATCCTGTCTACGCGTCGGCCGTCTGATCGACGAGCACCGGGCCGCGCCCGAGATGATCTCTATCATCAAACGCAATTGTTGCGGCAAGGCGCTGGAAATTGCCCGCACGGCCCGAGACATGCACGGCGCCAACGGTATCTCGGACGAATATCATATCATGCGACATATGATGAATTTGGAAACCGTAAACACCTATGAAGGCACCCATGACATCCACGCCCTGATCCTGGGCCGCGCCATGACCGGGTTGCAGGCTTTCGCGTAACCAGAATAGCACAACCGCCCGATGGCCATTGGCGTCGGGTGGCTGAGGCTGCTAGCTTCATCATTGCGCGAACGTTTAAGCGGGGAGATATGCGATGAGTGATGTTGCGGGGATTAATCGGGGTCGTTATTCGATTGAGGAGTTCGAGCGCCAGTATAATCCGCGCCAGGCGGTACCCGATCACCAGGACAAGATCGATGCCCGGGTTACCGCCTCGGCCGAGGCGCGCTGCCGCATCGAAGGGGTTTACGATCTACGCTATGGCCCTGGCCCCCTGGAGGTGCTGGATGTTTATCCGGCCGAAGCAGAGGCGGCCCCAGTACAGCTTTATATTCACGGCGGCTATTGGCGGGCCCAGGATAAATCGGACGTCAGCTTTTTCGCCGAACCCTTCACCGCCGCCGGCGCCACTGTCGTGATCGTCAATTACGATCTATGCCCCAACGTTAGCTTGCCCGAAATAATGGCCGAGATCGTTCGCGCCATCGCCTGGACCCACGGCCATATTGCGGAATGGAATGGTGACCCCAACCGTATCTACATCTCGGGCAATTCCGCCGGGGCCCATCTGGGCGCCATGATGCTGGCCCATGACTGGCAAGCCGAGGGGCTGCCGGCAGATATCATAAAGGGTGCCGCCTTGTTGACCGGCGTATATGATCCTACGCCGGTGTTGGGCATCAGCGTTAACAATATCATTGGGCTAACCGCGGATATGCTAAAGGCGGTATCGCCCATGCAAAACTTGCCGCGGCGGAATTTACCCCTGCTGGTGCCGGTCGGCGGTGCCGAGACTACCGAATGGATGCGGCAAACACGCGCCTATGCAGATCTTTGCCAGGCTAACGGCATCGGGGCTGAATATATGGAAGTACCGGGCGCTGATCATTTCGACATGACGGCGGCAATGGGCGATCCGGACGGGCCGGTAATGCTAGCGATCCTGGCGCAAATGGGCCTATGATCGACGTGCGCTGACAAACAAGTAATTACTAAATTCAGAAGGGTACGACTGTCGCACCTGGGCAAAGCAGCCGTCACCAATAACAGCTTTCAACCGCGCTACCCCCTAACGAGTTTCCCCTGGATCACCATGCTTGGCGAAGGTGGAGTTGGGCGCGCGCGCGTAGGACTATAGAGAATATGCGGTAACAGTGCCTACACCGGCTATAAGTGTTGCTCGGCTTTGGATACTGCTAGTCTGATAAATCTGTCCCAAGTCGTTTTTTTGAAGACTTTATTTGCCGATCGATGTATTTTTTTCGAATCCCAATTGCTTAAGGGCGATAGCAGCATAGTTCAAATCGCCAATGAATTGTGCCGCGTGCCAATGGGATACATCCCTGTGCTTTAGGTAGGAACAAAGCGCTTTTTTGGCGGTTTGATCGGGTTCGGAACACCAAGTTTCTTGTTCGTCTTGGCAACCTTTGACTTGGACTTGAAAAGCGGCATGGGTTTGGTCATGTTGAACGACTCTCCTCTGCGCATCCGGCGACGCGCAGCCGCTGAACCATCAAAGGCCTCCGTGTCGGCTTCGCTCGCAGCAAACTGGATCTCTATCTTGTTGCCGTCCGGATCGAAGACATTCACCTGTATCAGGTTGATCTCGGTCAGCGGCCCTACATTATACGGTGTGTCGGTGTCGCGCATCTTCTTTTGGAAAGATTTTATACTACCGCTAGAACGGAAGGCAAAATGCTCAAGCTGGGCTTCCTCGGTCTTGAATTTCTTTGCAGCTTCCACGAGATGAACAACAGCCTGCTTGCCGCAATAGTGCCAAGCGCCACCAATTCCAAAGCTCGGCCGTTTGCCGCGCGGCAGGCCTAAGATGTTCTCATAGAACGCAGACATCTCATCAAGTTTCGTCGTGCGAATATTAACGTGATCGAGCCAGAACATTGCCATCGTATGGACCTCATCATTAGGTATCGTGAATTTTGTTTATTCTGACCCCGGCAGTCGACGATTTCAACGAAAAAAATGGGCCAACTCCATTTTGAGATTAAGGGCCTCGCCAAGCCTAACGGGTCCTATCTGCGCAATCCATTGCGGGTAGCGCGCGATCCCGGAAGTTTTTTAGTGCCTGAATTCCTCGTTTCGCCATCCATATCAAGTTATATTGTTGGAATTCTGCCGAAAAAGAATAATTTACAATATTTTAGTGTTTAGTAATTTCTAGGTAAACGTTACATTAAATAAACATGGAGCTGCGGCTGAACGCCAGCGTGTACGTTAAATCATGGCACTTGGCAAATGCCACAACCAAAAAGACATGGCCGCCCAGTCGGACGATAACGGCGTGTTGTTAGAACAGTTCCGCACAAAATTGCTGGACACCCTGGGTCATATGAAGCCGCTAGACATTGAATTTGGTGGGCACCACGGTCAACGTGCCGCTGCCAACTTTTCGTTGTTGAAGGCAATCCGAGCGGCGGTCGATAACGACTGGCGTGAAGCAGGCCTTGAACGCGAAGTCATAAGCGAAACACAGCGCCAATCTAAGATAAAGGCACGCGGCATGTTGGTGCCGTCGGCCATGTTTGCCACGCGTTCGGTATTAACTGCCGGGGCGGTGTCAGGACTTAGCGATGGCAGTCAGAAGGTCGACACACAGATCACCTGGCCAACCGCTTTTTGATATCCTGCGCAACGAAACAGTGGTAGCTGGCCTTGGTGCCACATTCCTTAGCGGCCTGGACGGTGACCTTTGCATTCCGAAAATGATGGCTGGTGCCACGGCGTCGTGGGCGGCAGAAGGAAGTGCGGCAAACAAAAGCATGCCGACCTTCTCAAATATCAACAAGTCGCCCAGGACAGTTTAGGCGCACGTCTCCTAAACGCGGCAAATACTGCGGCAGACATCGCCTGATATTGAAAACCTCCCGAGGCGCGATTTGGGGCATCAGATTGCAGTGGCGATTGATACGACGCTGCTGAACGGCTCAGGCTCGAGTAACCAGCCCACGGGCATTCTGAAAGGCTCTGGCATCGGTTCAGTGGCGTTGGGCACGAATGGCGCGGCACCGACCCATGCGATGTTGCCGTCTTTGGAGAAGTAAATTGCGGTTGATAACGCCTTGCTTGGGTCGTTGGCGTTTTGCACCGATCCGAGGGTGGCTAGATTCACATCTCAAGTGCAATTGTGAGGTTTTCAAGGAAAGCCTCGGCAGGCGTTCGATAGCCGAGACATTTTCGGGGTGTTGAGTTGACGG
>Ga0209403_10005512_pt1 | contig 13198 bp, 13 predicted proteins | sample ArcticOcean_MG_C_8_FD_187440 | JGI IMG/M metagenome (GOLD analysis project Ga0209403, IMG submission 187440) | Marine microbial communities from western Arctic Ocean - ArcticOcean_MG_CB11_86 (SPAdes) (version 2) | ecosystem: Environmental > Aquatic > Marine > Oceanic | place: Arctic Ocean... | reverse complement strand
ATGCAAAAAATAAATAACAGCTTGGTATCAGGTGTTATACCTTAATACAACACTAGCTCGGTGTCAATAAGCTTAATAAAGCAATTTTTTCTTTTAATACTTTACAAAAGTGACATATAAATATACTGTATAAATATACAGTATTAATCTAAATAACCCTTATGAATATTGATTATCTGGGCGATGCCTCAGAAGATGACTTGCCAAAAATAAGAATGCCTTATTTTTTGCATACTGTTCGTGTGGGGTGGCCGAGCCCTGCTGATGATTATGTAGAAAGGCCAATTGATCTTAATGAATATCTAATAAAAAATATTGCCGCCACCTACTTTGTTCGCGTGAGTGGAGACTCAATGATTAATGCTCATATTGGCGACGGAGCTATATTAATAGTTGACCGAAGTATTGAACCAAAGCATAAAAAAATAGTTATTGCTTCAGTAAATGGGTCTTATACCTGTAAGCGCTTACTGCTAAAGCCAAAGATATGCTTAGTTTCAGAGAACCCAAAATACACACCAATAGTTATTGGAAAAGAGTCTGAATTAGAAATTGCCGGTACAGTCATAGCTGCGATAAATACCTATTGAATAATGGCTTATGCTTTAGTGGACTGCAATAGTTTTTATGCTTCTTGCGAGAGGATATTCAGACCAGACATAAAAAACAAACCGGTTGTTGTGCTGTCAAATAATGATGGTTGTGTTGTTGCATTATCTAAAGAGGCTAAAGAGGTGGGAATTAAAATGTGTGAACCATGGTTTAAAATAAAAGACTCTTTTACAAAAAAAGGAGGTGTGGTCTTTTCATCCAACTATGAACTGTATGCGGATATATCCTCAAGGGTTATGATGACTTTAGAGCATTTAGCACCCAAAATTGAAATATACAGCATTGATGAAGCATTTTTAGACCTATCCGGTGTTGATAATTGTAAAAACCTCGACCAGTTTGGTCATCAATGTAAAGATACCGTTCAACAATGGGTCGGCATGCCTGTCTGTGTTGGCATAGCTCCAACAAAAACTTTAGCAAAAATTGCTCAGTACGGTGCCAAAAAATATCCAGGCACGGGTGGTGTTGTCGATCTATCAGATCAACATAGACAAAAACGACTCATGGCATTGGTGCCTGTAGGTGAAGTATGGGGAGTGGGAAGAAAAATTAATCAGAAGTTAACTTCCATGGGGATTGTAACTGCCCTTCAACTCTCCGAAATGAATATTAAATTAATTAAAAAACGCTTCAGCAGTGTTCTTGGAAGAACTGTTATGGAATTAAAAGGCTATTCTTGTATAGGTTTTGATGAACAGCCCGCCACAAAGAAACAAATTATAGTAAGTAGAACCTTCAGTAAGCGAGTTAGAGACCTAAATTCTATTCAAGAAGCGGTAAGTGATTATGCCGTTAGAGCTTCTGAAAAATTAAGGAGAGAGAATCAATATTGCAAAATGATTTCTGTTTTTATGAGAACAAATTACTTTAGAAAACAAGATAAACAATACAGTGGGATGCTGAGCTGTAAACTCAATACTCCAACAAATGATACTCGAGATATACTTCACGCTGCCAAGCTACTTTCTCAAAGAATCTATAAAGAGGATTTAAACTTCATAAAAGCTGGTGTTTTATTAAGTGATTTTTATGATGAAGGGGTCTGCCAATCAGATTTTTTTACTCCGCATAAGGAAAGAGAAGGAAGCAAGGATTTAATGACAACAATTGATAAGATTAATAGATCTGGTATTGGAAAAATAACTTTTGCAGCACAAGGTATAGAAAAATCATGGTCTATGAAACGTGATTTCCAATCTCCACGCTACTCAACAAACTGGAGCGAGCTACTCGTTGTAAGATAAACTCAGATACCGCTGTGAAATCTAAATAAGGGGTCCGATCTTTTTATAAGAGAAGCCTCAACCTGAGATAAAGGCAGCAACCTATCGTGCCAGTCTTCATTAAAGATTTCAGTGTATATATTAAGATACAAATCACAGTGTCTAGATTCCGCCTCATGTAATTTTGAGTAGAACTTACTAAGAGAGCTGGGAAGAAAATCTAATAATGCGTTGAATCTTTCACAAGACCTAGCTTCAATTAAAGCACAGATTAATAAGCTGTCCTTAAGTCGATTGGGTTCATCAGGAGAAGATGCTTCATATAATTCTTTTGCATAAGTTCCTGATCTCAGATTTCTATAGTGAAAACCTTCTTTCTTTATCAATCCAAGAACTTGTTCAAAATGTAAGAGCTCTTCTCTAGCTAAAGGAGATAGATATTTAGCTAAATTCTTATCAGGATATCTGTGAATCAAAGAAATGGCCGTTGTCGCCGCTTTTTTTTCGCAGTGTGCATGATCTAATAATAAAACTTCTAAAGAAGCTAACGCTTTGTCGATCCAAGCCTGTGGTGTTTTGCAAGAAAGAATTTCTTCCCAAGGACTAAGCACGGTAATGTTTCTCAATCTTAAAATAACGCTGAAAATGTGCTTCTGAAAGACTAAATAACTCGTTCTCAATAACTTTTTTTAATTCAAATAAGTTATTTTCTACTCCATCTTGCAGGACTATGCCAAAGTCTTGTAGAGAATCTATTGATTGGCTTGCTTGTCGTAAAAGATCAAAAACCCAACAAAAAGGGTTGTCATCAATGGCGTACTTTATGTCCAGGGTATCTAGTTGATTCTGTAAAAGTTTTTTATTAACTATGGATATTTTAGACTCCATGATCTGAGTTTTTAAAGATTCCAGTCTGGTTAAAACTGCTGTTTTCTGAGAATCCTCGTAACCATTCCAATCTATAACTTCATTCTGAAATCTTTTACAGCCCCTACAAACTTCATCGCCAAACACGGTTGAGCAAACTCCAATACAAGGTGTTTTTACACTTCTAGTCATTGGTGAGTATCATATATCTATGTTATTTCTGCGCAACTTCTTATGAGGTTTTATGCTAATATGCTGCACCAAATAGAGCACCAAAGGTAATATTATTTATGTTGCAAGAATATAAGAATCACGTAGAAGAGAGAGCCTCTCTTGGAATCCCCCCATTGCCATTAAATGCAGAACAAACTGCATCTGTGGTTGAATTATTAAAAAATCCGCCAGAGGGAGAAGCGTCTTTACTGCTAGATCTGCTTACCAACAGAACTCCTGCCGGGGTTGACCCTGCAGCGTATATCAAAGCAGCCTTCTTAACCGATCTAGCCAAAGGAGAAGCTACCAGTCCCTTAATTAATAAAGAAGATGCAACAAGACTGCTAGGTACAATGCTTGGGGGTTACAACGTTGAGTCGCTTATTGATCTTCTCAAAGATGAAGAAGTTGGTGAAATTGCAGCAGATGGACTAGCCAAAACCTTATTAATGTTTAACTCTAAACATGATGTTATTGAACTAGCAAAAGAAAATAAAAATGCTCAGCGAGTGGTTAATTCTTGGACTAATGCAGAATGGTTTACGAGTAAACCCGAGCTACCAAAAATAATTAAAGCTATAGTTTTCAGAGTTGATGGAGAAATAAATACCGATGATTTGTCTCCAGCTCCCGATGCTCCTTCAAGACCGGATATACCACTTCATGCGCTTTCCATGCTTACGAAAACTTTTAAAGACCCGATAAAAACAATTGAAAAATTAGAAGAATCTGGCCTGCCTGTTGTTTTTGTTGGTGATGTAGTAGGAACTGGATCGTCAAGAAAATCTGCTACTAACTCTTTGTTGTGGCATATAGGAAATGATATTCCATTCATACCTAATAAAAGACAAGCTGGTATTTGCATAGGAAGCAAAATAGCTCCTATCTTTTTTAATACTTTAGAAGATTCGGGTGCGTTAGCTTTTGAGTGCGATGTATCGAATATGAATTTAGGAGATGTGATTGAGATTCATCCTTATGATAAAAAAGTAATTAATGCAGATTCAGGTGAGTTACTTGCTGAGTATGAATATAAAAGCTCCACCCTTTTAGATGGAGTAAGAGCAGGAGGAAGAATCCCTCTTATCATAGGAAGAGGCTTGACTGATGAGACAAGAGAAATCTTAAAACTTGAGAGTTCGAATGTATTTATAAGACCAGATGTTGCTGAGAAAAGCGATAAAGGATTTACCCTAGCACAGAAAATGGTAGGAAAGGCTTGTGGAGTAGATGGAATTAGACCAGGAATATATTGTGAACCCAGAATGTCTACTGTTGGGAGTCAAGACACAACCGGACCGATGACAAGAGATGAATTGAAAGAGTTAGCATGCTTAGGATTTAACTCTGATTTAGTCATGCAGTCCTTTTGCCACACAGCAGCCTACCCTCTTCCAAAAGACGTAGAAACGCAGCACACGCTTCCAGAATTTATTCAAACTCGAGGCGGTGTAGCATTAAAGCCAGGGGATGGAATTATCCATTCATGGCTCAATAGAATGTTATTACCAGACATGGTTGGAACCGGTGGAGATTCACATACAAGATTTCCCTTAGGAATAAGCTTTCCTGCAGGTTCAGGTTTAGTTGCCTTTGGAGCAGCATTAGGTGTAATGCCTCTTGATATGCCAGAATCAGTATTGGTTAAATTTAAAGGAAAAATGCAGCCTGGTATAACTTTAAGAGACCTAGTAAATGCCATACCATATGCGGCATTACAAAGTGGTCAATTGACACTACCTAAAGAAGGAAAGATAAATATTTTTTCAGGCAGGTGCTTAGAAATTGAAGGACTTCCTGATCTGAAAGTTGAGCAGGCATTTGAGTTATCAGATGCTTCTGCAGAAAGGTCTGCTTCTGGATGTACTATAAAATTAAATGAAGAGCCTATAAGAGAATATCTAGAATCTAACATAACTCTTTTAAGATGGTTAATTTCAGAAGGCTACGAAGACGAAAAAACTCTTGAACGAAGAGCTCAAGCCATGGAGGCTTGGTTAAAAAATCCTGTTCTCATGAAAGCAGATGAAGATGCAGAATATGCTGCTGTTATTGAAATAAATTTAGAAGAAATTACTGAACCACTACTGGCATGTCCCAATGATCCCGATGATGTAAAAAAATTATCAGAAGTTGCCAATACCAATATTGATGAAGTCTTTATTGGCTCTTGTATGACTAATATTGGCCACTTTAGAGCAGCTGGAAAATTACTAGAGGACGCAACAGATCTCCCTTCCAGGTTATGGGTATCACCGCCCACCAAGATGGATAAGCACCAGCTCATTGAAGAAGGTTACTATGAGATTTTTGAGAAAGCTGGAGTTCGACTCGAAATGCCCGGTTGCTCGTTGTGTATGGGAAACCAAGCAAGAGTAGAGGCAGCATCTACAGTGGTTTCAACTTCAACAAGAAACTTTCCAAATAGACTGGGTGACGGGGCTTTTGTTTATCTTGCTTCTGCAGAAGTAGCTGCCATTTGCTCAATTCTAGGACGTATTCCTACTCCAGAAGAATATCATGAGTATATGCATGAGATAAATACTATGGGTCCTGAGGTTTATCGCTATTTAAATTTTCACCAAATAGCTTCTTACAAAGATGCTGCTAATAATGCAGTATTGCCAACCATTACTATTGAAGAAGTTAAGCTCTAAATAATTTTAATTTAACTTTGCCTGTCTTAGGAGTTTAGTTCTATCGTTCCTGCTATCTTCCAGTTTTCTTAAATAACTTTCGTCTATATCAGATGTAACATAATTACCGTCAAATATAGAACAATCGAATTGCTTTATGTCTTCATTGCCTTGCTGTGCCGCACTGATTAAATCTTCTAAGGATTGATAGACCAGCCAATCAGCCCCTATATGGTCTTCTACTTCTTCTTCGGTTCTGTTGTGAGCAACAAGTTCTGTCGTTGCAGCCATATCAATTCCGTAAACATTTTGATATCTAATAGGAGGAGCAGCAGAAGCAAAATACACCTTCTTAGCCCCTGAAGATCTCGCCATCTCAATTATTTGACGACTTGTAGTCCCTCTAACAATGGAGTCATCAACCAACAAAACTACCTTACCTTGAAATTCTAAATCAATGGGGTTCAATTTCTGACGGACAGATTTTTCTCTTTTTTCTTGGAATGGCATAATAAAAGTTCGTCCTATATACCTATTTTTTACAAATCCCTCTCTATACTTAATGCCCAGTGTTGAAGCCAACTGCAAAGCTGATGTAGTACTACTGTCAGGAATAGGTATGACAACATCAATATCGTGATCAGGATTTAACTTTACAATTTTTCTTGCCAGAGCCTCGCCCATTCTCAACCTAGACTTGTGTACAGAAATCTTATCAATTTCAGCATCTGGTCTAGCTAAATAGACATATTCAAATATACAGGGTGTGGGAATGGGATTATCTACGCAAGACTCTACCGCCATGTCACCTTCAGAGCTTATAAATACTGCAGACCCAGCGCTTATATCATCTATGACATCAAATCCTAAAGATTTAAGAACCGTGCTTTCAGAAGCAACGATGTAGTCATTCCCCAAAAGATCGTTCTCCTTTGAACCCAAAATTAATGGTCTTATCCCAAAAGGATCTCGAAAACCAACAACACCCACTCCGTTTATCATGATTACCACTGAATAGGCTCCTCTCACACGCTTATGAGTTGCTCTCACCGCAGCAAAAATATCTTTAGCTGAAGGTTTGACTGAACCTTGTTTTTGTAATTCATAAGCGAAGATGTTTAATAATACTTCGCTATCTGAATCGGTATTTAGATGACGTAAATTTTCATTTACAAGAATATCTGATAATTCTTCGCTATTAGTAAGGTTTCCATTGTGAGCGATACTAATGCCGTAAGGAGAGTTCACATACATTGGTTGTGAAAGCTCTCTATCCTCACTACCTGCCGTTGGATATCTAACATGACCTATGCCCATCTGGCCCTTCAAAGTCAGCATATCTTGGCTACGGAAAACTTCTCTAACTAGACCCAGTTGTTTACGTATATGAAATTTGTTGGCGTCTGAGGTTGCTATACCAGCAGCATCTTGGCCTCTGTGCTGAAGAATTGTTAAAGCGTCATAAATGATCGGAGAAACTTCCGATTGACTGACAAGTCCAACAACGCCACACATGCTTGCTGACTATTTTATATTAAAGTAAGCGATTTAGATTCTCTTTTATTGATTCTACTGCATCATTTTCTAAAATAATTTTTGATTTTAGCTCCCATTCTCTAAGTAAAGGTTCAACATAAACAGCCATCTGCATAGTTATCTCCCTGGAATGAGAATCAAGCCACCAATCTTTTTTCTCTAAGAAATCTATGTTCAATAAAAAAACACTTAATAAGATAATGGACACTTTAAGTCCTCCAAAACAGAGACCTAAGATTTTGTCCAGGCCTCCAAGGCCCAGAATACTAAATGTCTTAGATAGAAGGCTTCCAACGAACTTAAAGGTAATAAAAAGAATTAAAAATAAACCTATAAAAGAAACTACTTTTTTAACCTCTGGATTTACGATGTATTCTTCAAGGTAAGGAAATAAAACAGGACCAAAGAACCAAGCTGCTACTAAAGAAAATACCCAGGCTGCCACTGAAAAAAGTTCTTTAGTAAAACCATTAAAGAAACCACTTACAGCGAAAATACCAATCAATCCAAGTGCCGCCCAATCAATGATTACCATAGTTTAATCCTGGTAATACTGAACTTCAGGAGATACATTTAATAAGGCCTGTACTTCTTTCTTTATTGATTTCACAGTCTCTTCATTAATATTTGGTCCTACGTTTAAAGTGTATATAACTTTACCATCTATTATTGAATCTCTTATATAAGCCTTGAATCCCTTATTGTTCAATAAAATAAAATCTTTCATCACATCTTCTTGTGTTGAATAAGAATCTACCAATATAGACCAGGCCAGCTTATTGTTGCCTTTTAATTCACTGAAGTCTTTTTCTAATAAATCTTCCATTTCTTTTATCTCTGGATCACGATACAGTTTTAAAGGCATGTCTAATAACGGTTTATCTAATTCGTTATTAATTTGAAGCTCGGGGATGCTCTCCGTCTCAAAACCAGATTCATCATTTCTTATAAAAGAAAGTACTATAAAACTAACTATAATTGCAATGCAGATGTAAGACGCTTTACTCATATCAAGATTCTAATTTTTTAATTACTCTAAAAGCTTCACTTATTGTATAAAAAGATCCAAAAATCAAAACTAATTCACTCTCTGATTCCACTAAAGCACCATCAATTGCCTCTTTAATGCTTTTTGTTGGCACCACTTCTTCTGTCACTAACTCAGATAATAAACCAGTGAGGTCTATGGCTGAGAGTGATCGTTCAATATCCGGAGAAGTAGCATACCATTTAGTAACATGCTTCTTGATAGATTGAACCATCTCTGAAACATCCTTATCTTGCATTACACCAAATATCGCAGATATCTTATGATCTTTTTTGTAGTTCCTTTCTATGTATCTAGAAAGTTGTAAAACTGAAGCAGGGTTATGAGAAACATCGAGCAAAAACTTATCATTAACCAGATCGCACCTTCCTTTAAGATTTGTAGAATTTATAATATTTCCTAAACTAGAATTATTTTCCTTTCCTAGTAAAAAAAAAGCTGTGAGTGCACAAGCAGCTGCTTCTATAGATAAGTGGTCTTCTTTTAAGTCATCAATGATTAGTTCATCTCTTTTTCTATTTAAGAAATAAGTCCATCCCGTTTTACTAAGTTCAATCTTAAAATCTATACCTAACTCAAATACGCAAGCACCGATCCTCTTTGCTTCTTCATGAACACTATTAGGAAGATTATTCTGACCTAAGATTGCAGGTTTGTTTTCTCTAAAAATTGCAGACTTCTCTTTACCAATTTCTTCAGTTGTTTTTCCCAACCAATTTTGATGATCTAGATCCACGTTAGTAAGGATAGATATATCAGGATCTATTAAATTAACAGGGTCGTATCTTCCTCCAATGCCTATTTCTAATATAGCTACGTCTAACTGTGCTTCCGAAAAAATTATAAAAGCGCTTAGAGTAGCAAAATCAAAATAAGTTAAATGAGTAGAGCCTCTTTTTTTTTCTATTTTTTTAAAAGCTTCAATTATCTGATAATCGGAGACTGGATTTCCATTTAACCGTATTCTTTCATTAAAGTTAAAAAGATGAGGTGAAGTATACGAACCAACTCTTAAACCCTGACCTAAAGTGAGTTCTTGAAGAAATTCCACTGTTGTGCCTTTGCCATTGGTTCCGCCAATGATAACGGTATTTTCTGCAAACTTACCCTTAATTAACTCTTCATAAAGCGGTCTGATTCTATCAAGACTAAAATCATCCTCATTGAGCCTTAACGTTTCAATGTACTTTAGCCAATCATCTAAAGATTCTAGAGGCATCTTTACGAAGCGTTATCTTGTAATTTTGTAAGAAGCCTGTGGAGTGTCGAACGCATATCTTTTCGATGAACAATCATATCAATTGCACCGTGCTCCAATAAGAATTCACTTCTTTGAAATCCTTCTGGAAGTTGAACATTTAAAGTTTGTTCTATGACTCGTGGGCCTGTAAACCCTACTAACGCTTTAGGCTCTGCTATATTAATATCTCCCAACATTGCGAGACTGGCAGAAACACCCCCGTATATAGGGTCAATCATGACTGAAATGTATGGCAACCCTGCCTGATTCATCCTTTCGATAACAGCGCTGGTCTTGGCCATTTGGTAGAGCGAAACTAGAGACTCTTGCATCCTTGCCCCTCCGCTTGTTGAAAAGCAAACAAACGGCAATTGCTTTTCTAATGCACGGTTCATTCCTTCAACAAATTTCTGCCCTACGACAGAACCCATCGAACCTCCCATGTATCTAAATTCAAACGCAGCTGCAACAATAGGAATTTTATTAAGTCTCCCCTCCATGACCAGCAAAGCTTCTTTTTCATTGCTAACCTCTTCAGCACTTTCTATTCTGTCTTTGTATTTCTTAGTGTCTTTAAATTTCAACCAATCATTGGTTTTTAAATTAGGTGAAATTTCGTGCATGTCTTCAGGGTCTAGGAAAATCTCCAATCTCTTTCTGGCCCCTAAACGTATGTGGTGATCGCATTTTGGGCAAACAAAAAGAGCAGCTTCCAACTCAGGAACGTAAAGAATATTGCTACAGGCACTGCAGCTCTGCCATAAACCTTCAGGGATGGTAGATTTCTTTGAAGAATCTTTTCTTATGAACGAAGGTAGTATTTTCTCAAACCAGTTTGCCATTATTATTTTAATAAAGCAGAAGACAATTCTTCTATTTTGTTAGATATTTTATCAGAAAGCTGATTCTTTCCTTCTGCAATCAAACTTACCAAGGCACTTCCAACTACAATCCCATCAGAAAGGTCCCTAACAGAGACAACTGAGTCCGCATCTTTTATACCAAATCCCACCACTACTGGTAAATCAGTCATGGATTGAATAGTGTGAACCTTACTTTTAACTTCCAGAGGATCAAATTCATTTGCTCCTGTAACTCCTTTTACAGAGATATAGTAAATATAACCTGATGCGTCAGTACAAATATTTTTGATTCTTTTTTCATCGGTTGTTGGGGCTATGAGCCTTATAAGATCGAGACCATTACGTGAAGCAGCTTTAGTAAAATTCTTACTTTCTTCCGGCGGCATATCAACCAATAAAATGCCATCAAGTCCGCTCTTAGATGCTCTGGAGCAGAAATTGTCAGCTCCCATGGCTTCAAAAGGATTCATATAACCCATAAAAACCACAGGAGTAATAGAATCTTTTTTTCTGAATTGAGTTACCAGATCCAAGGCATCTGACAAAGTTGTTTTATTTTCTAAGGCTCTTTCATGTGCATGTTGAATCGTAGGGCCTTCAGCCATGGGATCGGAAAAAGAGATGCCAAGCTCTAGAATATCTGCTCCCTTAGACACCATAACTTCCATAAGATCCAGTGTGGTTTCTAAGTCAGGATCTCCTACAACTAAATAAGTAACCAAAGCCTTCTTCTTTTGCTCCCTTAAATTATTAAAGGTGGACTCAATTCTACTCATCAAAGATTAATCCCTTCAATTTTGGCCACGGTGTTGATATCTTTATCACCCCTTCCAGATACATTTACTACTATCACTTCATCTTTGTTCATCAAAGGTGCCATTTTCTTAACATGGGCTAGCGCATGAGCTGTCTCTAGTGCAGGCATAATGCCCTCTATCAAAGTTAACTCTTTGAAGGCCTCTAAAGCTTCTTCATCATCAGCAACAACATATTCTGCCCGCCCTATATCTTTTAACCAGGCGTGCTCTGGTCCTACGCCAGGGTAATCCAGTCCAGCTGAAACTGAATGAGTTTCTTTAATTTGACCTGCTTCATCTTGCATTAGATAAGTTCGCATTCCATGAAGAATGCCTTCTTTTCCATCACTTAAAGGTGCGGCATGTTTACCGGTTTCCAAACCCAAACCTCCTGCCTCAACTCCAATAAGTCTTACATTCTTTGCATTAATAAATGGATAAAATAAGCCCATTGCATTTGAGCCTCCTCCTACGCAAGCAATTAATACTTCAGGGTCCTTACCAAATTCTTTCGCACTCTGAGTTATTAATTCTTTTCCAACAACTGAATTAAAATCTCTTACTATCTCAGGATAAGGGTGTGGTCCTGCCACACTGCCTATAATGTAATAAGTATCATCAACATTGGTTACCCAGTCCCTCATTGCTTCGTTCATGGCATCTTTTAGAGTCCTCGTGCCTGAAGTTACTGAAACAACCTCTGCACCAAGTAGTTTCATTCTAAAGACATTCAAAGATTGCCTATTAATATCCTCTTCTCCCATGTAGACAACACAAGGCAGCCCATGTCTCGCCGCAACAGTTGCTGTAGCTACTCCGTGTTGACCTGCCCCAGTTTCCGCAATTATCCTCTTCTTGCCCATACGCTTCGCAAGCAAAATCTGTCCAACTGTATTATTGATCTTATGAGCACCTGTATGGTTTAAATCTTCTCTTTTTAAAAAAACTTTGGCTCCGCCCAGCTGTTTAGTCCAACGTTTAGCAAAATAAAGTGGGGATGGCCTGCCGACATAAGTTTTTAGGTCTCTTGATACTTCATCTTGAAAGTCTTTGTCCTGTTTTATAAGTTGATACTGTTTGTCTAGTTCTTCCAAAGCAGGTATTAGTGTTTCAGGGACATACCTGCCGCCATATACTCCGTACTTACCATTACTGTCTGGTAGAATCGGGTGTTCTTCAGTCATGAACTTCTCTCACTTTATTTATGAATATTTTTACTTTATAGATGTCTTTCTTACCGGGGTAAGATTCTACACCAGAGCTAACGTCAACTCCTGTGCAATTAACTTCACCTAATGCCTGAACAACATTATCAGAATTTAAACCGCCGGCTAGAATGAAAGGCAACTTGGCACTATTTTGTATCAATTCCCAGTTAAATTTATTACCTGTTCCACCAAATGTACCTGGATTGTAAGAGTCTAATAGCAGTATTTTTACTCCCTGGAATTCCTCATACGCTGCTTCTAAGTTAAATTTTTCTTTTATACTAATTGCTTTGATGAAATCATTCTTAAAAGACTGACAGTATGCTGGGGTTTCAGAACCATGGAATTGAGAAACAGTGTTTGGCATTACATCTAAACACTCATTCACGTATTCATCAGACTGATCAACGAACACTAAAACTACTTGAGTCTCTTGATTCATAGAGTCGTAGATTTCTCTAGCTTTATGCAACTCCAAATAACGAGAACTATTTTTGTACATCATCAATCCTATGGCATCAGCGCCTGCAAGATGAACGGCTTGAGCATCTTCAACAGATGTTATTCCACAAATTTTGATGAAATGTTTCAAAGTCTTTCCTAAAAAAATGAATTCTAACAGGTTAAAAAGATTCTTTCTTATGCGACAGAATTCTCTCGAGAAGGAATCTTAAATTGTTGTGGGTATTCAGGACCAATAAAATACAACCCATCTGCTGAAACTGTCTTACCGGACAACCTGCGATCTTTACTTTCTATAATGTTATTTATTTTAGAAGCAGCAATATCTTTTTGGCCGACCAAAATTAAAGTTCCCACCATTATCCTCACCATGTTCAATAAGAAACTATTAGCAGTTATATCAATACTAATAAATTCATTCTTTTTAGCTATTGTAATATCAGTAATCTCTCTAACTGGTGAATTAGACTGACAACCCGAGCCCCTAAAA
>Ga0209403_10005510_pt1 | contig 13201 bp, 7 predicted proteins | sample ArcticOcean_MG_C_8_FD_187440 | JGI IMG/M metagenome (GOLD analysis project Ga0209403, IMG submission 187440) | Marine microbial communities from western Arctic Ocean - ArcticOcean_MG_CB11_86 (SPAdes) (version 2) | ecosystem: Environmental > Aquatic > Marine > Oceanic | place: Arctic Ocean... | reverse complement strand
TACCTGAAACTGGGCGAGAAGTATGGGCGCTGGATGAAGGCGTGACCGTAACCGGTGGCGAAGTCGCTCTACGAATCAGAGCCCCTTACGCATCGTTCGGACTATTTGAAACCGCCATTCTTGGCACGCTCGCATCTTGCACGGGTTGGGCAACCGCCGCATCCGAGTGTGTCGACTCTGGTGACGGCATTCCGGTGATCGCTTACGGCGCTCGGCACGTTCACCCTGAAGTGGTTGGCGTAATGGACTACTCGGCCGTTGTCGGGAAGTGCGCATCAAGCTCGTCAGTCGTTGGTCAGCAGCTCCACGGCCTAACACCGTCGGGAACTATGCCGCACTCGCTCGTGCTGCTTATGGGCGACACCGTGCGATCTATTCTTGCCTTCGACAAGCACATGCCTCCTGAGGTCCCACGTGTGGCTCTCGTCGACACGTTCAAGGACGAAGCTGAAGAGGCTCTCGCTGTTGCTAAGGCGCTAAGAGAGCGACTTCGTGGAATCAGGCTCGACACGCCAAAAGAGCGGGGTGGAGTAACTCCCGAGTTAGTTCACGAAATTCGAGCTCGGCTTGATCAAGGTGGACACTCCCACGTCGATATTTTCGTCAGTGGTGGAATTACACCTGAACGAATTCGAGAGTTTGTCGATGCTGGTGCGCCGGTTAGCGTGTTCGCAGTCGGGTACTACATCGCTGCTGCGAGTCCGATTTCATTCACTGCCGACATCAAAGAGATCGACGGCAAAGCAATCGCAAAGCGTGGTCGGATCCCTGGTCTTTCGGTAAATCCTCGACTATCGCAGGTTCTTTAGGCTTCGAGCGAGAAATCCTTCTCGCTTGTTGGTTCAGTGAAGTCAGCGGCTGACTCTTGTCGCTAGCGCTCTTTTGAGCCAGTGAGTTCGAATCTCGCCACTGTCTTATGCTCAGGCAACACCTTCGCCCAATCAGCAAGTCGGTAACCGGCGATCCATACAATGCCTTTCGCAGAATCGATGATCGGAACTCGGTTTCTCCAACGTTCAGGTACCGCCAAATCGACGAAGAAATCTTGCAGTTTTACGAGCGAATTCATCCCGAGAGGTTGAAAACGGTCTCCATTGATTCGGTTGCGCAAGTTGAGATCGCTTGCGAGCAGATCGGGAGCAGCGTAAGTCACATGCTGGTTTTTGTGATCGAGATTTAACGGCCGGTCTATCAGTTCGGCTCGCAGCGTTACACCTGAGTCAAGTTCAGTAGCACCGTGAGCATTTAGCTTCTGAAGCTCAATCGAACTTGGGTACGGGCAGTCGTCGTGATCATCAGAACGGAAGCCGAAGTCGTTCTTATCAACGTAAAACGCTGTCGCATTAGGAAGCTCTATCGATGTGCCGCTTTTTCCTAATAGCAAGCTGACCATCTTAGAAACATGAGTTCGTTCAAGATTCAGGGCATGGCCGACGTGAAGTTCGTACGCCCGCATCAACATTCTTCCGACGAGGCTATTTGGAAGATTGGCAAGATCCTTGCGAGAGTAGCGACGTTTGTCGATTCGTGAGTTCGCAAGATTCTGTTTGACAACCCATTCTATGATGTTCAAATCGTCGGTTGAGTTTTTGGCGAGCCGAGCCAAAGATTGCGACGCTTCAGGGATGGCGGCGTTTAGCTGAGGCAGTACGTCGAGTCGGAGCTTATTGCGGGTGTAGTCGCGGCTTGCGTTCGACTCGTCGATTACGGGATTGATGCCAAGCTGTTGACAGTATTCGACGCATTCCGTCCGAGGTGTATCGAGCATCGGGCGCAGAACATTTAGTTCGATATCGGAATTTGGGATTTTGAGGACGGAGTTGAACCGCATTCCTGAAACACCCCGTAACCCAGCGCCTCGGGCGGCGTGCTGCAATACGGTTTCTGCTTGATCGTCAAGCGTATGACCGGTGACGACTCCAAGTGCGCCATATGAGTTGGCGACATCTACCAGTGCTAGATAGCGAGAAATTCTGGCTGCCGATTCGATCGAGATTTTTTGCTCTGCCGCGAACTGTGGAACATCTACTGCTGATGCGACAAACTCAACGTTTAGATTTTTCGCAATTAGCTGAGAAGATGCATGATTAGCGTCTGACGATTCCGCACGGATCTGGTGATTTACGTGCGCTGCGACCAATGTCAGTCGACGTTGATCGGAAAGTTCAGTTAGACCAGCAAGCAAAGCACTGGAATCGGGACCGCCTGAGAATGCTACGACCAATTTTGATCCGGGTTGAACACCGGCTCGGTCAAGTCCATTGGCGAGGAGGTCGATAAATTTCGAGTTCGTAGACATTGGGTTCCGTCTACTGACCGACTTCGGCGACCTCAGTCACCCGTCGTACTTGAATGCTGTTGATTTTCGAACCGTCCATATCGCCAATTTGCATGCGCAGGTTGCCGAAGCGAACACGGGTGCCGGGATCAGGAATCTTTTGAGCCTGCTCAAGGAAGAAACCGGCGATGGTCTCGTAATCTCCCTCGGGAATCTCTAATTCAAGCTCGTCGTTAGCTTCGCCGATCTCTAGACCGCCGTCTAGGACGAACGTATTTTCATTGACCATGACGAATCTACGGTCGGGCTTGTTACCTTCTTCACCGGTTCGTCCGACTATCTGCTCGACTAATCGTGACAAGGTGATTAAACCTGCGATGCCACCGAATTCGTCCACAACGAGTGAAATTTTGTGTCCTGATTCCTGCATCTCATCAAACAGGTCATCGAGCCGCTTTGTTTCCGGAACAAAGTTTGCCTGCCTAAGTAAATTGATTACTGAAAAATCAGGATCAAGCGATCCTTCCGATAGCGATGCCAACACGTCCTTGACCGAGAAAATACCAACTACGTCATCATGGTCTGTATCGAAAACTGGGAATCTTGTGTGCGGCGAAACTTGGTACATCTCCATGAAATTCCGATACGTTGCATCAGCTCGAATCCAAATGATTTCGGGTCGAGGTGTCATTACGTCTCGAACTTCCATCTCTCCGAAGCGGAAGATGTTTTCGAGCATTTCACCGGTGTTTTCTTCGACCGTACCTTCAGCTTCACCAAGGTCGATCAGTGTTCGTAGTTCACCAGAAGTGACGATCGGACTCGTTAGGGAATCCTTACCGCCCAGCATTCGGATGATGCCGCGTGGTACAAGAGTGAATGCGAATACAACAGGCCATGTGATCGTCATCAAGACGAGGACGATTCGTGCGGTAATGAGCGACCATTTTTCGGGCGCAAGAACTGCCAGCGTCTTTGGAGTCAGCTCACCGACGATTACGATCGCTATTGTTGAGATCCCAGTGGCTACGACGGTTGAGAGCAGTGTTGCTTGCCCATTGTCTCCAATGGTCGAGATAGCCAAGGTTGTTCCAACAGTTGCGACCATGATGTTGAACAGGTTTCCAACAAGCAAAATCGTTCCGAAGAACTTTTCATACTGCTGGTAGATTTTGACAACCAGCTGCGCCCGCTTGTCGCCCTCTTCACCGCGATGCTCAATTCGGTATCGGCTCGCGCCTAATACGGCTGCCTCGGTAGCGCTAATAAATGCGCTGCCAAGCAGACCGATTACGATTATTACAATTGAAGTGGTCACTTGATTCCATGAGCGGCACTGTCAACAAGACAGCAAACCTCTCTTCATCAAGTTTAGCGGGCAATGACCACCAGAACGCAACTGGCAGAAAATTGCCAGTTACGCCTGAATTGATCTATCGACTCTGAGGGTAACCGCTAACACTGCCTAATCAGCCACTGGAGCCTCGGCGGATTCGCCGTCCAGCGGAATACCGGCTTCACTGCGGCGAATCTTAAGTTCGATCTCGTCTCGAATGTCAGTATTGGCCTTCAGGAACTTGCGGGAAGCTTCTCGACCCTGACCAAGACGTGTATCACCATACGAGTAGAACGATCCGCTCTTAGTAATGACACCTTTTTCGTCACCGAGATCGAGCAAACTACCTTCTTTGCTGATTCCTTCGTTGAACATAATCTCTATCTCAGCTTTTCGGAAAGGCGGAGCAACTTTGTTCTTCACGACACGAGCCCTGACGCGATTACCCACGATGTCCTGGCCAACCTTGACGGCTTCAACTCGACGCAGGTCGATACGAACCGAGCTGTAGAACTTGAGCGCACGGCCACCAGGAGTTACCTCAGGGCTGCCGAACACAACACCAACTTTTTCACGAAGCTGGTTGATGAAAATACAGACAGTATCTGTCTTGTGAATAATTCCAGTGAGCTTACGAAGAGCCTGCGACATGATTCGTGCTTGCAGACCAATCTGCATGTCACCCATATTGCCTTCAAGTTCAGCTGAAGGGACAAGAGCAGCGACACTGTCGATGACGATGATATCGAGAGCACCACTGCGAATCAGGTATTCGGTGATCTCTAGAGCCTGCTCCGCAGAGTCTGGCTGTGAAATGAGAAGCTTGTCGACATCAACGCCAATCAAGCGTGCGTACGCTGGATCCATGGCGTGTTCTACGTCGATGAAAGCGGCTTGTCCGCCGGCAGCTTGAGCTTCAGCTACTGCTGCCATCGCAAGAGTTGTCTTACCAGCCGATTCAGCACCGAAGATCTCAATGATTCGACCACGAGGAAGTCCACCGACACCGAGTGCGAGATCGAGAGCGATCGATCCTGTAGAGACAGTCTTGATACCATCGGATCCGCCAGATTCGCCCATGCGCATAACTGCACCACGGCCGAATGCTTTTTCGATCTGTGCAAGCGCTAGCTCGAGAGTTTTTTCTCTGTCGCCACCTGATCCGTTAATTGAGACGGTTTTTGTTGCTTTCTTAACAGCCAACGTCGCTCTTCTTTCTACGCTACCTAATGGCCGGACATGCAGTGCAATACGACCGCAATGTAAGGCAGATTAGCACAAGTGTTCTAAAGCTGCAACAGCTCTATGGCATAACGATAACGTTCTCCCATAGAGCTGTGTTGGTGTTGGGAAATAGGACTAGGAAGACTTCGTTTTAGCGAAGTCGATAAACGCCTGCGTTTGACGTCTACGTACGCGTCCCGTTTCGTAAACGAGGCTGAGATCACGTTCAAGCGATAGACCGTCGATACGTACGGCGACAACTTTGTTTCCTCGGTTGACAACAGCGTTGTTGGATACGAATCCAACGCCGAGGTTTTGTCCGACTGCCGCTACAACTGCCTGAGTGCTGCCAAGGGTCATAGAAGTCTTGTGCTCAGGAAGCTCAATTCCAACTGACGAAAGCGACTGTACGACAGTTTGCCAAGTACCTGATCCACCTTCTCGTTTGATGATGTTCTCATCTCGAAGTTTGTCGATGGTGATCGATTGCTGGTCGGCGAATTTGTGGTTGGAAGATACAGCGAGTGCGACTTCGTCCTTTGCAATGGCGGTCGTCGAATATCCGACTGGAGTCGATGGCATTCCAGAAAGACCCAAATCTGCCTGACGGTCGCCAAGTGTTCGAGCTATCTGTGCCGCGTCAGCGACGAGTACTTCGACAGAAATACCGGTGTGAGCCTGAGTAAATTCGGTGACGAGCCCAGGAACGAGATATTCGGCTGGCGTCGAGCTAGCGACGATTCGAATTACTCCGGTTAACCCTGATGGGTCGGGCCCAAATCGCGAGACCAGTGCATCGGAATCCGAAATTGTTCGAATAGCGAACTGCATCAACTCTCGACCGGAATCCGTAAGTAGTGCCCCTGTGCCACGACGTTGAAGTAGGCAAGTACCCAACTCTCATTCAAGACGCTGGATTTGTCGACTTAGCCCAGGTTGGCTCATACCAAGCCGGTCTGATGCTCTTGTGAAGCTTCCTGTCTCTGCGACAGCTTTGAGAGCTTCTAATTATGCAATATTCATAGTTTGTGACCTCAGATAGGCTACAGGACATGATCTCTGTAGATGCGACTGGCACGCTATCTGAAATTTGGCATTCGCCTCACTATAACCCTTAGTGGTGAAAATATAGTGAAAAGTGGCGAACATTCGCTAACACAGAACCTCTAAATGAAGGAAAAAAGGCTCAAATATGATCGAGTTTGAAGCGATGCAGCATTCAATCGGAAACTAATACAAGTTGGTCATACCGAATACTCGATTATTTAAGTCTATCGATTAACGAATTTATTTCCAGTGTAAACGCTGTATGGAAATTGAAATGGATTCACAAAATACAATCCGTCAAATCTTAATCTGACGGGTTGTATTTTGCGGCTACTATTGCTTGGATGAACTGCGGCTACGAAACGTGAGGACGAGCGCCTAGAGTTAGCGTGATCGGGATCTCAACGTCGTCTCTGAGGACTCCCACTACGATGTCATCGTCGGGAGCGGTATTGAGTGCTAGATAGCCGATCAAATCGTCCATTGAATCCATGCGAATGGAATTAATCGATACGATCACATCGCCATCGTAGGCCAATACATTGAATTGTCCTGTCGAGTCGCCTCGAATGCCTGCTGTGTCAGCTGGGCCGTTTAGAGTCACACCACTTACATATGCGCCGACTACCTCGCCGCCTAGTCCCGCATTTTCTCGAACCTGTAGATCGACTTCAATGCCACTGATTCCCATTAACGGGTATGTGTATTCGCCGAATTCAATCAGAGAAGGAATTACCCGGATGACGAGGTCGACAGGTACTGCGAATCCAACGCCAGAGCTTTGACGGGTTTCGCTCACGATTTGTGTGTTGACTCCGATCACGGCGCCATCTTTATCAAGCAAAGGTCCACCCGAGTTACCCGGGTTTATCGAAGCATCCGTTTGAATCACTGCTGGAATGTTGTAAGTAGAAAATCCACTTTTAATCGTCCTCGTAACTGCACTAACAATTCCAGTCGTCATAGTGAACTCTTCGCCGAAGGGGTTGCCTATGGCAATTGCAGTTTCACCGGGGCGAAGATCGGATGATGTACCGATCTTTATAGCTATCAAATCGTGCTCGGTATCGACGTCAATGAGCTTGATTACTGCTAAGTCTGCAGCAAGGTCAAACGCCACAACGTCTGCTCGATATTCACGGCCGTTGAAGAATTTTACGGTTATGAGATTTGCACCTTGAATCACGTGATAATTGGTGACGATATGACCATCTTCATCCCACACGAATCCTGAACCCGAACCGACTCCCTTAACGCTGGTAGTAACGATGAAAACGACTGACTGAACAGTGTCTTCATAGAGATTTGCTAGGTGGTCTTCCTGCGCAGTGACAATGTCAGCAGCGGTCAGTTGAGCTGCTTCGGGTGCCTGTTTCGAAACTTCAGGAATCGCATCGCTGATTGGAGTGTTGTCTGGGCTGCCGTCGAATGCTGCCTGAATCGGCTCGGTGGAGGAGTTGGCTGATTCGGTTGAAGATACTTCAGTGGCAGAATCGGTAGATTCTGTCGATGTCGGAATCACCGTGATCGATGTGCCGTTGGATACCTGCTGGGTGCTTGCCTCTTTTGCAGCAACTAAATTTCCGGCAGGTTCAACTGAACTAGAGCAGGCGACAGCTGCGACCAATGTCAGGGAGATGAGTCCACTAGTAAGCAGATTTTTGAGATTGTTCAGCGTGTTCATGATTATTTTGATGCTTCGCCGAACCAAGCGGTTAGCGTTGAATCACCTCGGGCCGTAAGGCCGCCCAGATCGCCATATGGGATGTAGAAATTAGTTGACGTTAAACTTACGAGGTGAATGTGAAGCAACTTTGTGGGTCGAAATGAATCCGATCAGAGGATTCGGCGTATCGAGAACGAAAATAGCCTTTCCAAGGTTGGGCAGGCACCTATTTTTGCCAACCAGACGCAATGGGCAGGCGTCGATCTTTGCCGAATGCCAATCCAGTAATTTTCGGGCCAGGAGGTGACTGACGTCTTTTGTATTCGTTGATGTCGATCAAGCGAATGATTCTGCGAATGACAGCTTCGCTTGCGCCGTCTTTACCGAGAGTCTGCTCGTTTTGAATAATCAGATCGGGCGATATTCGTTCTTCGATATACATGTGGATCACCCGGTCGAGTTGGTCGTAGGGCGGAAGCGAATCTTCATCGAGCTGGTCAGGACGAAGTTCGGCGCTGGGCGGTTTTTCGATGATCGCAACAGGAATAGCCGATCCGGGACCTTGTTTATTCCGGTGTTCGCAAAGTTCGTAGACAAGAGTCTTCGGAACGTCTTTGATCACAGCGTAGGCTCCTGCCATATCGCCATAAAGAGTCGCATATCCGGTTGCCATTTCAGACTTATTTCCGGTGGTGAGAATCAGCCATCCGAACTTGTTGGCGATCGACATCATCAGGTTGCCGCGTACTCGAGACTGCGTGTTCTCTTCCGATAACCCCGGCTCTGTGCCTTGGAATACTTCACTAAGCATCTCTTCAAATGCTGAGTGTCCAGGTTCGATAGGAATCTTCCAGAGTTCGACACCAAGACGAGAGCAAAGATCCTCTGCGTCGGTGATGCTGCCCGGTGATGAATATCTAGATGGCATCGCTACCCCGACGACGTTCTCTGCGCCGATTGCATCTACCGCTATGGCAGTAACGATTGCTGAGTCGATTCCACCCGAAACTGCAATCGCAACTTTTTTGAAGCCAGTCTTTTTTAGATAATCACGAGTGCCGAGAACAAGTGCTCGGTACACAGCGTCATGTCGCTTTAGTCGGTGTATCGAAAGGTCTTGTAGCTTGGGTCGATTCGTTGAGGAGCCAATCGTTATGTCTATCGCCGAAGGCTGCCCAATCGCGTCAAGTTCCTCTTGAGATATAGCGAATGCCTGATGCTGAAGACGGGAACTTTCAATTGAGGCAGCATCAATATCTGCAACCAGCAACGATTCCTTGAACCGAGGCGAGGTTCCCAGAAGTTCACCGTCGGGCCCTGCGAGCATACTGCCTCCGTCAAACACTAACTCGTCCTGACCACCGACCTGGTTTGTGTACAGCGTGTACACACGATTTCGTCGAGAGAGATTGGTAACGATGTCGACTCTATCGCCCTGTTTGCCAGATTCATAAGGAGACGAGTTCAGGTTGATGATTATCTGAGCACCGTTCGCACACTGGACTTCTGAAGGACCGACTTTCTCCCAGATATCTTCACAAATATTGAAGCCTACCTTGATGCCATTAATCGAAAGAACCGGACATTCAGATCCGGGGGTGAAGTAGCGGCGCTCATCGAACACACCGTAGTTGGGGAGGTGAATTTTTCGATAGGTCGTTACGACTTTGCGATTGTGAAGCACTGCCGCCGCGTTGAAGAGCTTCGTACCAGTCGGAGTCTCTTCTGAGTCAACGAATCCGACCATCGCAACTATGTCGCCAACTGACGCTGCAATTCGATTCAGCGCGGCTTTGTTGGCAGCAATGAAGTTGTCGTAGAGCACAAGGTCTTCAGGTGGGTAACCCGTGATCGCAAGTTCAGGGAAGGCGACTAAATCGGCGCCTTGATCCTGAGCGAGGCCAATCCACTTTTCGATCAGCATCGCATTACCGTCGATATCGCCGACGGTCGTATTAATCTGGGCGGCCGCAACTCGAAGAGTTCCGTTCGAACCCGAACTGCCGTTATCGTAAGTCATAACGATTCGATTCTACTGTGTTGCTAGTCGTTGCTACCAGATCGCTCCATGATCGGAGGTCGAGCATATCCGCTCACCGTAGGCAATCTCGATTCGCCAGTAAGGAAGATGTCGATCTGGCGAGCAGCCCGACGTCCGCTGGCGATAGCGTGGACTACCAATGACTGACCTCGTTGCATGTCTCCGCAAGCAAAAACTTTTTCAAGGTTTGTTTGCAAGCTACCGTTTGCTGCAACATTGCCACGAGCATCGTAATCAATGCCAAGAGCGTCGAGCAGACCTTCGTGTTGCGGGTGGAGGAAGCCCATGGAGAGGAATACAGCCTCTGCTTCGATGTTGAATTCGCTACCAGCGATTTCGTTCATATTGAAGCTACCGGTCTCTTCGTCTTTGACCCACTCAACTCGTGCGCACTCAAGTCGTTTCAAATTTCCGTCATCGTCGCCAACGAATCGCTTAGTCAGAACGTTGTAATCACGGTCGCCACCCTCTTCGTGCGCACTTGATGTGCGGAAGATGGTCGGCCATTGTGGCCACGGGTTCTCTTCGATTCGAGTCTCGTAAGGACGTGGCATGATCTCCATTTGGATGATGTTTGCCGCACCTTGTCGGTGCGACGTGCCGAGACAGTCTGCACCAGTGTCACCACCGCCGATGATTACCACGTTCTTGTCGCGTACGTCGATAGTTTCTTCAGGTGAAAATTCTTGTCCCTTGATCTTTCGGTTCTGCTGGGTAAGAAGCTCCATGGCGTAGTGAACGCCCTTGAGCTCTCGACCTTCGACAGGAAGATCTCTTGGAACAGTGGAACCACCGGAAAGGCAAATAGCGTCGAACTTTTCGAGAAGGTCCTCGTGCGTTATGTCGACACCTACGTCGGTGCTGACACGGAACTTCACGCCTTCGCCTCGCAGCTGGTTCACCCTACGGTCAATGACTTCTTTTTCGAGTTTGAACTCAGGAATGCCAAGAGCCAAAAGACCACCGATGTACTCATTGCGCTCGTAGACGGTCACAGTGTGACCGGCACGTGCGAGTTGCTGGGCAGCGGCAAGACCTGCTGGTCCCGATCCGACGACAGCAATTTTCTTGCCAGTTTTGTTGGCGGCAGGTTCAGGTTTGATCCAGCCTTCGTTCCAGCCGTGTTCAACGATCTGCTTTTCGATCATCTCGATCGTTACGGGATCAGAGTTGACTGAGAGTGTGCAAGATGCCTCACATGGTGCAGGGCAGATGCGACCGGTGAACTCGGGGAAGTTGTTCGTAGCGTGCAGACGCTCAATCGCTTCTTCCCAGTTGCCGTGATATACCAAGTCGTTGAAGTCAGGAATCAAGTTTCCTAGAGGACAACCACTGTTACAGAACGGTACGCCACAATCCATACAGCGGCTTGCCTGTTTACGTGCATCTGATTCGTCCCATTTCAGATAGACCTCTTGCCAGTCGCCAGTGCGTTCATTTGGGTCACGTCGTGACGGAGTGCGACGGGCGGCTTCCATGAATCCAGTTACTTTACCCACGGCTACCAACCCCTTCCTTTGCGTCAGTCGTTTCAGACGAGGCAGCGCGGCCACGGAGGACTCGTGCATAGTCTCGTGGGAATACTTTCTTAAATTTCGCTATCGAGGTCGACCAGTCGGAGAGCAGTTCTGATCCGAGAATACTGCCGGTATACGTGACGTGGTTTTCGATCATCTCTTTAAGCTCAATGTCATCGGCTGATCCTAGAACAATGTCCAGAAGATCGGCGATAGCGTCGTTGAAGTGACCGCTGAACGATCCGTCTTCGTCGATCACGTATGCCACACCACCGCTCATACCTGCGCCGAAGTTACGGCCAGCAGGTCCGAGAATGGCAACTCGACCACCTGTCATGTACTCACAACCGTGATCTCCGATGCCTTCGACAACGGCAGTAGCTGCCGAATTTCGGACAGCGAATCGTTCGCCTGCGAGTCCGTTTACATAAGCCTCACCACCGGTTGAACCGTAAAGCGCAACGTTACCAATGATGATGTTGTCTTTGGCTTCGTAGGAACTGTTCGTCGGTGGAGTGATGATTAATCGACCACCAGACAGTCCCTTACCGAAGTAGTCGTTCGAATCGCCTTCGATCTTGAACGTGACACCTTTTACCAACCATGCTCCAAAGCTCTGACCTGCAGAACCCTGGAACGTGAACTTGATAGAACCATCAGGCAATCCTGCTTCGCCAGTCTTCTTTGCGATGACACCACTCAAAGTAGCGCCAACCGTTCGGTTGATGTTTGTGACAGGGAGAGTTGCCGAAACTTCGTTTCCGTAGTCGATGGCTGGTCGAGCGAGTTCGATAAGTTCATTATCGAGTGCTTCGTCCAGACCGTGATCCTGCAAAATCTGCTGGTACGGGTGATCCTGCGGTAGAACTTCAGGCTTCATCAGAATTGGTGAAAGATCGAGTGTCTTCGCCTTCCAATGGTCGATGTCAGTGCGAGCCTTTAGTTTGTCGACTCGACCAATCATTTCGTTGACCGTTCGGAAGCCGAGTTTCGCCATTAGTTCGCGCAGGCCTTCGGCGAGGAACATGAAGTAGTTCACAACGGCGTCTGGAGTGCCAGAGAACTTCTTGCGAAGCTCTGGATCCTGAGTCGCAACACCAACTGAACAGGTGTTGAGGTGGCACTTGCGCAACATGATGCAACCCATCGAGATGAGAGCTCCTGTTGCAATGCCCCATTCTTCGGCGCCCAATAGCGCAGCGACTAGAACGTCGAGGGACGTCTTCATCTGGCCGTCAGTCTGAACAACGATTCGATCACGAAGACCGTTAGCAACCAGAACCTGCTGAGTTTCAGCAAGGCCAAGTTCCCACGGCAATCCTGCATGGCGAATCGAGCTTAGAGGAGATGCGCCAGTACCACCGGAGTCGCCTGAGATAAGAACAACGTCGCCCTTACCTTTAGCTACACCGGCAGCAATGATTCCAACACCAGCCACCGAAACTAGTTTCACGTGGACTCGGGCGCCGGGGTTAACGTTCTTGAGGTCGTGGATCAGCTGAGCCAGATCCTCGATCGAGTAAATGTCATGGTGCGGTGGAGGTGAGATTAGCTCCACTCCGGGAGTTGTCTTCCTTATATAGGCGATGTAATCCGAAATCTTCCGACCCGGAATTTCTCCACCTTCACCAGGCTTCGCTCCCTGCGCCATCTTGATCTGAAGATCCTTGGCGTTGGTGAGGTAGTTGGTAGTTACACCGAACCGACCTGATGCAACCTGCTTCACTGCACTTGAGCGGTCGTCGCCGTTGTCGTCCAGTACGAAACGTTCCGGGTCTTCACCACCTTCACCAGTGTTCGAACGAGCACCGATACGGTTGGTTGCAATGGCAAGAGTTTCGTGAGCTTCTCGACTGATCGAGCCAAGTGAAATTGCTCCGGTTGCGAAACGCTCGGCAATTATCGAAGCTGGCTCCACTTCGTCGAGAGGAATCTCATCTCCGAAGATCGGCTCCAGCATGTTTCGAATCGTGATGTGTTCGTTGCTTTCGTCGTTGGACGCCGACTCGAACTGCCTGAACGTATCTGAATCGTTACGCGTTACGGCGTCTTGCAAGAGAGCGATCGTGTCGGGATTCCACATGTGGCGTTC
>Ga0209403_10005506_pt1 | contig 13205 bp, 14 predicted proteins | sample ArcticOcean_MG_C_8_FD_187440 | JGI IMG/M metagenome (GOLD analysis project Ga0209403, IMG submission 187440) | Marine microbial communities from western Arctic Ocean - ArcticOcean_MG_CB11_86 (SPAdes) (version 2) | ecosystem: Environmental > Aquatic > Marine > Oceanic | place: Arctic Ocean... | reverse complement strand
GCAAATTTACGTTTGGTGATCAGTATTGCGAAAAAATACACAAACCGCGGATTACAATTTCTGGATCTGATTCAGGAAGGCAATATTGGTTTGATGAAAGCAGTAGACAAGTTTGAATATCGTCGTGGTTACAAATTTTCAACTTATGCGACATGGTGGATCCGTCAGTCAATTACACGCGCAATTGCGGATCAGGCGCGAACCATACGCATACCTGTTCACATGATTGAAACGATCAATAAGCTTTCCAGAATTTCCAGGGCAAAGGTTCAGGAACTGGGACGTGAGCCGACCGCGGATGAGTTGTCAGAAGATCTGGGAATGCCGCTTTACAAAGTCCGCAAGGTATTAAAAATAGCGAAGGAACCGATCTCTCTAGACACACCGATTGGTGACGATGAAGACTCGCAGCTCAAGGATTTTATTGCAGACGAGCACGCAAGCGATCCTGGTGAAGCAACAGTTTTTTCAAACATGAGTGAAAAAACAAGGGACGCCTTGAAAACTCTCACAAAACGTGAGGAAAATGTACTACGTCTCAGGTTTGGTATTGACTCTGCAAAGGATCATACTCTGGAAGAAGTTGGCCAGGATTTTGAAGTAACACGGGAACGTATTCGTCAGATTGAAGCAAAAGCACTGAGGAAATTACGACACCCTACTCGTTCAAAATTACTCAAATCATTCTACGAATAAAGTATAAATTCGGTTTAAGCTACAGTTAGGGACAGATGATTTTCTGAACTTGCTGCTTTAACCTTGAACCATGAAACTGGTCTTGCCTGTATGAGGTTGCTCCGGAATTTGTTTGTTCTGCTGACCTTCAGCATCTTGACTGCTGTCAGCGCGCCGGCGCAAACGACGGAGGATTCCAGTCCTGTCTTAATTACAAATGTTGAGTTGCTACGCCGGGGTAAGCAAATCAGCGTACGTCTACTCACCAGCAAAGCTCCCAATTACGAAATTACTGAGAACCTTGCCGCTAGGACTCTGGTGATAAAGTTCAAAAACGCACTAGCTGTTTTTGCGGACGGGCGACTGGAGCGTCTTTTTAATGACTCCCAACTGGCAGGAATCCTTTTTTCAGCAATTGACGGGGACAGTTGGGCCCAGTTCAAATTACTGCAAAAAGATTTAAGTTATTCCGTCAGTTCTCTTGGAAAACTACATGGAATACAAATTGATTTCCGCCCCACATTCCAACTTCAACCTTTGCCTGATCCTCCGGAAGACGCGGTGTATGAGCTTACTGCTGTTGATTTTGACGCTGGCAATGCAAATTTTACCCGATTAACTTTCAGTTTCCACAAACCGTCCCAGATTTTAACAGCTGCATCTGTTCCGGAAGATAAACAACCCCCCCGGATTTTTTTACTGGAAGACAGCAGGCAAACACGTTTGACAATCCGACTGCCTAATACTTTAGCTAAAAAAGAGCTGGATAAACTGGAATATGCAGGATCCCGTTTAGAACTGGCAGCACTCACTTCAAGTGTAAACCAAACCTTTATTGAATTAAAACTGAAAGCAACCGCGGTGAGTGTGGAGCGGCATTTTGTGTCAAAACCACTGCAGTGGATACTTGACATTCACGGAACACCATACAGGAAAAAAAATACCGTTGTAGCACCAGAAGGTGAAAAACTGAGCACCGAAGAAATAGCACTGCTTGAAGCTGAGAAAAAAGCACGCAGGATTAGAAGTTCGAAAATCAATCCCATTCTTCAACTTGGTGAAAATGCTTTTCGTACCAGAATGTATGATGAAGCAGTAAAACATTTCAGGGAAGCTTATGCACTAGGCAAATCTCATACTCAGGAAGAGTTTGGTGATCAGCTTCATCCTTTAGCGGCAAGAGCGCTTTTCCGAATTGGAGACACGATTTACACTATGCTTGAGCGCCGCATCGGCGAGAATTATCACCAGGCAATTGAGGCCTACAAAACAGCAATCCGCATCACTCAGGACGCAGATAAAATTGCTCAGGAGGATGGAGAAAAGTTTGCCACGACTTCCCTTTTGCCTCACGCTAATTTCCGGATTGGACGCGCTTTTCAAAAAATGAATTTTCAGCATGAGGCTGCTGTTTACTTTAATATTTTGCAGGAACGTTTCCCAAATTCAATACAGGCTAACGATGCAAATTTTTGGCAAGGTATGAGCCGTATTGATCAAAGACAATGGGAAAACAGCATCACTAATTTTAAAGAATATTTACGTTCCACACCTCAACCAAAATATTTCGCAGTTACACATTATAAGATGGCACAGGCTTATTATCAGCTTGGACGTTACATCACCGCTCGTGAATTTTTTGACATAGCACGTAATGCTGACAAGAACTATGTCAAAGATGATCCAACTCTTTTATTCCACATGGGTGAGACTTATTATGAAAATGCAGATTATGTAACAGCACGTGAAATTTTCAGGATCCTCCTGCAAAAATATCCAAACGCAGATTTTTCCAAATTGGTAGCACTGCGTTTAGGTGATTTTCTGCGTGACGAGGGCAAAGAAGACGAAGCAATTCAGGCCTACAAAAAAGCAATTAGTAGTTACACGAGAGAGATTGCTTTGTTGGGTAAAATGCGCATTGCGAATATTCAGGCAAAACGACCGTATACTGATGAATACCTTGAGGCAATCAATGTTTATGATGAAATCCCCAGACTCTATCCGGAAACTCCACAGGCAGAAGAAGCAATGCTCAGGAAAGGATTGACGCTTACACTTTATGGCTCATACTCACCTGCCATAAAAGCTCTGGAAGCTTTCATGGAGAAGTATCCTCAAAATGTGTATGTGCGCAGAAATGTGATTCAGGAAAACATTGATGAAAATCTCAAAGGACTGATTGACAGCTATTTTCGTCAGGATGACACGCTTGCTCTGGTAAGTGCGTATAGTGATTATAAAGCAAAATATCTTATTAATTTTCGTTTTGACACAACACTTTTCCAAATTGCGGTAGCTCACCGTAAATTGGGGTTTTTGGATGAGGCACTGGACATTTTACGTTTCCTCGAAACACGCTCCGGAGATACAGTCGGTGAATTGGTTCAACTTGAAAAAGCACGGGCGCTGCTTGAAAATGAAGATCTTACAGAAGCGCGAAATACTATTGCCAGATTTCTAAAAAAGTATCCGGAAAGTCCTTATGATTCTGAGGCACGACTACTACTGGCACGTATTTACAGACAGCAAAAGTCCTATCCCAGAGCATTGCTTGTTTACAAACAAACCCTACGGAAATACGATCAAAACAAAAAACCTTTGTTAGCGGAAATAGTTCCGGAACTCTATTATGATTTAGGTGAATTACAGGAGGAAACCGGAAATTTTGTTGAAGCAGGCGAGGCTTTTCAGGAGGCTATTTCAAGTTACAATCATCCGCTTGATCATCAGGATACACCTGAATATATTATCAAAAGCCATTTCCTGTCTGCAGATATGCACAACAAAGGACAAAATGATGAGACTGCGTTGAAGAGCTATCAACGGGCAATTTCACTTTATGCTGACAAAACTAACAAGCAAATAATTGAACGCGTTTTTTGGGCACGTTATCAAATCGGTGCTATTTACACGCGGCAGGATAAAGACCAGCAGGCATTAATAATATTCAAGGAACTGATGGATGAAAAGGCCGGAGAAGGTCAGCTTTGGAGAAAACTTGCTAAAGAAAATCACCGTACAATTACCAGGAAATTAGCCTACGATGATTATCTGAAAGAGTGATTTTAGTATCTTCTTGATTCGGTAACTGCATTGTGTCCTTTACCAAAATTGATGCATTCGTAAATAATTGTCATTCCCGCTTTAAATAAAGGGTAGCGTACCCTTTATTTCTACACGCTGGCCTGCCAGGAATGAAATCAGTTTTTGTGGATCTGCTAGGGATGGCTTTTTAAGTATCATTGTTCTCCTTTTAGAATTGCGCGTGCATCGGCCTTGGTCTGAGACTTGGCTAATGCAGTTGTGGATGTAGTAGGTGAGGTATTTAGCGGAGGTGTGGGGGTTTGCCCCAATCCACTGTCTTTAAGTATTCCATGTTGCTCATGTGGGATTCCCGGCTGTCTTGCCTGAGTGAGTCGATCTCTGAGGGTGTCAAGAGCGTTGTATTTGTGGATGTATTCTGCTTCTCCTTAGGTGAGGTTCCCAATTCTGCCACCGGCAATGTCGAATTCCTGAAGGATGTTTGTGAATTCTTTTTCATTGTGTTTCCCTGTTAGTTTTGTCAGAGTTTGGGGTCTGGAGGCAATAATTTCATTCCGGGACACCCCAAGAGTTGAAACTGCGACAACCTCTCCGCCTTTGCTTTCAATATACAACCGAAGCTCAGCGAGCGTTCCTGCTGAGGTCTTTACATCATCAACTAATATATACTGGCGACCTCGTATAACATCACCATCAAATATAGCACGACTTACCATTCTTGGCAAAATAGCTGCGTCTATATGTGCTGTTTGAAATAAAGGGGGTATTTCCTGTGTGGGAAGATCTGGATTATTGCAAAGCTTGTTCAGCTACCAAGTTGAAGACCAGATCTCTGTTTGAAAGGAGAGTAGAAAGCGGGGAAAGGGGAATTTTTTCTGAGAAGTTTTTTAAAGTTCCAGAGTTTTACCTTGTGTTACAACACTTCGTATTAACATTTTTTTAAGGTCTTCTCTTTTAAATTCCGGAAATTCCAACAAGAGTTTTTGGACTTCTTCGGTTTCACCTTTAAGCGCATGCCGCTGAATTGCTTGAAATGCTTCATGCTCACTCATGTGCTGTGCCTCGGCAACACGGTCATTTTTTGGAATTAAAGTGTAACCGTCTATTTGATTCCTCTCACTTGCAATTTCAAAGCGAAATTCATATTTCGCAGATTTTTTCTTTTCCATTCTCTTTCCTTTTTCATTAATTGTTTTCATTTATCTTCCCGAGTTTAAGTTGCTTAAATAGCATTAAATTTTGCATAAGTCTTAAATTTGCGCACATCAGCATTTGCGGATAAAAGTCCAATCCTTCTGCAAAGCATTTTTCAGTTAAAATCGTCCCAAATGGAGTCAACGGGAAGTACGGCCTCCTCCTTTTTGGGTGGTGTTTCTGTTTCAAGCAAACGTTCCTTTTTCACAACATCACCAAGATAATGCAGTAACTCCGGAATTCCGTCTTTACTTACAGAAGAGACACGAAAGACAGTTTCTCCAGCATCTTCAAGAAACTTCTGCAATTCATCCAATTCATCATTATCGACAGCACTATCCATTTTTGTGAGAGCAATTGCCCTCGATTTCTCCAAAAGTTTTGGAGAAAATAGTTCAAGTTCTTCAATCAAAGTTGCGTATTCCTCTTGAGGCGGATTTTCGGAAAATCCTGAAACATCGAGCAACAGCAGCAAACTTGCCGTGCGCTCAATATGACGTAAAAAACGACCGCCCAGTCCCCTACCGTCATGTGCTCCCGCAATAATACCCGGAATATCCGCAATTACAAATGGATCAAGATTCGCAATCTTTACTACACCAAGTTGGGGCACAAGCGTGGTGAAGGGATAATCCGCGATCTTTGGACGTGCCTGCGAAACACTGCTGATAAGTGTAGATTTTCCTGCATTTGGAAAACCAACTAAGCCGACATCTGCCATCAATTTAAGCTCCAGCCGAACCCAGCAGTCATGTCCAGGTTCACCGGGCTGGTGATATTCAGGGGCGCGGTTCGTCGATGTTTTGAAACGCGCGTTTCCACGTCCGCCACGTCCACCCGGATAAAGCAGGTAATCTTTTGTTTCAACCACTTCCAGAATAATTTCGCCTGTTTCAATATCTTTGACCACTGTTCCCAACGGAACACGAATGTGAAGGTCTTTACCATTGCCTCCATGTTTATCGCTACCGCTGCCGTTCGCTCCATGCTGTGCATGCTGATGCTGCTGAAATGAAAGATCCAGCAAGGTATTCTTACCGAGGTCTCCTAGCAGAAATACGTCCCCGCCTTTTCCACCGTCTCCTCCATTGGGTCCTCCAAGCGGAATATATTTTTCCCTCCGGAATGCAGTACACCCCGCCCCGCCGTTTCCGGAACGTACATGGATTTTTACTGAATCAACAAATTTCATAAATTACACGTAGAAAAACAGGTGTTAAAAAATAAACAGGAAGACAGTTTGGGCTTTAATATTTTACTAGATGTTTGTTTGAAGGGCAAGTTATGCAGACATTTCCGCATATCTGTCACTTTTTCTTTGCCATTTTCGGAAATTACGGTATAACTCAAACTAATATTTGAAGAGAAGTTTACTGATTGAATTTTAAAGGGAGACATGGAAGAAGCAATCACTGAAGGAGTTCAGGTACAGGTTGAAGCATATTATCTGGAAACGCATTCTTTGCCTGAAAAAGATCACTACGTCTTTGCTTATCGTATCCGATTAAAAAACTTGAGCACGCGGACAGTACAACTTTTACGACGACACTGGATTATCACCGACAGCAACGGAGAGACAAACGAGGTGCGTGGCGAAGGCGTGGTAGGTGATCAGCCTGTTTTGGAGCCGGATCAGGAATATGAATACACAAGCGGTTCTCAGCTAAAATCACCTGTGGGAACGATGCAGGGTACTTATCAAATGACAACCACTAACGGTGAAGAATTTGAGGTTACTATTCCATGCTTCACACTTGCTATTCCGGGAGTTATAAATTAATTGTGGATTATTTGACGTCCTCAAAAAAAGCCCGTAAAGCACTCTGTCTTTGCTAACGCATGGGAGTAATACCAATGATATTAGTTTTGATGAACCAGTAAAAAGTCTAAATGGTACACTTGTATGTCATTCCCGCGAAAGCGGGAATGACAACTATTTACGAATGCATCAGTTTTAGCTTAAAAAGATTTTCCGCTGCGCTCGAAATGACAAATTTTAGTTCCTTTTTAGGAGATTATTTGAAATTCAGCCAGATTGCTCCGGAACCTCCAAAGCGCGGGGGAGCTTCATGAAAATCACTCAGGTAAGGTTTACCGTTGCGCTCAAGCCAAAACTTAACTTCTTTTTTTAGCACAGGTCCCTGATTTCCGGAATTGTGGCCTTTTCCGGTGATAATCAAGCCAGTACGGAATTGATTATCATGACACGTCTTTACAAAATTCTGCACCATCATGATTGCTTCTTCACGCGTTTTGCCGTGCAAGTCCAACTCTTGGTCAGGTCTAGAAACTGTGTTAAATGCTGAGGATTGTTTTTTTTTCGGAGAAGATTTGGAAAGAGGAATTTCTAGGGCCGGCTCTTTGTCCGGAACATCAATGATATCCTCAAAGATCTGTTCCATTAAAGAATCATGCTGATCCGATTCTTCAAAAATGAGACTAGACGAAGTTGAGCTTTTCCTGCCCATGTTGTACCGCAATCAAAAATAGTAACGTGCTGATATTGCGTTGTAGAAACCCTGGGTATCGTCACCCACTCCCTGTTTACGTAACACACCTAATTCAAGTGAAATACCAAAATTAGGACTGCTCCTCGGGAAAAACTCACTACCGGAAAAAAATCTAAACGCTGTACCACGTTTACTCTCTTTGGAGATGATTCCTGTGCCCGCGCCATAAAAAATATCACTCGTACTTTCAACCTTGAAAACTCTCGCATAACGTAATTCAACGTTGAAAGTATTCACTGAACCTGAACTGTAACCTACCATCAATTCCGCGGAATCAATTTTACTGAGCCAGTTTTTAACAGAAAGATTTTCCTCATTTCCATTTGGACGATAGTGAAAACCAATACCGATTCTGCGTGCAAGACTACGTCCGGAGGTGTCAAATTCTATCAGGTTCAAATCCGCCCTGTCAATTTTTAGTTCCTGTGCAGTCAAATTTGATTCAAGAAACAAAGTTTTTTCATTCATTATGCGTATTTTACCTTCCAGCAACTCTCCGTTGCTGAGGTGTAAAGTTTCTGCGCTTGCTGAAATTGCACAAAAGAGAAGCACAGTTAACAGGGTAAGAATATATTTAAGCATAGTTCTGTGTAGTTTATTGGTTTTCAATAGTGTCATCATGCTGCAGGATAAATGCAATTCGTGAACCTTGCCTTCATGTTTAACGCTCCAAGCTAAATCAGAACAAGGTGAGATCCTGTACATGCAGTGTTTTCTTGACTTTAGGGTTGAATTTAGCACACAATGAAGTTACAGATTATTTTAATGACCTCAGCAACAAAATCCTAAACGCATACGTTTTATACTGCTTATGAAAAAAATTCATCAAACCGCCATTATAGAGGACGGTGCTAAGATTGGTGAAGATGTCGAAATTGGCCCCTATTGTGTGATCGGTTCAGGTGTCACAATTGGTGATGGATGTCTGTTGAAATCCCACGTCATCCTAGATGGTCAAACTAAAATCGGTACCGAAAATGTTTTTCACCCCTCGGCCTACATAGGTGGAGAACCCCAAGATTTAAAATATAATCACGAAAATACACTGGTCACAATCGGTAGCAAAAACACATTTCGTGAAGGCGTATCAGTGCATCGTGGAACAATAGGCGGCGGCGGAAAGACCGTGATTGGCAACAGTAACTTGCTGATGGGTTATGTGCACGTCGCTCACGACTGCCACATAGGCAATCATAATATTCTGGCAAATTACACCGGCCTGAGTGGACATGTTACCTTGGACAACTATGTAACTCTCGGTGGACAAAACGGTGTTGCTCAATTTTTGAGTGTTGGATCTTATGTTTATACAGGCGCGGCTTCTCTGATTGACCGCAACATTCCCCCATACTCTACTGGTTACGGAAATCGTTTTGAAGTAAAAGGTGTCAATATTGTCGGCTTGAAACGCCAGAATTTCAGTCGTGAATCAATCGGTGAAATATTGGAAGCGCACAGGATTTTTTATCGTTCTGAACTGAAAAATGACGAAGCGCTACGGATTATAGAGGAAACATTCGGAGAAAGTACTGCAATCCGTGCTTTTCTGGACTTTATTTACAATGTAGATGGAAACAGCAAACACTGAGTTTGGTATCAAGAGAAGTACGGAATGGCAAGCATCATCGAGGCACTTGAAGAGCGTCTACAACAATACCTGCTGGAAAAGGAAACAAAGAAGAAGTGGGAAGAATGGCTGCAGTGGCTGGCTGACCTTGATTGTCCGCTCACCTTCGAAAAACCGCTCCAGATCCCAAATCGTCCTTTCAGTTTTCAAACTTGGTTAACTGCCTGCGAGCAACAGCTGAGTCAACATCCGGAATGGCAGGCACGGTTCAGTACTCCGGACTGGCTCAAAAGACAGCAAATAACTGTCATGCCGAAAATGCTCAAAAGCGGAGAAAACCAAATTCCCAGAATTGCGGAAATTGGCGGACTCAATTCAGAGTTGGCTCGTCTGATTGATCAGATACATACAGTTCAACAGCGTTTAACTCACTTAGAAACCGGTTCTTCGCAAAGGCCATTGACTCCGGCAGGTCAATCCGCGACGCAGCAAATTCCGGCCGTACCTGTACCGATTGTGACTTTACCAGTAAGCGGTTTATCCGATCCCCTCGGCCGTCCGGATCTTGCCAGAACGCTGGAGAGAGAACTTCAGATGCTCAATAAAAGCGGGGACGCAAAGGGTGGCCCAAATTCAAAAGCAAATGCGGATTCTCCTGAACAGGAGATTGTCTCGCTCAAAGAGGCGTATTTAAGTTATAATCGCTGGTGCGACCAATTTGAGGAGGTGCATCTGAATTTGCAGGAATTTGTAAATGGAACACTCAGAGTTCCCAGTAGTCATCAAATTTCCTTTCAACAATTTTGTCACCGTATACTTAAAAGCGCTAACGAAGTAAAAGAATTGGAACATGTTCTGGAATCTTTTACCAGACTACGCAGCAGCGGCGTTGATATAAAAATGGAGGAGACTCCTGCTACAGTCGAAATTTCAAATTCCGTCACAGACTAATAATCAATTTGCTATTTTCATAAAATGCTTGAACAAATAAACCTGCTCCGAGAAAAGGGGCAAAGTGAACTTAAAGCTTTAACCAGCACCGCTGAACTTCCTGATTGGTATCACCAATATCTGGGACGCAAAGGTGATCTCACTTCTTTTCTCAAACAACTCGGAACACTTTCCGCGGAAGAGCGTCCTGCGGTGGGAAAAATTATCAATGAAATTAAACAGGAGTTTCAGCAGTCTTTTGATTTACGTCAAGAAAGCTTGCGTGAAAGAAAGCTTCATGAAGAACTGGAAATTGACGATCTGGATGTAACTCTTCCGGGACGTCCCTGTACAACAGGGCATCTACACCTGACAACTCAGACTTTGCGCCGTATTTATCAAATATTTCAGGAAATGGGATTTCAGGTTTATGATGCACCAGAAGTGGAGAGTGACGAGTATAATTTCCAACTGCTGAACATTCCGGAATATCATCCTGCACGGGATATGTGGGATACCTTCTGGGTGGATGACGAGGTGGTTTTACGTACCCACACTTCACCTGGACAAATTTGGGCTATGCGTGAATATTATCCGGAACCGATTCGGGTGATACTCCCTGGTAAATGCTACCGCTACGAGCAAATCACTCCCCGTTCAGAGCATCAGTTTTATCAGGTTGAAGGGCTGACTATTGGAAAAAATATCAGACTGACAGACCTGATTGGTGTGATGAGTGAATTCGCGCATAAAATGTATGGAGCAGAGCGAAAAGTGAGAATCCGCGGAAGTTACTTTCCTTTCACTGAACCAAGTATTGAAATCGATATGAGCTGCAGTTGTGTAGATAAAGCCGGTAGCGGAAGCGCGGGATGTCGGCTCTGCAAATATACAGGCTGGCTGGAAGTCGCAGGAGCCGGAATGGTGCATCCAGTTGTCTTACGCAACGGTGGATATGATCCTGAAGAATGGAGTGGTTTTGCTTTCGGGATGGGGGTGGAAAGGCCTGCGTTGCTAAAACACAACATTGACGATATCCGCTACTTTTACGGCAACGACCTGAGATTTCTGCAGCAATTCTGATTATGCTTGATAACTTTGATCCAAAAGAAAAGAAGGTGATTCTGATTTTTATCGCATTACTGTTGTTGGGAGTGGTATACGTGGGAACGCATGATATGCAGGTTGGTCAGCAGCAACAGCCTTACAGCTCTCCACTTCCGGCCGAGGAAGATTCTAGCTCTGGAATATATCTTTGATATTACTCTCGGACTGGATGCCGAAATTAATTCTAAAACTGCAGAAACTGCCTTAACCTCCTAAAAACAAACGTCCTACATCAGGATTTTCAAGCAGCTCATCTCCAGTGCCTGCAATCGCTGTCTGACCTGAGACTAATACATAGCCTATATCAGCAAACGCTAATCCTTTTTTTGCATTTTGTTCGACCATAATTAATGTCATCCCATCATTCTTTTGTAGATCTTCTAAAATATTAAATACCATATCGATAAACCTTGGTTCCAAACCTATAGAAGGTTCATCAACTAATAAAATATTTGGCTGCATTACTAATGCACGAGATATTTCTAACAGTCTTCTTTCCCCCCCTGATAATACATGCGCTGGCTGGTATCGGCGTTCAGCTAGTCTACTATATTTGTCAAAAACCATTTCTGCTGCTACCTTTGCTTCAGAAGGTTTGTTTTTTAAAAATCCTCCCATAAGTAAGTTCTCTTCTACTGTCATTTGAGGGAAAACTGATTTGTCTTGAAGAATGTATGCTATTCCAGCTTTTGCAAGTTTTTGAGAAGGTGTAAGTTTGGTAACATCATTACCGTCAACTATAATTGAACCTGAGAATATATTTGTAAACCCAAAAATTGAATGAAGTACAGTGGATTTGCCAGCTCCATTAGGTCCAATTAAACAAAGAGATTGTCCTTTGGAAATTTTAAGATTGAAGTCATGCAGGATCTCCATCTTACCATAACCGGCATTCAAGTTATTAATAGATAGGAAAGTTTTGTTATCTGCTAATTCTGCTAATTTACTAATTTCTGGGGCTGATGAAGCAATAGCTTCCGCTTCTTTTTCTACTTGATCAACGGACATAACAACATCAACTGTTCCACTCCCATAACCACTTACGTTTGAAATATTGTTTTGCTTTTTAGAAGATTCCTTGACATTATCTTGAGACATTAATGCCCTCCAAGATAAGCATCTACAACACGCTTATCATTTTGAAGTTCACTTGGTTTTCCACTGGCAAGCATTTTTCCATTTGAAAGACAATAGATATCAGAAGCTAAATTCATAATTACTCTCATATTATGTTCTATAACACATAATGTGATCCCAAGCTCTTCATTAGCCTTTCTTAGTCTATCTATCAGTCCGTTAATTAGGGTGGGGTTTATCCCAGCAGTTGGTTCATCAAGGAGAAGCACTTTTGGCTCATTCATTAAAGCCATAGCGAATTCAAGAAGTTTTTGTTGACCAAAAGAAAGATCACCAGAGATAAGATTCCTTTTGGCGTATAGGCCAACAAATTCCAGCAAGTGTTCTGCTCTATCTTTAATCTCCCCCTTTCGGTCTGCAAACATTTTTCTTATCGATCCCTTCCTGTGAGAAATGGAAATTTGCATATTATCAACACAATTCATTTTGTAATATATACGTGTTTGTTGGAAAGTACGAAGTAAACCAAGTCTTGCTATATCACCTACCCAAAGTTTGGAAATTTCCTGATTGTTAAATTTAATAGATCCAGAATCTATGGCATGATAGCCAACAATAGAATTAAAAAGAGTAGTTTTTCCACATCCGTTCGGACCAATAATACCAGTAATGGATCCAGCTTTTACTTTCATGGAAATGTTCAAATTTGCCTTAACACCTCCATAAGATTTAGAAACGTTTTCTACATTTATAATTGCATTTTCCACTATTGATCGCCCCTCGATACGCCAACTTCTTCATGTTTTTTATCATCTACAAGTATACCAAATTTTTCAGGGTATTTAGTTTGTAACCAACCCATAATGCCCTGTTGAAAATAAACGACATTAAGGATAATAATTAAACCTAAAGCAACATATTGCCAACCTAATAGATAGGTCCAGGTAGTCTCTTTCACAATATGGAATAAAACTGCTCCGATGACTGGCCCCCAAAGAGTTCCCTTACCTCCTAAAAGAGCCATTGCAACCATAAAAATACCAAAAGTTGGTGTAGGGAATGCCACTTCAATGGGTTCAATGAAGCCTACCATGTTTCCA
>Ga0209403_10005502_pt1 | contig 13213 bp, 10 predicted proteins | sample ArcticOcean_MG_C_8_FD_187440 | JGI IMG/M metagenome (GOLD analysis project Ga0209403, IMG submission 187440) | Marine microbial communities from western Arctic Ocean - ArcticOcean_MG_CB11_86 (SPAdes) (version 2) | ecosystem: Environmental > Aquatic > Marine > Oceanic | place: Arctic Ocean... | reverse complement strand
ACAGTGCCAATGATTTCCGACCAGTTTTCAGGCCTTTCAGCGCTTTCACTCGATCCGGGGCTGATCGCCATACTGATCGCGTTTTACTTCGCTGGATACTTCGTATTTGCATCTTTCATGGCAGCGATCGGAGCAGCCTCAACCAGTGTCCGCGAGGCAAGTCAAATCTCTGCAATTGTGATGATTCCGGGGATTATTCCGATCTACACATCGGCAATCATTATTCCGGATCCTGACGATGGATTGGCACGCGCACTGACGTTCTTCCCGTTGACCTCTCCGACCGCGTCTATGATGAGAATCGCCGGTGGGACAGAAGCGCTTTACGAGATTATTCTCGGTCTACTGGTTACCGCACTGTCCGGTGTATTCCTGCTGTGGCTAAGCGCCCGGGTGTTCAGGGCCGGACTGCTGCTCTACAGCCAAAGAATGAGCTTACTACTGGTCTGGAACGCACTGCGAGTAGGCGACTAAAGAACACTACTTGTAGCGATCTCCCCACCACTTGAGCAGCCGCTCGCGAATTCCTTGTTCCGTCCCTAGGTCACCCGGCTCGTAAAAGCGCTCGTTCCTTATCGCATCGGGTAGATTATCCGATTGCGAAAAGTGCCCTGGCTTGTCATGCGGGTATTCGTATCCCTCGCCATATCCAAGATCTTTCATCAAACCCGTCGGAGCGTTCCGGAGATGATTGGGCACAGGTTCGTCACGCGAAGATCGCACCAGCCCAAGAGCCTTGTCGATCGCTTTATAAGCCGAATTTGATTTCGGAGCAGTCGCCAGATAAATCGTAGCTTCAGCCAGAGGAATTCGACCCTCGGGCATTCCCACGAAACTAACCGCCTGCTGAGCTGCCATAGCTACCGCAAGACCGTTTGGATTCGCCAGCCCGATGTCTTCTGCCGCCGAAATCACGAGTCTTCGAGCGATGAACACCGGGTCCTCTCCGGCATCAATCATCCTTGCAAGGTAGTACAGCGCCGCGTCAGGGTCGGAGGCACGAATCGTCTTGATGAACGCCGAAATCGTGTCGTAGTGCATATCACCGAGCCGGTCGTAACGTGACTGGCGTTGCACCGACTCTTCCATCGTCTCAACAGTGACTGCAATCTTGCCTGCGTCGTCCCGTTCAGTAGATTCGACCGCCAGTTCCAGCGTATTCAAAGCCGACCTGGCATCGCCGTTGGCAACCCGAAGAAGGAAATGCATCGCCTCTTTCGAAAGGGAAACACCATCACGTCCGAGCCCGTGATCCTCGTCGGTTATCGCCCGCTCTATAATCTCCGAAATGTCCTCGTCCTGAAGCGGTTCAAGTGTGTACACGCGGGTTCGGGAGAGCAGGGGAGCTATGACTTCAAATGAAGGATTTTCAGTAGTGGCACCGATCAGTGTCACTGTGCCGTCCTCAACATGCGGCAGAAGTGCGTCCTGTTGAGACTTTGAAAAGCGGTGAATCTCATCGATAAAAAGAATCGTCCGGCGGCCAGTCTGACCCAGCCGATCACCGGCAGCTGCCATTACAGCTCGCACGTCTTTCACACCCGACGTCACCGCGCTGAGTTGGTCGAAGTGCGAACCCGTAGCACCTGCAACGAGTCTCGCCAGCGTGGTTTTACCGCTTCCCGGCGGACCCCAGAGGATCATCGACGGCAGACGGTCTTCGTCGATCGCTCTCCTGAGTACTTTCCCTTTGGTCAGGATGTGCTTCTGGCCAACGTACTCGTCAAGGTTCTGTGGTCGCATGCGAGTCGCCAGTGGCGCAATCCGATCTTGTAGCTCTTGTTTTCGGTGGTCAAACAGCGTCATTTGCGAGGTAGTGGCGACTAAGGGGCTGGGTTCTCATATGGGTAACGGCCAAGTACACCACAGGGTACGCCAATCAGCCGGTTACGAGTCGTAACTTTTGGCGTGACTGTTGGTGCCATTTCTGGTGCGCTCTACTTCCGAGGCATCGACTTCGGAACGATCGAGTTGTTGGAACGACGATTAAATGCCTTGTGCCCGCCATAGTTCATCTCGGCAATCGTGATTCCGTCGCCGCCATCACCGTATGAGCCGGGGTAGTGACGCACCACAAGGTCACTCTTCGTCAGCGTATCTCTGGTTAGCTGCTTGAGAATACCCGTGCCGTGACCGTGATTTATCTTCGCAATGTGGAGACGGGCGTTGTGGCAGCGTTGCAGGTGGATCTCGATAGACGATTCGGCTTCATCGGCCCGCATCCCATGCAGGTCTATCTCGATATCGACCGGGTCAAGCCCACTCGACGGACTCGCCGACCATGTCTGCTCTGCTGGCGGTTTCGGGCGTCTTCTACGTTTTGGACTCATCGACCCGCATTCTCAAGTGCAAATTTCACAGCTTCGACTATCGCCGAATCCTGATCAACTAAAACGGTTCGCGGATCGAGCAGAATTCGATCATTTTCGATGCGGGCAACAACCGCTGTCGGGCTTCGACGTAAGTTGGCGGCAAACGAATCTGCGCTCCCATCGGGGTCGATACTCAACACCGATGTTGCAAGAGTCTGGCCGGGCAGCGAACCGCCACCGATAGCCGATCTTGCCCCCTCGACCTCGCCAGTTCCAATCTCAGTGCGCCATTTATTAGCGCGCTCGGATATTTCTGCTTCACTCATTGAAATCATGTTCCAGATAGGAATTTCTTCCTCGTAGGCGCCTTTAAGGTAAGAAACGAGCGTAGCTGCGATTGCGGACAACGTCATTTTGTCGATCCTGACAGCACGTGCCAGCGGATGCTTCGACACCATATCGACCCACTTTTTGCCCCCGGCTATCAATCCAGCCTGGGGTCCCCCGAGCAACTTGTCACCAGAGAACAGAGTAAGCGCAGCCCCGTCTGAAACGGAACCCTGCACCTGTGGTTCCTGATCAAGACCGTATTTCCGCGTATCCACAAGGCAACCCGAACCGAGGTCGTTTATCACCGGGATACCGTGTTTTTTGCCGACTTCAACCAGCGCGGCAAGTTCGGGAACGTGAGTGAAGCCCTCAACAACAAAGTTGCTTGGATGAACTTTCAGAATAGCCGCGGTGGCGGGTGTAATTGCGGCTTCGTAGTCGGATGCATACGTTCGGTTGGTCGTGCCGACCTCCACCAGGGTTGCCCCTGATTGCGCCAACACATCGGGCACCCTGAAACCGCCGCCTATTTCGACCGCCTCACCCCGGGAAATTATAACCTCACGTTTATCTTGGTCGGATGCGACAATCGCTGCGAGCGTCAAAAGCACTCCTGAAGCATTGTTGTTGACCGCCATACCCGACTCAGCACCCGAAACCTGCGAGAGCAACTCTGAGATATGAGCATTGCGCGATCCTCGTTTCCCGGAGGCCATATCGAACTCCAGGTCCGAATAAATCGACGCTGAAGCTGCCGCCGCACTGGCAGCTGCTGAACTCAACGGAGCCCGGCCCAAATTTGTGTGCAGCACGACTCCTGTGGCGTTTATCACTGAATTCGGCCACGATCCCCATGCCCGGTCTGCCCGGCTAACTATCTCAGCAATCATCGATTCGGTGGTCGGTGCGCTGCCGTTTTTCTCGATCGATAAACGAGCATTTTCAAGCACGTCTCTCGCAACTGTCGTCACTGCATCGTGGGAAAAATCGCGCACGAGCGCCATCACTTCATCGGTCTGAAGTAATGCGTCGACTGATGGTAGTGATCTGTATGCAGACTCCGTCAATTGAACTCTCCATGGGGTGTGCGCTCAGTCGAGAAATGGCTAATTAGGCGCGCCATTTACTCTTGAGCAACACCGGGTACAAAAGTTTACTACTGCTGAACTGCAAACTAGTTAGAAAAAACCACAGCATTCTTGCTTGGGCGGGCGTAGGATTACTTGGTTGGCCACATTCACAACTGGGAGCACCATTGTTAGTCATCGGCCTCACCGGCGGTATAGGAACCGGAAAAACCGAAGTCGCACGGGTTCTTCGTAAATTGGGAGCAGTGGTGATCGAATCGGACAAAGTCGCACATTTCTCATACCTGCCCCGTACTGAGGCTCATAAGGCAATTGTCAGTATTTTTGGCGACGCAGTCCTGGATAAATCAGGATGGGTTGACCGGAAAAGTCTGGGAAAAATAGTATTTTCCAACAAAGCCCGACGAGTGGAACTTGAAGAGATTGTCTGGCCCGCCGCAAGAACGTGGATAGAGGCTCGCCTGGTAGAAGAGGAGAAGCAGGAATCTAAAGTTGTGGTGATCGAGGTCCCCAAGCTGTACGAAGCCGGCTGGGATCGAATCATGGACGTTGTTTGGACTGTTGAGGCACCGGAAGGTGAAATCAAAAGACGACTCGAACAACGGCCGGGATTCAGTGAGGCTGATGCGAACGCAAGGGTTGCAGCACAAATAACCCGAGCAGAACGTGTAGACAAGGCCGATCGGGTAATCGAAAACAACACAACGCTTGACGATCTGCGGAACCAAATAACAGAAATCTGGGAATCAATTCCGGCTACACGAGATATGCCAGATAAAGCGGACAGTAGTCCAAAGTAGTTCACCGGCTGTAACGGTGAGAAATAGCCATCGAGGGCGCGAGTACTAATGGCAACACAGCAGAAATACAACGAACGGAAGATCGAGGATTACTACGTCACGAAGGAGCCGTACTACGTATCGACTTCTGACGAGATTGAGATTTTCGAATCGGCCTATCGCCAGCGGATACCGATCCTCCTGAAGGGCCCGACCGGAACCGGCAAAACTCGATTCGTTGAGCACATGGCATGGCGGCTTAGTGAGGGGATTACCAAGCAAAACCCGAATGGTGCATCCAAGAACGGCGCGAGTGAAAAACTTCCGCTGATAACTGTTGCCTGTCACGAAGACCTCACCGCCAGTGACCTCGTCGGACGCTACCTGCTCGATGCAGATGGAACTCGCTGGATCGACGGCCCGCTTACTCGTGCAGTGAAATTCGGTGGAATCTGCTACCTCGACGAAATCGTGGAAGCACGTAAAGACACCACCGTCATCATCCACCCGCTCACCGACCACCGTCGAACACTGACCATCGACAAGTTGGGATCCACCATCGACGCCGCTGACGGCTTCCTATTGGTTGTTTCGTACAACCCTGGATACCAGAACGCTCTCAAAGATTTGAAGCACAGCACTCGACAGCGATTCGTCGCGTTGGAGTTCGACTTCCCGAACGAAGAACGTGAAGCTCAGATCATCCAGTACGAGTCAGGATGTGAGGCCTCAACCGCAGAGAGCCTGGCCAGACTTGGCGTGAAGATCCGAAACCTTCGAGAGCACGGCCTTGAAGAAGGTGCGAGCACTCGGATGCTTATCTACGCAGGACGCCTGATAAAAGAAGGCGTTTCAGACCGACGTGCCTGCCAAGTTTCTGTGACGTGGGGTATTACCGACGATCCACAGATTCAGCGCAGCATCGATGAGGTTGTAACTTCGATCTTCGCGTGAACACATCTAAGCTCACGATCAAACAGCTCGAAACTAGTCTGAAAAATTACTCCGGTTCCGAATCGAACCAAGAGGCACAGGGTAGCAGCGCACCCGCGGCCGTTTCGGTGCTGTTCAACATCACAAACGGCGAGCCGTGCGTGGTCATGATCAAGCGAGCAGCCACCCTGTCTCATCACAGTAGTGAGTGGGCGTTTCCAGGGGGGCTGATCGAAGAGACAGACGATTCAGCGATGCAAGCGGCGCTACGTGAGACGAACGAAGAACTCGGGATCGATCCGAGCGACATTGAGATCTGGTGCGAAATGGCTCCAGTCGATACGTCAACAGGGTTCGTGATTTGGCCGTATGTAGGCCGGCTAAACGATGAAATCGTGTACACGCCTGCACCCGCCGAGGTCTCTGAAGTCGTCAACGTTCCGGTGCGGATTTTCGTAGAGGAAGTTTCAAAACGAACTATCACGTTGATCCGAAATGGCACGACACGAAAAATTAACGCCTATGCATATGAAGACCGCATTATTTGGGGGGCATCTGCCCGGATCATTGCAAACACTATCGATATCGTGATGAACGCAGCATGACAGAGTCTGAAAAAGGGCAAGACCAGATTTGACGAGTTCTGACGATCCAAAAAAACCAGCCACTGAAGTGACCAGAGAAGAACTCAAGCAGTTCCCGGCTCCGGTGCTCGAACGGTACGAGATAGCGTTCGAGAAGCTTTCTGGGCGGCTTGCTGACGAGACCATTCAGCAGTGGGCCGAAGAAGGCCTTGAGATCGCACGAAAGACCGTGCGATCGTGGGAGGCCGCTGCGGAGTTCTTCGACGCCTCTGTGGCAGTCCAACGCCAGCTTCCTTCGGGTCAGTTCCTGAAATGGGCGAAGACCGGAACTTCGTTGTGCGAAGACTCTCCGTCGCTGGCGGTTGCGTACTTCAAGTCGTCACCGAAAGCGATGCTGCGATTACGCCCACGGTACATCGACGATTGGGCAAACGTATGTCGTGCTCTATACCGAGGGACATGGAAGTCGTCTGCGTTGGCCTGCCGGCTCTTCGAAGCGACACCAGATCTGCTTGAGACCCTTTCGTTTGAAGAATTCTGCCACTTTGGCGAGTTCCTCGAAGTACTCTCGCGCCGATCATATGATCAGGCCGGAGACGCACTGGTTGCGGGGATAGAACTGTTCCCCAAGATCACAGGGGACGTCGACCGTTTTATCAATCTTGCACAGATCGTTGCAGAGAAATCTTGGCGTGAAACAGCCGTGCTGTTCGATTCAGCCACGGCATCACTCGTCGAACTGGGCTCGAACCACCGAGCGCCGTTGATTTCACTGGCGCGCCGATTAGCAATCACAGGTGTAAGCGACGCTGCTGGAGTGCTCAAAGACGGAGCAAATACTGTTAACCGGGTTGCGGCCGATTCGAGAGATAGATTGTTGGAAATGACCGACGGCATTGCGGCTGTATCGGCTCCAGCAGCACCGGAATTTCTGAAAAGTGTCCCCGACGTTCTTGACCGCGTGACGTTTGAGCAGATGGCGCAGTGGCAGTCAGAAGGTATTCTGGCGGGCCGTGATAGCGACGAAGCTGCAGTCTCGTACTTCAAGCTCGAATCGCCACGATCACTCGAGATGATTGACTCACTTTCATCTTCGATCGAACTGTCTCGTGTCCGCGACGTTATCCAGATGTACAGCCTTGCGCTAACGGGACACGCCGTTGATGTTCAAGCCGCCCAGCAACTGACCGAGAAAAACATTGGCTGGTTCCAGGGGGAACTTCCAACCACTGAAGGCACGACAATTTACATGCCGTCAGTCATCAATCGGTACACCACCAAAGAAGAGAACTTTGGTTTCTTCAAGGTGATCACAACTCACCAAATCGGCCATATCGAATTTGGTTCGTTTGTATTCGACTTTAATATTCCATCGAACCTCTTCGACGATTTGCGCTCTAGGCTTCCCGGAGCAACCGAGCTTCAGCAATCGAAAATTGCCGACGAAGCCGCCAAAAAGAAATTGTTAGAAAAACCCGAGGTCGTGGTCTTCGGGCACGAATCAGCACCCACCCCCGCGGAGCCGGTGATTGAACCTGCAGACGAACCAAAAACGGTCGAGTACCTGACTGACATGAGCAGGTTCTTCGACCTGTTTCAAGAACGCCGGCTGGCCCTCGATATCTTCACGGTTCTCGAAAGCTCAAGGATCGACGGATATGTCGATGAACTCTACCCCGGCGTAATGAATATGTACGAGATGGTCCGCCTCGCAGCGCTCGAATCACGTCCCGATGTAAAAGATCTGCCAGCGCGTGAGGCACTGGTCGAGTTCATGATCAGGGTCAGCCTTGGTCAGGTCAGCGAGATGATCGTTCCCTCGGAGCACAAAGATGCAGCTCGCAAGCTCCGGAGGCTCATAAGACAGGTCACGACCGTCGACGCAATCGTTGAAGATTCAGCTGAAGCGGCAATACGTGCTTATTCGATATTGATCGATGTCAAGAACGACGAGCTCGAAGACGACGATTATGAAGAGCTTGAGGATGAAGAAGAAGACTCCGACGACTCCGAGGAGAACGAAGACGTTATCGACCCGGAAGAGGTGATTCAGCAGTTCATGGGAATGGCCTCACCCGAGGGAGAAGGTGAAGGCGAGCAGGAAGACGGCTCTGATGAGCAGGACTTCGAGGGTGAGGGAGAAGAGGATTACTCATCACCCCAGGAAATCGACTACCGAGGCGAGTTCAAACCCGAGCTATCCCAACTGCTTTCACAGATGCAAATGATGGAGAGCGGCGAGATGTCCGAAGGCGGCGAGATGGAGCCGATCACCCAGGAACAACTCGAAGAGATGATGAAAAATGCTCCGGAAATGGAAATGGAGCAGACCGACGGCGAAGAAGGTGGCGATCAACAGGTTTCCGAAATGATCGAAAACCTGATGAAGGAGTTGCAAAAACGCGACCCCGAAAATCAGCAGTTCCAACCGGGACCTTCGCAGCACGTCGATGAAGATGGCGGACCGCTAACGGCGACAGAGCCCGATACATTTACTTACCCGGAGTGGGACTTCCGAGCAAACGAATATAAGCCTGACTGGTGCATGGTTCACGAGAAAATCATGTCCGACGGCGAACCGAATTTCTTTCGTGAGACACTTGCCGATAATCAGGGTCTGGTTGCACAGATAAAACGCCAGTTCGAACTGGTAATCCCCGAGATGTACCGCAAGCAAAAACGACTCGAAGACGGTGAAGAGTTTGATCTCGATGCCGTTTTGGAAGCGCTAATCGACCTCCGAGTCGGTGTATCGCCGGATGAAAAACTATTCTGGCGTCGGAACAAGAACGAACGCTCGGTTGCCGTCGCGTTCCTTCTCGACTTATCAGCATCAACCGCAGAAGCGATCGACGAAGCCAAGAAGCCCTCAGACGACTGGGGAGCACCCGACGATCCCGTCGAGTACATGGTCTGGTTGCGTTCAAGACGCTCAGAGGGGCTACGCCGCACGTACAAGCGGATTATCGACGTTGAAAAGGAAGGGATAACCCTCCTGATCAACTCACTAGAGATGATCGGAGATATGTACGGAATATATGGATTTTCGGGATATGGTCGAGAAAACGTTGAGTTTTACACGATCAAAGATCTCGATGAAAAGTTCACTGAAATTGTGCCTCGGAGAATCGACAGAATCGCGCCTCTACATGCCACTCGCATGGGACCAGCAATTCGACACACCGTTGCCAAGCTGAACGAAGTGGAAGCACGCTCCAGATTCCTGTTCTTAATCTCTGATGGACGACCGCAGGACCGCGGTTACTCACGTGAGGGAGTTGAGAAGGAATACGCTGTGCACGACACACGCCAGTCGCTTATCGAAGCGAGGCAGGCGGGCATCACGCCCTTCTGCTTGACTGTCGACAAGGCCGGGCACGACTACATGAAGACGATGATGGACGACTTCGCCTACGAAGTTCTACCCGATATCAGCCTTCTGCCTAAGCGCCTTCCGCAGTTGTACCGTAACCTGACTACGTAATTTCGCTCGACAGCCCTTTAACAGGGCGCTGGGTGGATTTATGAGTATTGAATTGAACGCGAGAGAGCCCCGATAATATCGGGGCTCTCTCGCGTTCAATTCAGATCGTTTAGTAGATCGTCTGCCGTTAGCCGTTGTCGAGCAACGGATCGCCGTAGAACAGCTCGAGCACACGGTCAGCCCAATCACTGTCCACCTTGATGACGTCTGGCGTCTCGTTGGCGAGCACATACCTTGATTGGCCGTCGTCGGTCAGGTCACCGAAGGTCATCGTGAGGCGGGTAACCTCGGTCACGTTGGTTTCTGTTCGGTTTTCCAACCTGATTGCGATGTACGGTGCGTCGATCACGGTCCCCCAGGGAGTGTAATCAGCACCTTCGAGAAGACCGAGCTTAGCCACGCCGTGAATATCCGGTTGGCCATAATGAACCATCTCAGCGTTCAACGCCTCAGTATCTGCCTGCTGCGTGCCCGTGCAGGGATCTACCTCAAGCGGGAGTTCACAGACGTACCAGGCCTCGGTCTCACGATCGAATCCATAAGCTCGTATCACCTCGTTCTCTTCGAACATGAGGATTTCACGAATTTCGCCCTTGATTGTGTAGTACCAATCGGGCAGCGGAGGCTCGTTCACCAAACGGGTTAGAACCTGAGCCCACGAGGCGTCAACCAACACAAGCTGAGGTGAGTCAACAATTCGGGCGTAGTTATTCCCGCTATCCGGAGTCAGGTCGCCCAACAACATCTCAATGATCGATCCGTCACGAAGAGTAACTATGATACTCGCATCGGGGTCATCGAGCCCATACAGCGATTCATCATCGATCTTTGCGTCCAGAACCCGCTGGGTCCTCGGCCCACCAAGCAGCTGCGTGATACCGCCCCAGCGATACAAACTAACTGGAATGCCTTCCAAACTGTCGAAGAACCAGCGGCGCTCCTCTGTGTTCAGCGTCCAGCTGTCTACAGCGTCACCGCTAGTAATTTTGATATTCCGCAGATCCTCGGGCGACAACGTGTAGAAGAACGGTGGAGTTTGCTCTTTGACCTCTTCTTTAGGGTTCGCGATGAACCACGTGACACCGATGGCGACGTAAGAGAGAACTGTGATCATGACCAGGAGTAGACGCAGATTCATTTTCTAGCGCCTTCTCCACCAGGTCCAGAACCCGAAGATACTGATAAGACCCGGCATCAACAGCCAACCCGACCAGCGCACGAAGTCGCGTTCGTTCTTGGTAAGGAACAATTGCCGGTTCGAGTCGGTCTTTGTACGAATCGAAATCAGCTCGAAATCCTTCGCCAGGAAGTTGACCGCATTTACAAACAGGTCAGCGTTGTTAGCAGAACCGAAGTAGTTGTTGGTCGCAAAGTCGGTGTCACCAATTACGACCATATTCGTCGTTGTCAGGCCTTCACCGTCATCATAGAAACCAACTCCCAGTTCTCCCACAGCCTTCAAAACGATTGCAATTGGCAGAGGACCGCCGAGTTCATTATTGATATCGAAATCTAGAGAACCAGGATCTGTCTCAGACCAACTGCTGATAGTCGTCGAAGCCAAAATCCGCTGTTCGACAATCGGAATAGTGTTTTCGTAGAGCTGGATCGATGCGGGATCTACAGACCAACCAAAGTGAGTCGAACCCGGCATGTACAGCACCTCGAACCCATCGGTAACGGGGTGTTGAGGAAGCTGACCGTTACTCTTTTTCACCTGGATGAATGTTGGGTTCGGCGCAACGAAACTGCCAACGTCTGCGGCTTCACCATCGCCCACCGCTACAGCGAAGCGTGACAGGAAGTGCTTGAAGCTATCAGGTGTGTCATACGGCTCGAACATAAAGAGAATGCTTCCGCCAGACCTCGCGTATCCAAGTAAAGCCTGCTGGTCTACCGGTAGTAGATCCTGAGTAGGGCCAGCCAACACGATTGCTGCAGGGATTTCCTGTGGGTCACCCATTGCCAATCGAGTTCCAAGTTCCTGAAGAGTTTCGACCAGAATTATGTAGTTCTCACGAGCCAGCGCACGGCCAGCAAGCCCCAGGCTAGCATTAGATACTGGGTCAGTGACATCTCGTTCCGAATGTCCTGTAACGAACAGGATCTTCTTCTGAGCGATCTGGTTGATCACGAGAAGTCCGGTTACAACTTGCTGCTCGGTAAATACGTTTGAACCGTTATTTGGATCGCCACCAACCACAATCTCGGTTCGACGGCTTTCTAGTCCCTCAATAGCCAGAGATGGGAACTGAGTTACGCCAAGGCTGGTTGCTACGTTCGGGTTCAGTTCTGGGTCGACCAGCTCGTACGTCAATGCATACGCGCTCGACCGACGTCGGAACTCACTGAGCATGTCTGATGTGTCCCGCCAGGCCGCAGCGTCTGCCGCGGTGTCTGTTGGGAAGAGCGCAGTGATCTTTACCGGCTCCTTCATGTTCTCGAGCGTGTTTACAACCTGCTCTTCAAGAAGGAACTGTTTTGTTGCTGTCGTATCGATACGAAGCCACCCGGCAGGATTCGGTCGATCCAACGCGAGATACAAAGCGAAGTTGACGATTACTGCAATTGTCAGAAAAACGACAAACACAATCGCTGTGTTCATGCCGTATCGGCCCCTGCGACCAAACAAGGCGTGACGAACACTCCCCATCGAAATTACTGCGTCGATGACGAGTAACGAGAGTCCAACACCCATCACGATGAACGAAGGTCCTTCGAGTCCCCTCAGGAATATCCAAATCAACACGCCGAACACGACAGCTCCAACACCGGCTACGGCAAGGGCTTGTCTGATCGATCGCGTGTTGTTCTTCAGACTCGTGAATAACGATGTCTTTTCTCGAACCGAGTCGGGTGATGGCCTAGTTTCGGGCCTATTTTGCTGATCTGTTGACATCTACTGAAACTGGCCTAGCGCCATCTCCTTGCTTCCAACACAAGAACTGTGAGGAGCAAGAACACTGCTGTTATTGATGAGTAATAGGCGATATCTGTGAGAGAGATAATGCCTCTTGCAAAGTCTGCGAAGTGACCACTTTCGGCAACTCCGAAACTATCGAGATCGAACACCGTGAACGACGCACCAAGCTGGAACGCATCCAGCACCTGCGATGGAAGGCCCGACAGGCGAGTGCTCACAAAGTCGATAATTGTTAGCGCCGTAAGGATTCCGGAGCCTACGACCAGTCCGACGATCTGGTTACTACTGAGTGCCGAGGCGAAAAGCCCCACCGACAGAGTCGCCGCTGCATACAGGGTCAGCCCCACAAGGCCGCTCAACAGCGGACCAATGTCCGGGTCACCGTATACGAACAGGACAATCACAAAGTAGAGCGAAAGCCCGACCATGATCATTGTCATCACGAAGGCCGCAAGGAACTTCCCGATTACGATTTCAAATTCTCGAAGCGGCGAGGTAAGCAGTAACTCCAAAGTTCCGAGTTTCTGCTCTTCGGCAATAAGCCGCATCGTAATAGCCGGTGACATGAAAATCATGAAGAAAATGGCGCCAGCCAGATAGCCTCTAATGCTAGCTTCTGCGAAAGCATCAGAAACCGATGCTACGAAAAAGAAGCCGGTGATCGCCAGAAATGCCGCTGCGACCACGTAGGCCATTGGCGAGGCGAAGTATGTGCGAATCTCTTTGATCGCTATGACGGATATGAAACGCAATTCCTACTCGCCTAAATTCTCTTCGGTT
>Ga0209403_10005496_pt1 | contig 13221 bp, 10 predicted proteins | sample ArcticOcean_MG_C_8_FD_187440 | JGI IMG/M metagenome (GOLD analysis project Ga0209403, IMG submission 187440) | Marine microbial communities from western Arctic Ocean - ArcticOcean_MG_CB11_86 (SPAdes) (version 2) | ecosystem: Environmental > Aquatic > Marine > Oceanic | place: Arctic Ocean... | reverse complement strand
AGATCCCCCGTCCACCGTGTCCTGGAATAGAAGCTCTGAGACAATGGCGTCATCGGGCAGGCTGCGGAGGAGTCTGTCTGCCTGAGCGATCTTGGAGTCCTCATACAGTCTGGTGCTTAAGATGGGCTGCAACGCCTCGGTCAGATCGTCAGGAAGGTCAAAGGCATTAGCATCATTTGGAATCAGGGGAAGCCAATACTGGTTGGCGGACAGCACCTGCACATTCAGCTCACCTTCACTGCCCAGAGGAAGGTTGGACACCGGGAGGTTACTGGTGCTGAATAGGGGCGAAACGGTGTATTCAAGTTCCAACCGTGACCTGTTTGCCCGGGGCTGACTGCTGGGTTGGCTCTCTGTGAGCGGCAACTCCTCCACGTCATCGATAGTCCACCCTTGAGGAGCGTAAGTTGGGTAAGCTCTGGCCCGTAGATAGGTCAGATGCGGTGAATCTAATAAGAAGATGGGTTCATCGCTCAGGGAAATGGGACCTTCAAAGGGCAAGTAATCACCAAAGACTTTATACCCTCCGCCTTTCCGGTCTGGCAATGCCGCGAAGAGACGATCCAAATCGTCCTCCACCGACCCAATGGGCGCCCTCATCCATTCCCATGCAGCATCAAACCAGGGAACTTGAACGGGCCGGGCGGGGAGAATGAGCGCTACGCCCAGTGCGAGTACGACGTACAGCCCACCGCGATATACCGAGTACAGACCATGCTTTCTGGGGAACACGAATCCTACTCGTTGCCATTCCGTAGCCTGGTTCAGCGCGTGGATACGGACAACGAGCAGCATGGCAAAAGCCAGGTAGAGGAACATCTGCGGAGCGAACTCGTCCGGGAGGTAGCTCAGGTTGGAGAACATCGCTAGGCCCCCGGGCAGGACTGCCAGCCATAAGTTGTGCAGCCTGAAGGCGGCCCACGCTGAAAAATATCCGATGACCCAGGACATTGTCGCAAGCATCAGTGCGAAAGGAATGGTGTCTGTGCTGATGCCGCCCTCGCTAGCAGCCTCTCCCCATTGGTCCAGACGGCCGTTCAGCGCTTGGAAAGATTCCCAAAACCCTGTGGCTTCTGTCACGGTGGAAAGCTGCCAGTAGACGAACGCTGCACCCAGGCCGATTGCTCCTATGTGCCATGCGATGGGTTGGCTGGGCATCTTGGCTACCAGGAGACCCATGACGGTGCCAACAGCCACAATCAAGTAGAGAGACGGTGTGTCCGCCCATGCCGCGTCAGTGACGGTGTCTGTAATTATCAGTAGGGTGGCCAGGATGAGGCCAAGGATAAGCCAGCCTTCAGCGGGTGTGAACCTTCGATATGCTCGAATGAGTGGATGACCGGAGTTAAACACTGGCGCTGATGCAACTGTAGCGGCCTGGGTGGTCATGCAGGCACCTCAGGCTTGTAGGGCGTGGTCAATGTGAACGTGGGTGTGTACAACGGGCTAGCCATAGCTTCACCCAACGGCTGGTCTTTTCTCACTGCGTAGGTGCGAACCCCGCCTGATGCGAGCCGGCTCCCTACTGCTGCAATGTCTCCCGGCCCACCGAATGAGGTGGGGTCTATCAGGACTGTGGTGACTTGGGCTCCGTGGTGGAACAGCCAGCTTGCGGAGGCAGGCCAGCTGGGGTCCACGGAGGGGGTGACGATGACAACGGAACTCTGATCCAGTCCGTGCCTTCTGCCATCCTCAAGGACTTCTTCCAGTGGCGAGGTTCCCTCGGCTTTGACCAACGCCAGGGACTGCATGATGCGATCCTGATGCCCATATCCTCTGTTGGGTGGTACGTACAGTGGTTCCGCGCCATAGGCGAACAGCCCTACGAACAGGCCTGAGTCAAGGAAGTGGCGTGCAATGGACGCGGTGACAGTCACGCAATACTCTTCCGTGGATTCCGCATCGGCTCCCGCCTGGACTGCTTTGTGCAGGTCTAGGACTATCCAAACATCGCTGCCGGTGTCCTGATCGAACTGCTTGACCATGAGTTTGCCCGTGCGAACGGTAGTGGGCCAGTGGATGCGACCAAGGGTGTCAGACGGCACATACTCGCGAACACTGGACACCGTTGGGCTTGTGCTGGCGGTCGGTCGACGGAACGTGCCCTCGCCAGGCGACCCTCGCCTAGGAAGGGAGAAGAGTGGTATGGGGACAGTGGTGGGATAGACCACAACCTGTTGGGCGGTCTCGAACCGTCTGCTGTGGCGGAACATCCCGAAGGGGTCTGCCGCTGTTATCTCGATAGGCCCTATCGTGAAGACGCCCCTGCCACGGGCGATGATGCGGTTCGTCCACGTATGTGTGGCGTGGGTGGCCATGCCGATAGCCCGACCGCTTGGAGGCCCGGGGAACGTGGTCAATTCCGTTATCTCTAGAACCGGCTTGGGCGCAGCGGTGTTGGTGACGCTTATCTGGGTGATGAATGTGCCACCGACTTCTCGATATCCAAGCTGTCGCTGGACCCGTACTTCCAGTCCACGGAGGCTAATGATTCCCCAGACGTAGGTGACGAGGAGTGCGAAGCCAAGGGCATAGGAGAGTCGATAATAGATAGCGAATCCCGTGGCCATGGCATACGCCAAAGCCAAGATGACCAGCAGCAGCACGATTTGGAATCTGTTAGGGCGATAGCGCATAGCCTGGCTTATCCTGTCGGTGCCTGTTGCCCTGCTCGTACGCCTGGCACCTGAACCTCTTCCAACGCCGCCTCAACGATCATTCTACCACTCACTCCCCGCATTCTGGATGATGGTGGGACGATGACGCGATGGCCAAGCACCGGAATTGCCATCTCTTTCACGTCGTCAGGCAAAACGTAGTCGCGACCCCGTATGAGCGCAAGGGCCTGGCTTGTCCGGAACAATGCCAGAGAACCTCTGGGCGATGCACCAAGGTCGGCATCTGGGTGTTTCCTGGTGGAGTTGACCAGCGCCACAACGTATTCCGTGATAGCGATCTCTGCGTGGATGGTCTTCACAATCTCCTGGAGTTCCAATATCTCCTCGGCAGTGACCACCGGTTCCAACGTATCAATAGGGTGATGAAGTACCTGCTGGCTCACCACGGAAACTTCGTCTTCCTGGGACGGGTACCCCAGGGATATCCGAAGCATGAATCGGTCTAGCTGGCCCTCCGGCAATGGGAAGGTGCCCTCGTACTCGATGGGGTTCAGCGTGGCAAGCACCATCGCCGGACGCGGGAGAGGGTGGGTGATGCCGTCCACGGTTACCTGATGTTCTTCCATGGCTTCAAGCAACGCGGACTGGGTCTTTGGGGTCGTCCGGTTAAGCTCGTCTGCCAGCACCATCTGGGCCATGATCGGGCCGGGGCGGTACTCAAACTCACCGGATTGTTGGTTGTAAATCGTTACGCCGGTGATATCGCTCGGTAGGAGGTCGGGTGTGAACTGGATGCGACCGAAGCTGCAGCCTGTGGACTTTGCAACACTGCGGGCCAGCATGGTCTTACCAACGCCGGGCACATCTTCTATGAGTAAGTGGCCCCCGCATATCAGGGCTATGACAGACTGTTCAACAGCCTGCTGTTTGCCGATGATCACGCGGGATATGTTGTCAACGATCTGCTTGATCTTGGCCTGGGCGGCGTTACCATCTTGCACTATGTCCTCCTTGGAACTACTTAGTGAATGATGACTGGCAATGAATTGACCTGTGAGGGGAATGTATTGGGAGTGTTAGGGGTTAAAGACGCTCCTCACAGGTCAATTCTCATAGGTTGGACTTGTGAAACTCGCTCGCTCACAAACAGGATAGCGTAAAATATAATATTCATACAACTACATGTGGGTTTAGGTTGTCATTGATGGGTTGCGACATCTCACGTGAGAGGTTGGACAGCTTCCCCAATTAATTGTTGTCTGGCTGCCTGTGTGACCAGGGCCAATACTTCTTGGAGGGCTATTCCCTTTTCCAGCGCAATGGCGCGGCAAACATCGTACTCAGGCGCGGTAGCCACTACTGCTCCGTCCAAGAGTTTCACTTTGACCGGCACTTTCCCGAAATCCGTGTCAACATCGCGCATTTCCCTATCGGCTACGTGGCGCTCCACGTCACGCCTACGGACGCCAAGGGTTGAGGTCTCCTGGAACAGCAATGCAACGGCCTGCCCTTCCAACGACTCCGGCACCAGCACGTTAAGCAGTACCCCGGGTCGATTCTTTTTCATCTGGATAGGGGTATGCCAAACGTCTAGCGCACCCAGGGTGAACAACCGCTCCTGGACGTAGCCAAGGATCTGGGGGCTGATGTCATCCATGTTGGTTTCAAGCATTACCACGCCGCTTGAGGCCTGTATCGATTCAAGCTCGCCTACCCACAATGCAACGGCGTTTGGATAGGTGTCAGGGTTTCTGGTTCCCAACCCGTAGCCTACTTTGTTCAGCCGCATGGACGGTCGTGTGAACTCCGCCAGCTCGGTGACGATAGCCGCGCCTGTGGGTGTGACCAGCTCGCCCGTGTAACCGTTCGGCGGCGTGGTTACGGGGGCGTTCGCCATGGCTGCCAACTCCACAGTGGCAGGGGCAGCGGCGGGCAGTTGGCCGTGGGCGGCATTGAACACACCGGAGCCCATGGGTATGGCGCTGGAGTAGAGTCGCTCGATCCCTAGCAATTCAAGCCCTGCAACCGTGCTGACCACATCGATGAGTGTGTCCAGCGTGCCGAGTTCGTGCGGATGTGGTGACGGGTCTTCCGCGCCGCTGCGATGCACCTTGCGTTCTGCCTGCTCCAACCGGCGTATAACGGCCTGGCTCTTTTGTGCTACAGATTCTGAAAGCGAACTGGCAGCGATGGTGGTTGCAAAGTCCTCCCAACCCATCCTGACAGACTCAGCCTCACCGGTGCTGGTTTGGAGCGTGACGTGGAGTCCTTGCAGCCCTCCCCGCCGGTCCTGCTTTGTTGTGATGGCGCAGCCGGGGATCGGTAGCTTGGCCAACTCTGCTTGCAGCGCCTCTACCGTGACGCCTGCGTCCAAAATGGCACCCAGCAGCATATCGCCACTGGCGCCGCCAATCATATGGATGTAGCCAACTCGCATAGTTTCTCCGTGGCACGTTTGATGAGATGTAATTATCCACTATGGAGCAGGATTCTACCATGACTCCAAACGAAGAGAGCCCCATAACGGGGCTCTCTTGCTATAGCTACGTGTTAAATCAGGCGGGTACGTACTCGGTGGTATACGGAACCTTCTCGTATAGCTCACCGGAGAGGGCATTTTGCCAATCGGTGTCTACCGGCAGCACCTTCTCAATGGGCCGAAGGGAATAGATGTTTGTGCCGAGCCCTGGCGGTTTTCCTCCGTCCTCGACTGTCTTCACGGCTTCCATCAGGATCTTGCGCGCCATGATGATGGCCCTGTCCGTGGTGCCGAGGTGCTCCTTGGTCCTGTCGCAGATTGGACCCATGGTGTCCTGCACAGCCCTGTCCTGGGTGTTGGTGCCGGGGATGCCGGAGTAGGTCTCTGTCTTCTGCGCTTCTCTATCGATGTAGTAATCGTTGCCGCTGTTTGCCAAGGATCGGAATCCCTCTTCGACGATGATGTCCTTTCCGAACTCGTTGCCTGTGCCTGTCTGCGCACGCTCAGACTCCGTCATTGGCTGGCCATCGAATCGATAGCTGAAGTTCCAGACCAGCGTGTTCTCGTCGTCGATGGGCACCCATATGTGGCCGGAAGCCCTGCCCTCGGATCGAGCAAGTTGGTTCGGTCTAAGCTGGTAGAACGGCGCGACGAAGTGGTAAGTGCGGACGTAATCGCCCTCTTCATCGCTGATGGGCCGTATGCCAGCGTAGGTATAGCCGTAGTCGGTGGGCGCGACCTCCACGTGGGCTGCCATTGAACGACCCCTTGCCTTGGCCATTGCCTGGCTGTTGATGCGCTTCAGGTTGCGGTGTAGGAAGTTGGTGTGGACGGTATCGATACCGCCTTCAAGACCCTGCAGCCAGTTGCATCGCTGTACCACTTTGGTGATGCCACGATGCTCATCCGGCACCTGAGTCCATTCCATTGAGGGCAGAGGGGGCTTCAAGTCTGGCGGCCCCATGTATACCCAGATAATGCCGCCGAACTCAGCGGTGGCGTATGCGGCAATCTTGACCTTGTCTTTGAAGTTGCTCTCGGCCGGTTCAGAGGGCATGTCTACGCAGTTGCCGTCTACATCGAACTTCCAACCGTGATACACGCAGCGGAGTCCGCATTCCTCGTTCCGGCCGAAGAACATGCTGGCGCGACGGTGAGGGCAGTAGTTGTCAAGCACGCCTACCACGCCGCTGGTATCTCGGAAGGCAATCAGGTCTTCTCCTAGTAACCGAACACGGATGGGTGGGCAGTCAGGGTCAGGAAGCTCCCAACTGAGGGTGGATGGAATCCAGTATCGGCGCATCAAAGCACCGGTGGGGGTTCCGGGGCCTACCCGTGCTAGAGTCTGATTCTCTTCAAACGTCAGCATTGTTTGACCTCCCTGATGTAGCGATGTCCGGAGCACCTATGTTTGGTAGGCACCCCGGACATCGCGCTTTTAAATCCTTGTACTTATACCGACTTTAATTGGCCTTCAGTAACTCGTAGTGCGTCCATATTGCGGAAAGGGAACCCGGGAAGTTGTAGGACGACACGAACTCCGGATTGATGACGAGCTGTGCCGGAATCCAGTAGAGATAGATGCCCATGTATTCGCCGAATGCCAGGTCACCTATCTCACGGAGCAGGACGTTCTGCTTTGCAGGAACCATCTCTGCCTGAAGCTTATCGATTAATGCGCCTGTCTCGATCAACTCCAGCGCTCCGCCTCTTGGAACTACGTGGGAGTTGTAGACCCGCCAGCCCTGGATGTCAAAGGAAGCGGTTGCAGAGAATCCCACATGATCCTTGTATTTGAAAGCACGTGTGTTGGACCTGTTTGCTGCTGCATCAATGGTCAGGAGTTTCGCGTCCACTCCTATTTCATCCCAGTAGCCAGCGATGATCTCCAACACATCTGCGGATTGACCGTACTGGGCGTGGGTGGTGATCTCAACGCCCACTTCCAGAGGGTTGTCCTTGTCGTACCCAGACTCTGCTAGCAGCGCACGGGCGGCATCGGGGTCATATCCCCAGTTTGCCTCAAAGTCTCGGTCCCAATCTGTGTTCCAGTAGCTGGCTGTGGGAGGAATGTGATTCATGACCATCTTTTGGCCCTTGTCGCCAAAGAAGGCCGTGTTCAATTCATCGCGGTCGATTGCACGGTTCAGTGCCTGACGGACATTTCTGTCCAGCCAAGGACTGTCACAGTGCACGTATCCGCAAGAACTGTCGGTATCCAGATAGCCACCCTTGAAACCAAGGAAGACGCGCTGGCCAGACAGGGCGCCGGTGATGAGTCTCATCCCCTCGGCCTCGGCTTGGGGAATGCTGTCTTCTGGTAGCTGGGTGAGGTGGATCTCTTCGGTCAGGAGTGCGGCCAGCCGTGTGGAGGCCTCTCCCATCCATCGATATTCAAGCTCAGGGAAGTCAGGTGTGTAGCGCCAGTGGGTGTAAGGAACAGCTTCAAAGACGAGCTTCTGGCCCTGAATCCGTTCCATGAACTGGTAGGCGCCGGTGCCTGCCAAGGGTGAAGTGGTCAGATCCGGGAGACCGGTGCTCGCGAAGTTAGCGGCACTTTCAATCTCAAGACCGCCCACCTGTTCAGAAATCTGCTTCAAAGCCTCTGCGTTTGCCCTAGAAAGCTTGAAGACGATCTCATGGTCGTTTATCACTTCGATGGTGGCCAACTTGTATCTTCGGGAGATGGAGTGAAGTGAATCATCCCGGATGATCTGACCGTGAGTGAAGACCACGTCAGCTGCGGTGAACTCACCCCAGCCGTCGTGGAACTGGACACCCTTGCGGAGCTTGAAGCGAGTGGAAATGCCGTCAGGCTCCACGCTCCAGGATTCTGCGAGTTGGGGTACGAGATCCCCGGTTGCGGGATCGTATCCAATCAGGTACTCAAATGTAGGGCCAATCTGGAAGGCGGTCAGCGGACTCAACTCGATGTTCGGGTTGTTTCCTTCCGCGGTAGGTGCCGGGTTGCCAATGATTACTCGGGTGATTTTGGGTGTTGAACCTGCTGTGGTCGGTGCAGATGCCGCAGCCACCGCGGTGGGAGCAGGAGCTGCTGACAAAGGTGCAGACGTGGTACCCGTTGTACCCTCCGCCGCCGCTGCATCTGCGGGCTGCTGTGGGGCAGCAGCGCTGGCCGGGCCAGTGTCACTGCCGCCGCCATTTCCATCGCTGGAGCAGGCAGTAGCTAGTGCGAGTGCCATGGCCATTGCGGCCATAAGCAACCATATTCGTTTTAAACTCAGACTTCCGTTACTCATTTACGCTTCCTTTCGAACTTTTATATTAAGTGTAATTGTATCTGGGACATAGTAGCAGTGCGCATAGCTGGCGTCAATCATTTTCGTTGGGAGATTGAACAGCCATTAACTTTACTGGTCGTATTTGGTGGCAGCTAGGAGGAGCCGTTTGTGGCTTGTGTATCAGCGCGACCAGCCACACGTGCCTCACGAATGGCCTCGTTCAGCGCACCACGGAAGGAGTCAGGGTTGGCCACCATGCCGGTGCCCATGCTCCCCTCGCCGGTAGCAGTGAGCATGGCGAAGGGGTGTTGGTTGAAGAGGATGGAGAAGCAGCAGCCTGGGACATCGTCTATGGTCTCGTTGTGGCCGTTGGCGATGACTGTGAAAGCCCCGGCATGTTCTACCAGCAGCCCGGGGTGGTTCACGATACTCGTGTGACCCCTGCAGACCAGGAACTCAGCAATGACATCAATGATGTGGCTCATAGGCACTTCCTGACGCTAAGAATCCGTTCGATTCGATGCCGGAAAGCGGGTCAAGCCTTGTTCACTATTATACGATGGACAACCTCCGTTTGGTCTCCTCGTACACATCTGAGGAGAGAGGGCCAAGCTCCATGGTCTTCAAGTTGTCAGCCAGGTGACCGAGACTGGCGGTGCCGACAATCGTTGTGTCCAGATCCGGGTTGGTAATGGTGAACCGGAGCATGAACTGCGTCCGGGTCATGCCTTCCAGCAGGTCGGTCAAGTTGGCTTTGTCCCACGCTTCCCAACGATCACCACCGTGGCCCTCTCCGCCCGGGTCACCTTTTGCCACGCCGCCACGGATGATGATGCCCGCACCGGCCTCCGATGCGTCAGACATCGCGCCTTCGTGCTCCCGTTCCACTGCGGAGTAGGGAATCTGGAAGGCATCGAACACGCCCATGTTGATGTGGTCTGGCAGGTTGGGGTGGGTGCCAGACATGCCGAGAAAACGAATCTTCCCCTGCTTTTGCAGGTCAATCATGGTCTCCACTGCTCCGTGCTGCTCAAGCACCGCCTGGGTGGGGCTCCCGTGGAGCTGCACCAAGTCCAGGTGGTCTGTGTTCATACGGCGGAGGCTCTGCTCCACGCCTGCGATGATGTTCTCTTTGGTGTAGATGTGAGGGAATCGGCCTCCCTCCGATGGAGGCGGCTCGCCTTCACTGGCCCAGCAACCGCACTTGGATGCCAGGAAGTATTCGTTGCGTCGACCAGAAATGTACTTACCGATGAGCTCTTCGCTGATGCCGTAATCGATGGAGGTATCGATGAAGTTGATGCCGCCGTCCAGCACTGCGTTCAGGAGCTTGCCTGCATCGTCGGGGGCGATGTCCCTCCCACGTGGTGCGCCGCGAAGTTCCATAGCACCGTAGGCCAGTGCTGTGACCTCTTCGCCGGTGCGACCCAGTGTCCGCCTCATGATGTCTGCCATGACTTACCTCGATAATTCTTATTTACTTGGGTTGTGGATCTTCCAAAGACCCCATGAACGCATCAGCCATTCCTCGGGTATAAGGGTTTTCTGGCCTGATATCAGGAAGGGTCTGTTCCCACCTAGCATCGGGGCCATCCCCAACATAGTTTAACCAAGAAGCGTCAAGTTTCAGTTGTTCAAGCGACGAAAAGAAAACTGATTTATCTTTGAACGCGCACATGTCTTCCAAATAGCCGATTGGAACTAAATGAACATCCGCCATCCCTTCCCCTACCGTTTTCCACATGAGGCCGCCAAAATACCCGAGTGGCTTATACTCCTCCCAAGTACATAACACTTTTTTAATGGTATCAGCATTGAATCTGGGGATTGGAGTTTCCCCAGCAGATATTGCTTCAACTTTCGCTGGTAGCTTATGTAGGGTGTCTACACCAATCTTAAATAGGTCTGAGTTAATGCGCGCTTGGTCAGCGTGCATCTGAGTGTCAACCCGAAATTGACGTGAACGACATTCGATTGCAATAGGTTGAGCAGGGTCGGCAACTAACCAGTCTGGAGTGCTTTTTCCTTGTCTTCCGTAATTGGTTTCACCGAAAAGTTGGTTTGATGGAAATACTAACTCTAGTTGTAGCCCCACATACCGCTCAAAAACATGGCCGAAATATTCTCTAAAGAGGTTCTCTCCGTTGTCTTTTTGGAACCAATTTGCAAAGTCATGAAATATCCCGCTGGTCACACGGTCTATCAATAATTTAGGAATTGGAATTACCAGTTCATTCGATTTGGTTTTAATTAGGGGATAAGCGTTTAGCGGGCGGGTGTCTACGGCAATTAAATTTTCTCTTTGGTGGGTGATATCGCCAATATTTTTTCGATACCAAGCTAAATCCCTAGCTAAGTAGATAATAAATTTTTCAAAGCTATCTTTTGATGGCATATGTTCTTGTGGGCCGGACCAATTACTTTGAATTTGATTTAGCACGGCATCTGATGGAGGAGTTGTCATTATAGGGTTACCGCTGGTGTATTTGGCAAAGATGGAGAATCCAGTCCAAATAAATTGCCCTACTGGAAGTCCAGTATGTTCCTGAAAAACCTCGTCAAAATCAAAAGGTGGTGTTACGCCTTCTTGTCGCAAAAGATTGGGTATCTTCAGAAAAAGAGTTAGAGTTCGTCCGACGGTTGCCTATTCATTACCGTCTTGAAAATGAAATTGTTGATGGGACATTTGGAATAGCAACTGGTCTAGACTGGCATCTTGGATAGGAACTTTGGTGAATTCTCTGGGTAGATAGTCTATTTGATTCTGAAGAAAATGAATTTGGCGCTCCGACATCACCGTGTTTTGATATCTATTGCCGTGAGCAAGAACGACTCGGGCCAGAGCAGCCAGTAAATGAGTAGCGACAACAATATTCTTTTTTGTTGGGTAGCCACCAACGGAATCCACCCAAGTAACTTGCTTAAAACGCCCTTTTTGATCGTGCAATTCAGCAGCTAATTGGCCAATAGATATCAGCGCCTCTCTACATCCATATCGTTTCACTATTTTAATTATGTCCTTGATGTGCGCAGTCGGCATGATTACCCTCGCGCTACTTTAGTGACCGGGGGCGGCGATGATAGATGCTTCCTGGCTATCGCGACGACGCTGAACAATGCTGTCAGCGATTTCCGTTATGACGTACTCAATCAACCGCCACAGGTGGGTACCCTTCTGGTAGTTGGCTTCTGCAATCTCCTCCACACGCTTGGCCTTCCGGAGCTGCATGCACTTGGCAAAAGAGTTGGTGTCCGAAGGGTCGTAGACCGCAAGGGTGTGCCCCTCCTGCTGGCTCATGACGGCAAAGCAGGGAACATCCGTTGGGCCGTCGCCAATGTAGAGCATGTTCTGGAAGGGAATCCGGTGATCCTCTCGCGGAACGTGATCATTCACGTCCGTCTGCAAGTCCAGGTAACCCTTGTTGATGCGGAAGAGGTACTGGGTCTTCTGCGTGTGGCTGATGGCGCGTTTGGGGAAACCGAGCTTGCCTTGGGCGTCCTCAGCGATCTCAGATCCGAATATCGATTTAACGTAGCGTCTCAGGTTGCTTCCCTCAACGATCTCACGGAGCCCTGACGTGATGATGTAGTGCTCAACGGTAACGCCGTACTCTTTGTAGGCAGGCTTGTCCAAAACAGCTTCCAGTTGCTGGAATATCTCCGGCACACCTGGATAGTACTTGAGGGACAAACCCATGTTGCGAAGGTCCTGATTGGAGAGTTTTCTGAAAGCCTCCACCTCCAGAAGCTGTTGCATCCATGCAAGCTCAGCCTCATAGGAGTCCTCAGCCACTTTGCGATCTGTCTCCGCCCAGAACTGAGCAGGTTCAATTCCCAAATAGGGCAACACCGTGTCTTCCTGCATGGAATTGGGGCTCAGCGTCTTATCGAAGTCATAGACAAGCCCGATGATGTTCTGCGTCTGCGGCATGTTCCACCCTAATGCGATATGGGGCCTAGCCCGGACTTACAGTGACAGCGTTATGCGTCTGTTACAGCCCAAGACCGGGGCCCGATGGTCTTCTGGTAGCTGTTGAAGTTGCGCCTGGTCTCCTCTATGTTGTCGCCACCGAACTTCTCCAGGAAGGCGTCTGCCAGCACGAATGCCACAGCGGCCTCGCCAATGACCCCGGCGGGCGGCACGTTACAGACGTCAGAACGCTCAAAGTGTGCCTGCACGGTCTTCCCCGTCACTAGGTCGACCGATGGCAGCGGCTTCGCCAGCGTGGCGATGGGCTTGATGGAGAAGCGAGTGATTAGCGGCATCCCGGTGCTCATTCCACCTTCGATACCGCCTGTACGGTTGGTGGCCCGATGCCATGGTCCGCTGGCCGTCGGATATGGCCCGGCGGGCGCTTTGCCATCCTCTGCAATGGGTTCAAGGGTGTCGTGGTACTGGGACCCGGGTAGGTCCGCAGCTTCCCAACCCTCGCCGATTGCTACGGATTTGCATGCCTGGATGGACATCAGCGCCAGGGCCAATCGGGCGTCCAGCTTGCGTTCGTAATGGACGTGGGAGCCCAGGCCGATGGGGACGTTGGTAGCCACCACCTCGACAGCGCCGCCGACGGTATCGCCGTCTTCCTTCGCCTGGTCAATGACCTTGATCATCTCTGCTTCGGCCAATGGGTCGATGCAGTGGACTTCGGAGGCGTTGGCCTTCTCCCAGTCGACAGGGTGCTCGTACTTCGAACGTACGCCGCCGATGTTGATGACGTGGGAGTGGACTTCAATGCCGAACTCCTGCAGGAAGCGCTTGGCCACGGCCCCCGCTGCTACGCGAGCTGCGGTCTCGCGGGCAGATGAACGCTCCAGGATGTTGCGGACATCGCTGATGCCGTACTTGATGGTGCCGGGCATGTCGGCGTGGCCTGCGCGCAAT
>Ga0209403_10005493_pt1 | contig 13232 bp, 10 predicted proteins | sample ArcticOcean_MG_C_8_FD_187440 | JGI IMG/M metagenome (GOLD analysis project Ga0209403, IMG submission 187440) | Marine microbial communities from western Arctic Ocean - ArcticOcean_MG_CB11_86 (SPAdes) (version 2) | ecosystem: Environmental > Aquatic > Marine > Oceanic | place: Arctic Ocean... | reverse complement strand
GATCGCCGGACCAAATTCATCGGCGAGAATTCCACCGAGCATGAATCCGAATCCGAGCAGCATCGCCGCCGACATCGCCAATCCCATTACCCGTCCGCGCATGTCGTCATCGACCATTAGTTGCAATAAAGAAAATATTTAGGTCACCCAAACGGCAGTTGCTAGCCCTGAAATGGTCAAAGTCACGAGTGACAACGCAAATATTCCTGAGATGGCGAATAGCGAATAGCTCAAGGCGATGATGATGGTGGAAAGTATCACCATCAACCCTTTACGAGGTAGATCGCCAAGAATGAAAATCACGATTGCCCCGATGAGTGCTCCGGCACCGGTTGCACCAACGAGAGCACCGAACCCGCCGGGCCCGACTTCGAGAATGTCGCGGGCATACACCGGTATCAGTGGTTGCACGACGCCCCAGAAAATTGCTCCAGTCAACGTGAACAACAACCACTTGATGCGTGACGTAGCCATCGCGTAGCGGAGCCCCTCGCCCATCTGAGTGAAGGCGGATCCCCAGCCGTTATTCGCAGCGGTTTCATTTGGTTGTTTGCCTGGGACACCCAAGAAACCCGCCCAGGCGAAGAAGTAGATCCCGAATGTCAGCCAAAACACGGCTGCGTTGCCGTAGCTGACGATCAACAAACCGCCGATTGCGGGTCCGATCATCGTTCCTAGATTCGAGACGGTGTTGTTCAGTGAAAGAGCGCTTACAACGCGTTTCCTGCCGACGACGTCCATAACTATCGTTTGCGAGGCGGGGTTGCTTAGTGCGAATGCTATCCCGAGCAACACACCCGTAATCAGCAGGTGCCAGACAAGAGCCTCTCCGGTGCTCACTAGCACGGCAACACCGAATGAGATCAGCATCACGAATAATCTACCGCGCAGTGCGACCGTTCGTTTGTTGTAACGATCTGCCAGAACACCGCCAAATGGGGATAGCACCAGCAGCGCCATTGATGGCATGGCGTTTACGAGCCCCACCATGAAGGCCGAATCGGTTAGGTCGAGTACTAGCTACGCCTGACCCATGTTCCTCATCTGGAAGCCGGCGAACATCGCTCCGTTCGCTATGATCAACCACGAGAAGCCGGGAGACGAAAATACGTCAGCACTGGTCCTGAGCTTAGTTTTGATTCCAGAACTACCAGAACTATCGGAATCTCGGAGTGAATCTGCGTCGGGCTGGACCGCGTCTGCCGACTCGGCCATGCGTAACTCATTTCTGCCGGTATGGGAGTGATCGGCGCAGCATAACATCGTATAAAGCAAGCCAACGATCAGTTGGAAGCTTCAAGCCGATACTTCACGCGGTGTTTGCTCATACAATGTTGCCGTTGAAAATCGCGAGCGCTCAATCGTTCGCTTCCTATAACCGTTTTTTTTGACCTGACTATCAGGTAACGAGACAAGCATGAAGACCACTGGATTCCGAACACTGGTGCTGGGCACGCCCTGGCGAAATCTGACCTACTGCATCATCGAAACCGACGAGGGAATCATCGGTGTTGGTGAAGCACGGGTGCTCGGCAAGACCCATACGGTCATCGAGTATTTGAAGGATGTACAGCGACATTTCATTGGTCACGACCCGTTCGACATCGAGGCGCTTTACCGTCGGATGACGTTGTTGGACTTCGGCAAGCCTGGCGAGGTGGTGTACACCGGGTTGGCGTTAGTGGAACTGGCGTTCTGGGATATTATCGGTAAGAAGACCGGGCAGCCGGTGTACAAGCTGCTTGGTGGCCAGGTCAAAGACAAGATCCCGGCTTACGCCAATGGCTGGTACACGGTCGAACGAACGGCTGAGAGCTTTGCTGAGGCGGCTCGCAAAGTCGTCGACAAGGGTTATCGGGGGATGAAGTTCGATCCGTTCGGAAACGGTGACATGGAGCTTGATCGTCCTGAGTTCTATCGGTCGTTGGATTTGATCGAAGCGGTGGCTTCAGTTGCCGGTACGCGGGCACAGATCATGATTGAAATGCACGGTCGGTTCGCGCCAGTGCAGGCACGAGAAATCGCACGGCATATCGAGAAGTACAACATTGGTTGGATCGAAGAGCCGGTGCGGCCGGGGGATGTTCCGGCACTGAAATCGGTCCGCCAGCACACGTCGCTTCCGATCGCCACGGGTGAGCGGTTATACGGTGCGCCTGAGTTCCGTGAGATTTGGGGATCGCAGACGGTCGACGTCCTGCAGGTTGATATCACGCAGTCGGGCGGAATTTTCGAATCGAAGAAAATCGCTTCGACGGCCGAGGTTTATTCGATAATGGTTGCACCGCACAACGTTGGTGGAATCGTGTCGACGATGGCCGCACTACACCTGTGTCTGACACTGCGGAACGCCAAGATTCTTGAACACTTCAACGACTTTGCCGATCCGCATGTGAAGAAGGCGGGGTCAGGATATCCAGAGGTGGTCGATGGCTACTTCCCGGTTCCGACCAAGCCGGGTTGGGGCATTGAGCTTGATGAAGATTTTATTCTAGCGAACCCGCCGAACTACACATCGGCTGGCGTGATTGCCGACCCGGGCTTGAACATGTTCGAAAACGCCAACTGGGCGAGACGCGGGCAGCAAGACTAAGTGCCATCGGCACGTTTTCTGTCGGAGCGACTCGGTAGTCGTGGTCAAAGTCGTGAAGCTAGTGATCACTCCGAACGAGTAACTGAGCGATGTGATCTTGCTCACTCGCTATCGCGCGTCTAAACTTTCGCCAACTCTTGTTTGGTCAGGTTTATACGAGAAATAGCTTCGCAATGAGGTTGGCGAAGGCATTGCTTGATCAGTTAAACGCTACTCCGGTAAAACAGCGAGAAAAAATATGCAGATTTCGGCTGGTGATTTAAATTTCGAGTGGATGGGCGATTGGGCAACACTGCCTTCGAGTGATTCGGTTGCAGCTGGCTGGGCGCATCACGGAATGGCGTTTTCAAACGACGGGCAGATCGTCACGTTCCACCCGACTAAGTCGCTAGTCGTGATACTGACGACCGAAGGCGAATTGGTTCGGTCGTTCGAAATACCGGTGATCGAAGCTCATGGACTGACCCTGACCAATCAAGGAACCACACAGTCGATCTGGATCGCCGACAACGGACGTAAGCGAGATCCCGACCACGATTACGAGTACATGCCAGATCCGCTTCGAAGCAAGGTTGTGCGAGTCTCGATGGCGGGTCAGGTCGAGATGGAACTTCATGAGCCCTCAGAGCCGAAACTTCAGGGCGAGCCATTTTCGGCAACGAGCGTCATCGCATTCGATGAGTCGTTAGGCGGGAACGGCGATATCTGGGTTGCCGATGGATATGGCAAGAGTCTGGTGCACCGCTACAACGCAGACGGGGCTCACCTGCGATCGATAGACGGCACGGCTGGAGCAGGTCGTTTCGATTGCCCGCATTCTCTGTGGATCGACACCCGTTCCGGAACGCCCGAGTTGCTGGTGGCCGACAGGGCGAATGGTCGGGTTCAGGTGTTCGATATGGAGGGAGATTACATCCGCACTATCGGCGCCGATTATTTTGATAAACCTACCGTGTTCGCTTCGTATGGCGAGAATCTGTTGGTGGGCGAATTGAACGCCCGGGTGACTGTTGTTGGACCCAACGACGAACTTGTTGGATATCTGGGCGACAACACTCCAGTTTCCGAAGAGCCCGCCTGGCCGAACGAGCCGAACGGCGCCGGTGTGCCTCAGCGAACTTCACGGCTGGTTGAGGGTCTGTTTAACAGCCCGCACGGCATTACCGCCGATAACGATGGCAACATCTATGTAACCGAGTGGCTGATCGGTGGTCGCTATACGAAACTGTCGGTGATTGGGTAGCCGCAGGTGATGCTGTGACAACTGATCGATCCGAGCCGACTCTTCCGAACTTGGTGTGCAATGGTGCGCCGATTGATGACGTTCGTGCGCGTCTTGCTGAGGCTGACGATATCGATGAGGTCGACTTCAAGGGTTGGACGGGATTGCACTGGGCGTTGGTGCGTGAGGTTACGGATGTAATAGCACTGCTGCTGGACGCCGGTGCTGACCCGAACAAGCCCACCGGTACAGGGCGTATTTCGTTGAACATTGCCATGCGAAGCGGGCAGGGTGATGCGGTGCGATTGTTGTTGGAGGCGGGCGCTGATCCTGAGCAGGCGGATACGGATGGTAAGACGCCGCTCATGGTGGGGCGAGCGGGGAAGTATCCGGGGTTGGTGGCTATATTGCGGGAGTGGGGTCAGCAAGGTCCTCTCTCGGGGGAGAGGATTTAGGTGAGGGTGAAATCGTGGGCGTTGGGTTTTGTTGACGATGTCTCCTCGGGCTCGATCATTTCCTCACGAGGACGTGCGCGTCCCTACCCCAGATCCTTCGACTGTGATGACTTCGCTCAGGAAAGGAGAGCGGCACCTACGCCCAGTCGCCGTAGATTGGGTATTGGCTGGCTATGATTTCTATGTAGGCGGGTTTGTTCGAGCGGTTGGCGGCGTAGGCTCGTTCTAGAGCTGGTGCTACTTCTGATGGGTCGGTTACCCGTTCCGTTTGCCAGCCGATATGTTCGATTGCTGCCGTCATGTTGATCGCTTCTGGGCCAAGCACGTCGTGTGTGAATGGATCATGTCCTTCGCCCCAGAATCCCGGACCATAGCCCGAGAAGCCACCATTGTTTATGTGGACAATCGTTAGGCCTAACTCGAGTCGAGTAAGCACCTCGAAGTTACCCAGCATGTAGCTCAACGCCGCATCGCCAATCACGGCAACGCATTGCCGATCCGGATGCGCCAGCTTGGCGGCCGTCACCACCGGGAAGCTGTAGCCCAGCGACGACACGTTGCCCCATCCCAAAAATCCTCTCGGGATCAAAGTTTCGTAGGAAGTGCTTAGTTGGTCTCGAGTGTTGCCCGATTCGTGCGTAACGAACGAATTGTTGCGATCGAGAGTCTCCATTAGATCGCTGTAGACGCGGTATGGATTGATCGGCGTTTCGTCCGATGCCATCGCTTCTCGATACACCGTAGTAGCGCTTTCTTTTTCAGACTGAACGGCGCTGGAAACGTCGGCACGGTTGCTGGAAGCTCCGTTCTTGAGCTCTGCCAGCAGCGATTGCAACGTGTCCTTCGCATCGCCGATGATTGCGTGCGTCGTTTCGTAGACTCGGTTGACGTCGAATTCGTCGATATTGCACTGGATGATTTTCTTAGACGTTGCGTTGGGAATTCCGTGCCCAAACCGACCCGGCGAAATGCTGGCTCCAACGGCGAAGATAAGATCGGCATCGTTCAGGTATTTCACTACGTGATCACCACGGGTTCCGACGGAAAGCGGGTGGTTCTCGGGGAACGCTCCCTTGGCCTTCAGCGTTGTAACGACCGGTAGATTCGCCTTCTCAGCGAACTCACGCAGCTCGTCGGTCGCATTGGCGTACAAAACCCCTTCACCAACAAACAGAACTGGATTCTTGGCGGCGTTCAAGGCATCGACAGCGATCTTCACATCAGCAGGATCGGGAAGGCTCTTCCAGCCCTTTGGCGAAACGTAAGGATCGACGGTTTCGTCGTAGGTTGCAGCTGCGTTTGGAATGGCCAGAACTACGGGACCTCGTCGGCCTGTTCGTAGCATTGTGTAGGCCCTGCGCATGAACTCTGGAACCCGCTCTGGCTTATCGATATAGCCGTACCACTTCGATACGCCCTTGAGGCTTGCTTCCTGGTCGAATCGAGTGTTCTGGGTCGCCCCGGCAGCAACAGCATCGACGATGCAGAGAACTGGTGAGCCGTCTTCGTACGCCTGGGCGATTCCGGAGTAGGCGACCTGCGCACCGGCGGCGTTGATACCGCCAGAAAAGGTGCAGACGCCGATTTTGTTTCCGTTGTTGATTCTCGAAAAAGCGTCGGCAACGGCAACTGCGTATCGGTCGTCACGCATCATCAGTAGTTTCAGGCCCTCGCGCCCGAACGCATTGTTGACCTTGCTGACTGGGAATGTCGAAACCCACGGTACGTTTTCGGCCTTGAGAATTCGTGCGATTCCGGTTGCGACGTCGATGGTCATGTGGTTACTCCGTGTTTTAGAGGTGGCAGTTGAACGACCTGCCGTATCGGATTGTAACGGGTGGAGCGTATCTGTCCAGTTGGTGGCATGTATTCGACGAGAATTCGTTAGTCTTGAATCAGAGTTGTTTTTCCTTCGTCAGGCAATCCAGATAGGCAACCGGCAATGAGCGAGACAGTACATCCAGATCACTGGTCGAATGGGCCACGTATGGGCTCTCGTGGTGTTGTGATTCGTAATGGGAGAATTCTGCTGCTGAAGTACGAGCGTAATGGCGAAGTTTTGTATTTGTTTCCGGGTGGTGGGCACGACCCGGGAGAGACGCTGGCCGACAACGCTGAGCGCGAGGTACTCGAGGAGACAGGACTTGCGGTTGAGATTGGTCGGGTGATCGCAATCCACGAGAACCAGCCGTCGAAAGGTATTTCGGTTCCAGAGGATATTCGGTCCATCTACGTTGGTGATGCTCATCGCGTTGACTTCTTTTTCGAACGTCATGTGATCGGGGATGCGGAGCCGAATCTAGATGTCGATCCTGATAAGTTGCACACAGGCTTCGCATGGGTCGCGCCGAAAGACTTGGACGATTTTCCGATCATTCCGAAGATCGCTGATCGAATTCGCGAATCCCTTGGGCATTCGGGTGATCTGTTATTTTCGGAATCATGAGTTCTTCGCTAATTCAGTCCATAGCCAACTCTGGCAATTCCGCTCGCTTTTCTGAGTGCGGGCGATTTCGATATTTGCTGACTCGTGAGTTTGGTGGTGAGTCGACGTGCTTGTTTGTGATGTTGAATCCATCGACCGCGGATGCTGAGCGGGATGACCCAACGATTCGACGTTGTGTGGGGTTCGCTCGGCGTGAGGGCTTTGGTCGGTTAGAGGTCGTGAATCTGTTTGCGTTCAGGAGTACTTCGCCTTCGGTACTTTTTGCAGCTTCTGATCCGGTTGGTGGCAATAACGATCGCGAGGTTTCATCGGCTTTGGAGCGGGCTGATTTAGTTGTGGTCGCGTGGGGTAATAATGCTGATTTTGATACGGGGCGCGTGGAAGCAGTTCGTGGCTTGATCGAGCGGTCGGGTGTGCCGATGAAGTGCTTTGGTTTGACTGCGAAAGGGCAACCGAGGCATCCGCTTTATGTGCGGGCTAATGCTGAGTTGGTGGAGTTCGGGTAGCCTGGAAATATCCTATTTCCCGAGTGAAGTCATCGGAACCGAGGGATCTGGCAGGGGGACGCGCGAGCCGTGGCGTCGGATAATTGGTCGGTCGTGTTGGCACCCGTTGATGTTCTTTATGAACAATGCGTGCCATACAGCCCCACCGCACCGGATCCCTCGGCTGCCGCTCGGGAAAGGAGGGCTCGGGCTGCGCCCGTCCCAACCTCCTCCCACTAAGAGAAGGAGTCTTTATCCGCTCGTTCTAGCTACTCGCGTCGAACTTGATCATCTGGTGGCTGTTATCGCAGAACGGCTTGTTGCGTGATGCTCCGCACCGGCAGAGTGCTGCACGATTTCCTTCGAGTACGGTCTTGCCGTCCCTGTTTACGATTTCGACGTTGCCTGCGATACGGAGCGGCCCGTTGCGCCATGATCTGATGGTTGGGATTTCTTCGGCTTCTTCTGAATCACTCGTTTCGCCGTTTGCACGTTCGTATCGAAGCGCGCCGCTTGGGCACTTGAGCACGGTTTCGGCGACTTGATCAGGGTTGGCATTTTCGAGATTTATCCACGGTCGTGCTCGGACATCGAACACTTCAGGCAGTCGATTCAGGCACTCGGCGACGTGGATGCACAACGATGCGTCGAAGCTGACGGTGATTCCGCTTCCGGTGTATTCGCGTCGGCGGGATTTTGGCTTAGGGCTGAGGAATTCTTCTTCTGACGATCCGCTTTCAGCGCCGAAATCGGACGGCTGATGTGAGTTGTCGCAAAACGGCTTGGCGTTCGAAAAACCGCACCTGCAGAGCCGAGCCTTACCGCGTGTCGGCAGCTCGTTGCGCCCCGCATCGATGAGCTTGATTTGGCCATCGATCAGTAACGGGCCATCTTCAGATTCGGTGATTTTTACTTTGGGCATTTTTATTTCGATATTTTTTCGGATTGGTCGTGTTGATATTACAGGCGGCGACAGGTGGCAACGAATCGGTGACTGTCTTGCTGAACTTGATTCAGTACCTCGGTTGTCTTGGATACGGGATAGAGGTTTGCGAATAACGCTGCAATGGGGGGAGAAAGATACTGAAATAAATTCAGCATGACAGTGGGCGTGGAGTCAGCATGACAGTGCTTGCGTGGGTTCAGAATGGCAGCGCTTGCCTGTGGGGTTGTTGATGTTTTCTCCCGGAGGCGAGGATTTTGGTGAGGGGAGAGTGCTGACGTCGAATCCTTCTGAGTGATTTCTCCCTCTTCCCAACCTTCTCCCCAGCGGAGAAGGGGTATTCCTCCGAGACTCAGCGTCCCACCTACCCCCAATCCCTTGAATGGAACTGTGGGATCGACTCCGGAATAGGCGTTATTGTTTCGACGACTATGTTCATTGTTCCTTCTCGGCGGGAGACTGTGCCGGTGGCGAGGAGTAGCGACTCTTTGATCTGTAGTTTGAAGCGTTGGTACATCGTTGGCCAGATGATCAGGGGCGAGTGGCCGAACTCGTCTTCCAGGGTGATGAAGACCGTCTTGCCGTTTGGCTTCTGGCGTCGGATCACTAAGCCCGCCACCGAAATTCGATCACCATTGGCGTAGTTTCTTACCTCTTCGCTTCGTATTACGGTTGAAGGCAAGTGCGGTCTGATCTTCTCCATCAGGTGGCTCTGTGGGTAGACGCCCGTTGCCGAGTATTCGCCAATCATCCGATCCCAGCCCGATTCTTCTGGCAACGCCACCATGTCCTGCTCGACCGGCATTTCGAACGCCAACTGACGTGTGCCGTCCTTCTTTTCGCCACGGGGTCGATATCTCAAGCCCGACTCCCAGCGTAAATGCCGTCGATCGGCAATCGTCGGCGGATCACGATCAGGGTCGGCTATTTCATCGAAGTGATCGAGCGCACCGGCGGCTGATAAGTGATCGAGAATCTTCTGCTGAACCCCGGTTCTCGACATGAAGCTTGCCAACGAAACGAACTCTCCGGCCTCTGCTCGTGCCGCAAGAATCGGCCCGGCTGTAGCCGCCCTAAGCTTTGATACATGCGTTAGCCCCATCCGTAGTGCACCATCTTCGATAACGGCCTTCTCACCACTCAAATTTACATCTGGACCCAGCACCTTCACGCCATGCCGCACGGCATCTTCTTTTAGCGTTTCGAGATTGTAGAAGCCCATAGGCTGGTTGTTGAAAAGTCCGACGAAAAATTCCAGAGGCCAGTAGTGCTTCAGCCACGACATTTGATACGCCGTCACGCCAAACGCGAAAGCATGCGCTTCTGGAAACTGGTAGAGACCGTGAAACTTGCCGAAAATGCGCTCGGCGGCGTCGGGCGGGACACCGTTTTCGAGCGCACCGGTGATGAATTTTTCCTTCCAGTGGGCGATGTGGCGTTCATTGTTCCGGCGGGTGAACGCTCTGCGCATCTGATCGCCCTCGACGGCGCTCATGCCCCCGACGTGCATGGCCAATTCGCCAAGCTGATCCTGGTAAAGCGGCACGCCGTAGGTTCGCCCAAGTGCCGGTTCTTCCAGCGGGTGATCGAACTTCCAATCGGGGTCTTTGCCCATGTGTCGTCTGATTAACAGCGTCACGCCGTCGTTCACTCCAACGCCCGGTCGGACCGCCCCGACCTCCCACGCCATTTCCGTGAGGTTGCGTGGGCGCAGGCGCGTGACGGTCTGCATTTGGGCTGCTGATTCGATCTGGAAAACCCCGATCGTGTCGGCATTGTGGATATCGGCGTAGACGGCAGGATCTTCGAAATCTATGCGCGATATATCGACCCGCTCTTCGGTTCGTTTGCGAATGAGTTCGAGCGCTTCGGAAAGCTGTGATAACGCCCCGAGTGCCAGAAAGTCTATCTTCACGAAACCGGCGTCTTCGGAGGCGTTTTTATCCCACTGGCAGATGTAGCGACCGTCGATGGCGCTGCGTTGTAATGGCACGGTTTCGGATAGCGGGCGTGCTGAGAGGATCATTCCTCCAGGGTGTTGCGCCAGGTATTTGGGGAAGTGGTTTAGCTGCTGGGCGAGTTCAATGAGCATCCGCCACACGGGGGCGTCGACCCGGTCTCGAAACTCGGGGAGTTCTGCCATTTCTTTTGCCAACGCAGGAATCGAGCTGTGCCCATCGAGCCGCTTGTTGAGTCGGCCCAGATCGTCTTCCGCAATGCCCAACGCCTTGCCCAAATCACGCACTGCGCCACGGATTCGATAGGTAGAAATCATCCCCGTTAGTACGGCGCGCTCGTAGCCCCAGCGTTTGTGAATTCGCAGGATTAGCTCGGTACGTATTTCACGTGGGAAGTCGAGGTCTATGTCGGGTGGAGATAACTTTTCTTCGCCGGTCGTTTCTGGAAGGAAGCGATCGAGTCTTAGCCCGAATCTAAGTGGGTCGATGTGCGATAACCCGGTCAGATATCCGATCAACAGAGCCACCGACGAGCCGCGACCTCGACCCGGCGGGTTCTCTCCGAGAGGCAATCCCGGCTCGACGAGTCCGAGGTCTTCCTGTACTTCTCGGGCGATCCTGATGATGTCGTAGTACTGCAGCAGGAAGCCGACCAATCCGTGCTTCTCCAGCAGTTCGAACTCCTTGTCGAGTCGTGCAGTTACCTCCGGCGTGACGCCGCCGTATCGACGCACGGCTGCCTCTTTGCAAATTTTCCTTAGGTAGGTCGATTCGGTGTGGCCGGGCGGCAGGAAATCGTATGAAGGGAAGTCGTAAATGGCGTCGGAAGTAATATCGAACTCGCACCGTTCAGCGATTCTCACAGTGTTCTTGATCGCTTCGGGGTGTTCGTTGAAAAGCACGCTCATTTCTTCGGGCGATTTCAGGAAAAACTGATCGTTGGGTCGGCGTTCCCGGTGGCTGGCTTCGAGCGACTTGTTGTGCTTGATGGCGACGAGCGCATCGTTGAGTCGGTGGCGATCTCGAACGTGGTAGTGGGCGTTGTTTGTGGCGACGATCCCTATTTGCAGGTCTTTGGCGATTGCGGCCATGTGGCGGTTTCGCTGAACATCGCCCATGACGAGATTTTGCTGCAGTTCAAGGAAGAAATTTTCCTTGCCAAACGCCTTGACGTATTTATGTGCGGCGTTTTGAGCGGAGTCGATGTCGCCTTCAGTTACGAGCTGCGAAATCTCGCCTCGTCGGCAGCCGGATAGGCAGATGACCCCTTCGGCATGATCGGCGAGTAGGGCGGGATCGAGATGCGGGTCGTTGCGCTCTTCGGCGTCGATGTGTGCGCTTGTTGTAAGCAGCGAGATGTTCCGGTACCCGGTGGCGTTTTCGGCGAGGAGGGTTATGTGCGGACGTTCGTGCGGTTCGTGTTCGGTGCCAGAAGGCTCGTTCAACCCGTGGGTGAAGGTTAGTTCGATGCCGATGATGGGCTTGATGCCCAGTTCTTTGGCTGCTTGCGCGAATTCCATGACGCCGCTGACGTTGTCGTGGTCGGTGATAGCGAGGGCGGTGAGTCCGAGCTGTTTGGCGGTGAGCAGGAGATCCCACGCTTCAGATGCGCCCTCCTGAAACGAGTAGTTGCTATGAGCATGCAACTCCGCATAGCCACTTGTGGCGTTTTCTGCGACAGGGGCGATGTTGGCTGAGTCGATAGAGTTGTGCCGCTGGTTACTGGTGGCTGGATCGAGTGAATCGTGCTGTTGTTCGGATTCTTTCAGGTATTCCGCTTGCTCTTCGTTTATGGCTCCTTTTATTCCACGTCCTCCGCTAATCCAACCTGCGTAGGCCGGATTATCTCGCGGGTCGCTTGCTCCTTCTCTATCCAGTGGGGCAGTTCGCTCGACTTCACCAGCAGCTCCCGATCTCGCAGAAAGCCCGGTATGCCGGCTGCGCCGAGATTTCGTTTCGTAGCGCGGGGCGATGGTCTCGGCTGTGTCTAACGGAGCGGCTTTATCGATTCCATCAACGGATTTCGACCTCGCAGAAAAACCAGCGAGCTGGCCGGGCGATCCGATTACCTCTTTGGCGGGGAGGGCTTTTTCTATTTCTGAAAAGTGGTCCATTTGTATATGGGGACGATATCTATCGGTTTATTTTTTCACGCGCGCTCGCGACGCGAGGGGATTGATCAGGATGCCGTAAACGGTCATGAACTCCCAATGGAAATGTCGCACTGGCTGGCAAATGATATGCATATAACAAATGAATAAAAATTAAGATTAAAAAATGGCTATATTGCGAATATTTTGCATTATTTGCTTGGAATATGTAAGATAAAATGCAAACAGGTAATGAAATGGATTGACGTTCGGGCGGTTCATCAGATTCTTAGATGAGATTGCTGGCTGTGAGTCGATCATTCTGTTGTGTTAGAGAACTCGATTTTCATACCTTCGAAGTACGCCGATCTCAACCTTTCATCTCATCGGGGCTCCTGGGCCCTTAGCCGTACCGCAGCGATATGAATAATCATCAAGCACTGACGAAAAACCGAATTTCAGGAGTCGATCTCTCGATAGCGAGGACGCCGGACTGTGGTCCTTTAGATGTGATAGTTTCACCTCGATTTGTGGGGCTTTGTGGTACCGACATTCAGGCATATCGCAGAGCACGGGATCAGAAATACGCTGCGAATGTTTTGGGTCACGAGGGTGTTGGGGTGATTACTGAAGTCGGTGACATGGTTGAAAATTGGTCTCCTGGCGATGCCGTCGTATTTAATCCTGTGAATCCGTTTAGTCGCAACGATGTTTTGGGGCGCAGTTTTAATGGTCTTTTTCAAGAACAAGTCCTTATTGAAAATGTTGAATCGACCAGCTGGCTTATTCATCGGATTCCTGCGGAATTGCTTAATCCGATTGGGGTGTTGATCGAACCTGTTGCGACGGCAATTTATTCAAGTGAAATACTTGCTGGAAGATCCGATAAGAGCAGTGCGGTGGTTGTTGGTGATGGGCCGATTGCGTTGATCAATTCGATCATTCTTCGTCGTTTCAGGTTTGATTCGGTGCTGATGATTCATGGTTTGTCGTCAAGAAGGTTCTGGGCTGTAGGTAATGGCTATTTCGATCAGTCTGAT
>Ga0209403_10005489_pt1 | contig 13242 bp, 12 predicted proteins | sample ArcticOcean_MG_C_8_FD_187440 | JGI IMG/M metagenome (GOLD analysis project Ga0209403, IMG submission 187440) | Marine microbial communities from western Arctic Ocean - ArcticOcean_MG_CB11_86 (SPAdes) (version 2) | ecosystem: Environmental > Aquatic > Marine > Oceanic | place: Arctic Ocean... | reverse complement strand
TCCGTGGTTGGCAAAAAAAGGACAACCTTTTATCATTTCTGCAGATTATGATGGACTTATATGTGCGTCATTTTTGCATCACCATTTAGGGTGGGAGCTTGTAGGTTACTATAATCTTTCCTCATTATGGCTTTCTGAAAAGGCTAAAATAAATAGCGGTAATCTAATTTGGGTTGATTTAAATATTTTATCTACACAGGGCCGTGCTATTGGTGGGCATATTATATCTCCAAATGGTGAAATCCCAAGGGGATTCAAAAGTTCATGTAATCCCAATATCATAGCAAATCTTAATGCCGATAAATTCAATGAAAAGTTTCCTTTTTCCACCCTCATTTTTTTATTATGGCTACATAATATTCAAATTGAAAAAGATTTATTAGCTCGCATGCTGGTGTTACATAGTGATGCTACATGGCTCAAATTTCAAGAATATAGTTCTAATGTGCAAACATGGATATCTACCCTAACCAACTATGATTGGAAATGGCTATTCCAAAAAGTAGATACGCTTACATTTGAAAAACGAATTGATGAAATATTGTATCCCGAATTAAAAAAAATGGGCGCAGTTTCAGGATTAAGCAAATTAAGTAGCAAAAAACTAAATATTAAGAGTCGGCAATTTCAATTTAATCCTGATTGGGATGAAGATATTATTCTGAATCTATTTCGATTATTTGGCAATAAACTAAAATGGACCCCACCATCATTACCCCAAATATGTGATCGTATTGATGGTAAGCGTAATAAAGTATCTCTTTCAACCATTAAAGATGTGGGGCTCTCTCAATTTTTAAAAGATAATAATGTATTTTCGTATGCCATTCCATCTCCACGAATTTTTAATTATACGTCATTCGAAAATATCAAATCACCCCTGAGTTCAAGCTCATGAAAACACTTCAAGAACTCATACAAGAATTTGGTGAACCAAATGCTTTGATAGACCATTGGGATGAAAACTCTCAACGATTCGCAATCTGGGGATTTGATGAGATTTATAGTAAAAATTTAGATGAGCTAAATTCTAAAAATCCCCTACAAGAATGGCAAATCTGCATTGATAACTGGAAATTAAATTCAACTCATCCCAAAATTTGTGCAGTTGGTGGATTTTCGTATGCGATGAAAAGTAAACTATTCCCCCATATCCCATTTAAAAATAGAGATTCACTTCTGCCTGCAATTTGGTTCGGAAAACCAAAAATGGTTTGTGAATATAAATTAGGGGAAAGTAAAGTATTTCATCCCGCAGGAATACAAATGACAGCAGATATTCCCAACGAACAGCGGTATGAAAATGATTTATCTACAATCAAACATCATCAGGAAATTGGTGATATTTATCAAATCAATTACACCCATCCTAAACATTATACCATTGAAGGTAATCCTTTTAATCTCTACCTTTCTCTACGAGAAATTGCCCAACCCTTGTGTGGCATTTATATTAATACGAAGAATTTTCAACTATTAAGTGCATCCCCTGAACGATTTTTAAAAACTGAAAATGGCCACATCAACACATACCCAATTAAAGGAACGAGAAAGCGATCATCAAACCTATCTGAAGATAAAAGAATCGCCAGTGAACTCTTTCACTCTGAAAAAGACCGTGCCGAACATTTAATGATTGTGGATTTACTACGTAATGATTTGGGGAGAATTTGTAATTTTGGCACTATTGAAACAAATAATCTCTATAAAATTGAATCATTTGAAACTGTACATCACATGGTGACGGAGGTGAAGGGGAAGTTAAACTCAAATATTTCAGAATCGTCAATTATTTCAGCATTGTTTCCGGGTGGCTCTATAACGGGTGCACCTAAAGAACGTGCCATGGAAATTATTGATTCGGTAGAGGATTATAATCGTAATTTTTACACAGGTGCCTTGGGGTATATTTCTCCCAATGGAAACATGGATATAAATATCGCCATCCGTACCCTTACTATAAAAAATGATGATGGAATTTACCCCGTTGGTGGAGGTATCGTTTGGGATTCTGACCCAAAATCTGAATGGGAAGAAGCTCATCATAAGGGCGCAATTATCGATAATTTAATCCATCATTTGAAAGAGGTTCATCATGCCTGAAACAATTGTATATATAAATGGGCAATTAGTACCCATCAGCGATGCGACGGTTTCATTTCGTGATGGTGGATTTCAATTTGGTGATGGACTTTTTGAAACAATCCGTTTCCAAAACAGAAAGTTATTTTCTGCTGAGAATCATCTCCAACGCCTTCGGAATGGATTAGAAAGCCTTGATTTAAAATTAGATACATCTAATACTGAACTCATCCAAATTTTGCAGAAACTCATTCAGGTGAATCAGATTGATTCGGGCTTACTAAGACTCATGATTACTCGCGGAGAAATTATGGGTACCCCATGGAATCATACAGGAAAACCAGGAATATACATTTCTATTAGACCCATTACACCCATTCCAGAACAGTCTGTAAAGGTAGTCTATTTTGAAGAAGCCAATTATCCAATTATTCGATTTAATCCCGCCATCAAATCCATGAATTACATCGGTAATATGAAGGCCAAAAAAGATGCAGAATCACAAGGTGCGTATGAGCCAATTTTCTATAATTCTAATGGGATAATTACGGAGTGTGCTATCCGAAATGTATTCTATATTAAAGATGAAGTGCTTCTAACTCCCTCTCTTGATTTAGGAGTATTGCCCGGGGTAATGAGAAACACAATTATCAATATTGCCACTGAAATGGGCGTACAAATAGAAGAGGCATATATCCCATTTATTACAATAAATGAAATGGATGAGGCTTTTATTTCATCCACAGGTATTGGTCTACTTCCCTGTTATTGGGACGGTTGGTCTTCTGAGTTTAATCTAACGCAAAATATCGCACTAAAATTAAATCTTAAAATCAACAATCTTTGTGAATAGTAAAAAAGATTCGCTTTTCATAATCCTCCTTATTATTGCCATGGTTAGCTGGGGTATTTCATGGACAAGTGCAAAAATCATGGGACAATATATCGACCCGATTACTGCTATTTTCACCCGATTTGTAGTCGCATCAATTACATTTATTCCATTATTTCCACTCTTAAAAAAATCAATGTCTATTAGCAAATTTTCAATAAAAACACTGGCTATTTGCTCCGCTATTTTAGCATTGTACAATTATTGTTTTTTCACAGGTACAAAATTGGGGCTGGCTGGCGCGGGGGGTGTGTTAGTTACTACAACAAATCCCATATTGACCATGGGATTGATGGCCATAATTAATAAACGGCAATTAACTATTAGAGAAACTGTTGGAATTTTTATTGGGCTCATGGGCGGATGTTTCATAATTAATATTTGGGAATTGGGAATTGGGCAGATTCTTCAAAGTGGAAATATTTATTTTATTCTCTGTGCAAGTATTTGGGCTATCCTCACCATATTTATTTCTAAATCTGTAGATAGATCTGAATCTATAAATTTTACATTCTGGATGTATTTAGGAACGGCAATAATAATGATTCCATTCGTACAATTTGAAAATGTGATGGTACTGGCAACCGTTGATACAAAATTTTGGGTTCATTTTTTTATAGTTTCTATCGGTGCGCTCACTTTTGGAACCACAACATATTTTGTAGCAAGTCAACATTTGGGACCTGAAAAGAGCAGTTCATTTATATTTACTGTTCCCATAAGCGCCATGCTTACCAGTATGATTCTACTAAATGAAGTCTTGACAATTACCACACTTATTGGATGTTGCCTCACCATTTTTGCTGTACTCATTATAAATAAAAGATCCTAAGACTTCACTTCGTTATAATTCTGTAAAAACCTCTTACACAAAATTCATTTCTGTTTCGGTGCAAAAATAGCTAATTTCAAGTATGAAAACAGATACGCTTTACCCAACTACTGAAGCATTAAGTGGCAAATCCCTTTTTGAAAAAATTAAATCCGATTTTATTGGTTTAGATACTGAATACACATTAGCCACAGGCGAAACTACCCGACGAATTTATTTGGATTCTACTGCATCTACCCTTATGATGGGGGCAGCACATCGTGCATCTATTGAATTTTTAAAACACTATGCCAATACCCACTCCGAAATGCATTTTAGTGCAAAAATTGCTACCAAAACTTATGGGTGGATTCATCGACGAATATTAGAATTTGTGAAAGCCGACCCTGATGAATATACATGCTTTTTTACCGGAAGTGGAACCACCTCTGGGATGAACCGAATCGCTCGTACATTCAATACCCTTCGACCAGAACGAGATATTGTTTTGATTTCCATAATGGAACATCATTCTAATGACTTACCTCATAGAAAACATGGCGGTAAAGTCATGCATATTCCAGTGGATACTCACGAATCTACAATGGGCTGTGTTGATTTAGATTTGATGGAAAAGTATCTCCAAGAATTTGAAGGTCGGGTTAACTATGTCTCTGTTACTGGAATCAGTAATGTTACAGGAATAATAAATCCTATTAACCAAGTTGCAGAGTTGGCACATCGGTATGGTGCCTACGTGGTAGTTGATGCGGCTCAACTCGTGGCTCATGTACCCATTCAAATGAGTGGGCTTGAGAATTCAGAAATGGATATTGATGCCTTGGTTTTCTCAGGACATAAAACCTATGCCCCCGGATCACCAGGAGTAGTGATTGCGAGAAAGTCATTCCTATCAGTCATTGAACCTGATGAAGTGGGGGGCGGAATGGTTGATCGTGTATTCCCTGAAAATTATTTTGTAACCAAAAAATTTCCTGATCGAGAAGAGGCGGGAACGCCCAATATTTTAGGAGCTATCAATTTAGGTGCAGCCATCCACATCCTTGATTTAATTGGAATGGACTTTGTACTTGAAGAAGATATGGAAATAACAAACTACTGCCTCAAACAAATGCTCGAACGTGATGAAGTCGTAATTTATGGGGAAACCTGTACTGAGACTTGTCCCCGTGCGGGCACCATTTCATTCAATATAAAACAGATGAATCATGGAATTGTTGCAGCAATTTTAAATGATTATTATAACATTGCCGTACGAAATGAGTGCTTCTGTGCACATCCATATGTAGAAAAAATGTTAGAATTAACTCACTCAAAACAGATTGAAGAAGCAAAAGAAAAAGTGCATCAAATTACATGGCATACCGAGCCATGGATGGGAATGGTGCGTGTCAGTTTTGGAATGTATAATACCCATGAAGAAGTTGATTTGTTTATTACTGCATTGAATGACATTATTGATAATCGTGAAAAATATGAAAAAGTGTACACCATTAATATTCATGGCGATTATATGCATAAACATTTCTCATTTTCTAGTAAAGACTATTTTAGTTTAACGAAAACCATTGAGCAGGAAATTCGATAATTAATTTTTTTGCTTTCTAAAATAGTTTAGGTACTCAAATTCTCTTGATGTCCCTAAATTTTACCCTCTTATCATATTTGATTTCTCAAAACTGATAACTAATTAGATGCATGAAATTCAAAAAATAATCAATGATCTCTGTGATCAGCTAAACTATCATAATATTAGATATTATGTTCATGATGACCCCTCCATCTCAGATAGTGAATATGATAAGTTATTGCGTGAATTACAAAAATTAGAAAATGAATACCCCCACCTTGTAGCTGCAGATTCACCCACCCAACGTGTAGGTGCCACCCCCCTTTCCGAATTTGGTTCTATTACCCATCGTATCCCCATGCTCTCTCTTTCTAATGCCATGGATGCCGATGAAATTGAACAATTCCATGAACAAACCCAAAAAGGATTGGGCGTTAAAAAAATTAATTATGTGGCTGAACCCAAACTTGATGGTTTAGCAGTTGAATTAGTATATGAAAAGGGTGTGTTCATCAGTGGATCAACTCGTGGAAATGGTGAAGTAGGCGAAGATATTACTCATAATTTAAAAACTATAAAAGCAATTCCCCTCAAACTACAAGATGGTTATAAAATTCCCTCACTTTTAGAAGTGAGAGGTGAAGTTTTTATTTCACATAAAGATTTCAAATCTATGAATGAAAAACGATTAGAAAATGGAGAGCAACCCTTTGCAAATCCTAGAAATTCTGCAGCAGGAAGTTTAAGACAATTAGATCCAACAATCACGGCAACGCGCCCTTTACGAATTTTCTGCTATGCACCTGGAGCAATTGAAGGCGTTAAATTTAAATCTCAAAAAGAATTTTTAGACACTTTACCAAAGTGGGGATTCCCCGTAAATCCACTAATTGAAACTGGATTTGGTGATTCATTTTTAAAAAAATATTACATCCACACAGAAGCTATTCGAAATGAATTGGATTATGATATTGATGGTGTAGTCTTTAAAGTAAACTCTTTTTCTCAACAAGATGAATTGGGTATGCGTAGTCGATCACCACGCTGGGCAATTGCTGGAAAGCTAAAGGCTCAACAAGTTACCACCACTATTTTAGATATACAAGCCAGTGTGGGACGAACTGGGGCCGTTACCCCAGTGGCAAAACTTCACCCCGTGAATGTGGGTGGCGTAATTGTTTCTAATGCCACACTCCATAATCAAGATGAAATTGATCGTAAAGATGTTCGAATTGGAGATTCAGTTCTCATCCAACGAGCTGGCGATGTGATTCCTGAAGTAGTAAAAGTCATTTTAAATAAACGCCCAAAGGGTACACATCCATACAAATTACCTGAATATTGCCCCATCTGTAATCATCAAGTTAGACGGGCAGAAGATGAAGCGGTCGCACGTTGCCAAAACATGGCATGTCCCGCACAAATCAAGGGTCGTATTCAGCATTTTATTTCAAAAAATTGCATGGATATTGATGGTTTTGGTGAAAAATTAGTCGATCAATTGGTTGAAAAAGGTCATGTTATGTCTGTTGCAGATATTTTTAAAATCAACCATGATCAATTAGCCAGTTTAGACCGAATGGGTGATAAATCAGCAAGCAATGTAATCACTGCAATTAATACAGCAAAATCCACCACTTTTGCTCGATTTATTCATGCATTAGGAATTCGAAATGTAGGTGAACATTCTGGAAAAGTTCTACAACAGGCCTTTTCGGGTAACTTAGAAAAACTCTCTAATACCACTGCCAATGACCTAACAAAAATCCATGAAATTGGAGACGTAATGGCTCAATCTATCGTTGATTTCTTTGCAGACCCTACCAATCTTCACTTAATCCAATCATGTTTAGAATCAGGCATTTCTTTTAAAAAGGTTGAAAAAATACAAGCATCAGGAATTACAGGGAAAATATTTGTATTTACAGGTAGTCTATTAAAATTTTCACGAAAAGAAGCGCATGACATGGTAGAAAAATTGGGTGCGCGTGCAAGTGGCTCTGTCAGTAAAAAAACCGATTATGTGGTGGCTGGCCCAGGTGCAGGTTCAAAATTAGATGATGCAAACTTATTAAATATTGATGTGCTCACCGAAGAAGAGTTTCTTAAAATGATGAAAGAATTAGAAAAATAGTGGTTTTATAAATGGCAGGAGAAACAAAGTTCAATTGGAGTGATTATTACGCAAACCACATTGATTGTAAAGCACAATCTACACTTATTAAGGGTCTTGAGTATTTTAATAAGCATGAGCTTCAATTTCCCAAAAAATCCATTGATATTGGTTGCGGGCAAGGTAGTGATGTAGCTGAACTCCTAAGTCAAGACTGGGATGTTATGGCCGTTGATAAAGAACCTGAGGCTGAACAAATAATTACAAAAAGATTTCCTGAATTTCATGGCACTAAATTGATAACGCAAATCCAAGTAATGGAGAACATTATAATTCCAAAAGTTACACTTGTAAATGCAAGCTTCAGTTTACCATTTTGTCATCCTGATTATTTTTCAGAATTATGGACTAAGATTACATCTTCAATAACAGCTGGTGGAATATTCTGTGGGCATTTATTTGGGAAAGAAGATGGATGGGCCACAAATAATGAAATGACCTTTCATCATCGAAATTCATTAGATGCTTTATTCAATAATTTTAAAATCCATTTTCTTCACGAAGAGAATAGTGTATCTAAAACGAATTCAGGTGAAGATAAAAAATGGCATGTTTTTCATTTAGTAGCAGTCAAATTAAAATAAATAGGATTATTTATGATCGATGAAAAATTATTTGAACAATTAAAAATAGCGGCACCTCAAGCTATATTCCCGGCACCTTTTGCCCAGAAATTTAATATAGAGATTGTAGAATTTCGTGAGGGTCATTCCCATGCTGAAGTCACCGTAGATAAAACATGGACCAATCCTTTTGGCATCGCCCATGGTGGTTTTCTATTTACCATGTTAGATGAAATTTTAGGTACGGCATGTTGTTCTGTATTAATGCAGCCTATTTATGCTGATACAAAAAATTTAAGCACCACAAATCATGACATATTTTTTCACTCCCCTGCAAAACCAGGTGATAGACTCCTCATTAAAGGGCGTGTTAACTCAGCACGAAAAAATATGATTTTTGTAGAAGGTCACATTGAGCAAAAAGATTCAGGCCTACTAGTTGCTGAGTCAAAAGGAATATGGTTCGTAAAAAGATGAAACAAATTGTAATATCAAAATATGGTGCGCCTGAAGTTTTACAGGTACGAAATGCCGAAACACCTTCACCAAAATCGGGTGAAATATTAATTAAAAATCATTTTTCTGGGGTAAATTTTTCCGAAGTAATGGCACGAATGAAACTATACCCCGGAGCACCCAAACCGCCCTGTACTATTGGTGGCGAATGTAGTGGAATTATTGAAGCAATTGGTGGTGATGTAAATGGATTTTCAGTAGGTCAACGTGTCATGGCATTTAGTCGATTTGAATCGTATGCATCTCATGTATGTACTCCTGAGGGGATGGTCATGCCTCTTCCAGACGAATTTAGTTTGGAGCAAGGCGCTGCCTTTCCAGTTGTATATATTACCGCCTATCAAATGCTTTTCGATTTGGGAAATCTTCGGGCTGGAGATACCGTACTCATTCATGGTGCGGGTGGAGGTGTGGGGACAGCTGCCATCCAAATAGCTAAATCTTTAGATGTAAAAATTATTGGTACCGCTTCAAAATGGAAGCATCCTCGTTTAAAAGAAATGGGGGTTGATTGTTGCATTGATTATCAACATGAAGATGTGGTGGGGAAAGTTAAATCATTTACCCGCAATAAAGGGGTGGATGTAATCATTGATCCTGTGGGTGCTAAAAATTGGAAAATGAGTTATAAATGTTTGGGTATCATGGGGAAACTCATTATTTTTGGAGACCAAGATTTAGTCACCGGATTTAAACTGAATCCATTCACCGCCATCAAAGAATTATGGTCTATGCCAACGTACAAACCCATGTCACTCATGTCATCAAACAAAAGCATTATGGGATATCATTTAGGACGAATGCAAGGGGCGGAAGAAAAGATTACCCGTAGTATATTGGCATTAAATGAGTTGGCAAAACAGGGGCATATTTCACCAATTATTGATAAAGTATTTCCCTATACCGATGCACCGGGCGCCCATCGATATATGCAAGAACGGAAAAATTTCGGAAAAATAATAATTGACTTTTCTCAGGCTGAATAATTCTTAGGATGTGATTATAATCACATCAAATTTGATGTGCGATTTTTTTAATTTTTATACTTGCGCAGATTTTATGGCAGTAATAAGTTTTGTGCGCATGAAAAAGAACTATTCAAATCAATTGGTAAAATTACAGGGTAGCAACCTTTGTTGTTGCTGTTGTTGTATTATAGGAGGAGGTCCTTTACCAGTTTAGGAATGATTTGATTATTGGTAATGAACCCCTTCCTCGTTATGAGTTGAAGGGGTTTTTTTTTACATGGAAATATAAATATGAAATTATTAGACTTAATTGGCAATACACCATTACTGCACTTGGAAGATATTTTTCAAGGGAAGAAAATTAATGTGTATGCCAAAGCAGAGTGGAGAAATCCTGGGGGATCATTAAAAGATCGCCCTGTAAAACGGATGCTCATGGAAGCCATCAAAAATGGAGACTTAACCAAAGACAAAACCATTATTGACTCCAGTAGTGGAAATGCAGGTATTGCATATTCTATGATTGGGAATTCATTGGGTTATAAAGTGCAAATTGTAATTCCTGGGAATGCCAGTCGTGAGCGAAAAGAACGAATGATTTCTCATGGTACAAAAATTACGGAAACAGATGCGATTGAAGGTTATGATGAAGCGCTTAGACATGTTCACCATTTAGTAGATGCAAATCCTAACAAATATTTTTTGTGTGATCAATATGCCAATGACAACAATTGGTTGTCTCATTATCATGGTACCGCAGAAGAAATTATTCAACAAATTGATGGCTCCGTAGATTATTTTGTGGGTGGTGTGGGTACGGGTGGTTCCATCACAGGCATTGGGCGAAAGTTGAAAGAAAAATTTCCACATATCACTATTATTGGAGTACGCCCAGAAATTTGGCCGGGTATTGAGGGTCTAAAACCTTTGGGTTCTCCAGAAGATATTGTGCCAAAAATATTTGATGAAACCGTAGTAGATGAATGGATAAATATTACCGCTGATGAAGCTAAAATTTGGGCAAATTCTGTTGCATTAAAAGGTTATTTTGTGGGGCAATCTTCAGGTTCATATTTAGCTGCTACATCAAAACTATTAGAAAAAATAAATTCGGGGAATGTAGTCACAATTTTTAATGATATTGGCGAACGATATTTTAGTTCAGGATTATGGAGTTAATATGGCAGGAATTATTTTAACCAAACAAATTATAGATGAATTTCAATCCCATGGCGAACAAGAATTTCCCCATGAATGTTGTGGTTTTATTTTAGGTAATTTTACATCTGATGGTCAAGGGGAAGCATTGGAATATATTCCTGCATCCAACACTAAAGAAGAGAATCGGGAGCGACGATTTTTGATTGACCCCATGGCCTATCAAAAAGCAGAAGATAAAGCAGATGAACAGGGGCTTTCAGTGATTAGTATTGTTCACTCACATCCAGATCATCCAGATAAACCCTCTGAATTTGACCGTGAACATGCATGGCCCGGATTCAGTTATATTATTATTGCTGTTCATGCAGGGCGGGCAGTCAGTTTTAAATCATGGCAATTGAGCCAAGATCGATCGCATTTTAATGAAGAATACGTAACCATAAAGGAGAATAAATAATGGCAAGTCAATTAAGAATTCCATCACCACTTCGACGATTTACTGGTGGCGAAGCTGCAATATCTGTAAGTGGTGGAACTATTAAAGAAGTGCTTGGCGAATTATTTTCGGCACATCCAGATATTAAAAATCATCTCATCGAAGAAAATGGAGATCTACGAAACTTTGTAAATATTTTTGTAAATAACGAAGATATACGACATAGTGGTGGACTTGATTCTGAGGTGGAAGATAATTCAGATGTACGAATAATTCCTTCAATTGCCGGTGGTGTTGATGACCTCACACCGCCGGAATTGGCACGTTATAGCCGCCATATTACGCTCCCAGAAGTGGGTTTAGAGGGACAGAAAAAATTGAAAGCGGCCAAAGTATTAGTGGTGGGTGCAGGTGGATTGGGTTGCCCCGTAGCACTTTACTTAGCAGCTGCAGGTGTAGGTACCATTGGCATGGTAGATTATGATGTTGTGGATGAATCTAATCTTCAGCGGCAAATATTGTATGGCGTATCTCAAAAGGGGCAGCTCAAATTAGATGCGGCTCGTGAGCGACTTCAAAATTTGAATCCACATATCAAAATTAATTTGCACCCCGTGGCCCTCACCTCTGCAAATGCCTTAGATATTGTAAAAGATTATGACATGGTATTGGATGGCACGGATAATTTCCCCACACGATACTTAGTAAATGATGCCTGTGTGATGAGTGGAAAACCCAATGTGTATGGCAGTATTTATCGTTTTGATGGACAAGTCTCCGTTTTCAATCACGAAGATGGGCCATGTTACCGTTGCCTGTATCCATCACCACCGCCACCAGGATTAGTTCCCTCATGTGCGGAAGGCGGCGTATTAGGTGTACTTCCAGGGATTATTGGATGTTTGCAAGCCAACGAGGCCCTTAAACTTATTTTAGGAATTGGGAATCTAATGAAAGGCCGATTCATGTTGTTCGATGCACTAGAAATGGAATTCACTGAACTAAAAATTAAGAAAGATCCTGAATGTGTAGTGTGTGGTGAAAATCCCACCGTAATAGAACTCATAGATTATCAGCAATTTTGTGGCATCCCTGAAGCAGAAGAAAAGAAGGAAGAATTCGATGAAATTACGGTCTCCGAACTAAAAAATATTTTAGATAAAGATGAGCACCCTGTGGTCATTGATGTTCGTGAACCCTTCGAATTGGAAATTGCACAAATTGGCGGGACTATTCATATCCCTATGCGGGAAATGGAACATCATTTGAGTGAGTTTAATACGGATGATGAAATTATTGTGCATTGCAAATCGGGGGGTCGTTCAGCAAAAATATGTAAACTTCTCATTGAAAATAAATTTACAAATGTGAAAAATGTAAAGGGTGGAATATTAGCATGGTCCAAAGAAATAGACAGCAGTATTCCTCAATACTAAAATCCATATTTTCATTTCCTGAAACCATTAACGAATTTGCTGCGAGAATGGTAGCAGGATTTATCGTTATTTTGTCATTAACCTATTTATACAGCCATAATATTTACCTATTATCATTTATGGTATATGGATTTTTAGCTCGTGTGATTGCTGGTCCAAGCTTGAGCCCTATTGCCTTACTGGTAACCAAAATTCTTATTCCTAAAATGGGTAACCCCTATGCAGAATGTCCAGGTCCACCAAAACGATTTGCTCAATTTGTAGGCTTAGTATTTACATCATCTGCATTTTATTTTGTAATGAGAGGACAATTGACCACTGCGTATTTACTTATAGGAATACTTGCCATATTTGCTTCGCTTGAGTCAATTATGGGATTCTGTGCAGGGTGTTGGTTCTTTAAACAAATGATGAAATGGGGATGGATCCCTCAGAGAGTATGTGAAAAATGTAATGATATCACCTTGGCTGTAAATATCAAGGAACAAATGGCAGATGGGTGACGTAAGTAATTTGTAACATTGATGAAAACCCATCTTTCCTCCTCCTAGATGGTAAAAGCACCTAATTGCAATAATTGGGTGCTTTTTTGTATCTACTTGTATCCATAACC
>Ga0209403_10005484_pt1 | contig 13251 bp, 8 predicted proteins | sample ArcticOcean_MG_C_8_FD_187440 | JGI IMG/M metagenome (GOLD analysis project Ga0209403, IMG submission 187440) | Marine microbial communities from western Arctic Ocean - ArcticOcean_MG_CB11_86 (SPAdes) (version 2) | ecosystem: Environmental > Aquatic > Marine > Oceanic | place: Arctic Ocean... | reverse complement strand
ACTGGTAGAGCACCGGTCTCCAAAACCGGGGGCTGGGGGTTCGAGTCCCTCCTGACCTGCCAGGAACGGCAGTATGAGTACGTTAGAGCAAGTCAAGCCAACGTCTGTGCGCACCTCTGATGGTGGCGCGCGCGGTATCCGCGCGTGGTGGGTCAACGGCCGAAATTTCGTTGCCGAGGTACGGAACGAGACCCGTCGCGTCACCTGGCCCACGCGGACTGAAGTCTACGCGACGACGCTTGTAGTGATTCTGACGTCGGCATTCTTTGGGCTGTATCTCTGGGGGTTGGATCTGGCGTTTGATCGAATCGTGAACTGGATCTTCAGGCAGTTTGGAGCGTAATGACCGACGTCGCCACGAAGAACTGGTACATCGTCCACACCTACTCAGGTTTTGAGAAGAAGGTGTCCGATTCGCTCGCACAGCGCGTGCAGGCGTACGGACTCCAGGACGAAATCGGCGAGATTTTAATCCCGACCGAGGACGTTGTCGAGATGCGGAGCGGGCGCAAGGTCGTGACACCGAAGCGTTTCTTTCCAGGATACATCCTGGTCGAGATGCACATGTCTGACAACGCCTGGCATGTCGTGAAGAACACGCCCAAGGTGACCGGGTTCGTGGGTGCGGGTAGTAAGCCGACGCCTCTCACCCAGGAGGAGGTCGAGCAAATACTCGACCAGGTGAAGACCGCTGCTGAGGCGCCGAAGCCGAAGTACCGTTTCGAGAAGGGCGATCACGTGCGCATTAATGAAGGTCCCTTTACCAGCTTCAACGGTGTTGTCGATGAAGTGAACATCGACAAGAACACGTTGAAAGTGATGGTGACAATTTTCGGGCGCGCGACGCCGGTCGAATTGGACTTTTTACAGGTAGAGAAGATCTAGGTCTATGTCGAAAAAAGTTCAGGCGATGGTGAAGTTGCAGATTCCCGCGGGTAAAGCCACGCCCGCTCCGCCAGTGGGGACTGCGCTCGGCCCGCATGGTGTGAATATCATGGACTTCTGCAAGAACTACAACGCGAAGACCGCCAAGGACGAGGGGTTGATCATCCCTGTCGTGGTCACCATTTATGCCGATCGGAGCTACAGTTTCATCACCAAGACGCCGCCCGCCTCGGTGTTGCTAAAGAAAACGGCGAATCTCGCGAAAGGGTCCGCCGAGCCCAACCGCAACAAAGTCGGCACGGTGACAGCCAGTCAGATCGAGGACATTGCGAAGCTAAAGATGCCCGATCTGAATTGTCAGAGTATCGACGCGGCGATCGCGACTGTTCGTGGCACAGCTCGGTCAATGGGCATAGACGTCGTCGGATAGAACTCGGCTAGGGCGAAATTCTATGAGGTGGCTCTCGGCGGGGCCAGTAGGGATTTAGAGAGTGGGAGGGGCGCGAGAGCGACCCGTTGGTACCACGAGGGGGCACATGGCAAGGCACGGCAAGAATTTCACAACCGCTGAAGCGCAGGTCGAAGATCGGCCGTACACGATCGACGAGGCGATTCCGCTGATCCAGAAGCTGAAGTACGCCAAATTCGACGAGACCGTAGAATTGGCGGTACGGCTTGGCGTGGATCCCAGGCACGCGGATCAGATGGTTCGCGGCACGGTGGTGTTGCCGCACGGACTCGGAAAGAGCAAGCGCGTGCTGGTGATCGCGGGTGCGGATAAACAGAAGGAAGCGACCGAGGCCGGCGCCGAGTATGTCGGCGGTGACGAACTTGTTGAGAAGGTGTTCGGGGGATGGGTCGATTTCGACGCGGTAGTGGCCACACCCGACATGATGCGCGCCGTCGGCCGTCTCGGGAAGGTGCTCGGACCGCGAGGCCTGATGCCCAATCCCAAGACCGGCACTGTGACGCCAAACGTCGTACAGGCGATCACCGAGATCAAGGCCGGCAAGGTGGAGTTTAGGGTCGATAAAACTGGGATCATTCACGCGCCGGTCGGTAAGGTCTCGTTCTCGGCTGAAAACTTGACGGCAAACGCCTACGCCCTGCTCGACAGCGTCGTCCGGGCGAAGCCGCCGGCGGCCAAAGGCAAGTACCTCAAATCAGTCACCGTGTCTTCCACGATGGGGCCTGGGGTCGTGATCGACACTGCCCACGTCGATGAGCGGACGAAGCACTAGAGGAACTGATGGCTGTTACCAGAGCGCATAAGGAAGAACAACTCAAGAGTCTGTCGGCCGTCTTTGCATCGGTCGGCACAGCAATCCTTGTGGATTACAAGGGGCTGAACGTCCCCCAGGCAACGGAACTACGCCTGCGGCTCCGTGCCGCGCAAGGGGAGTATAGGGTCATCAAGAACACGGTGGCCAGACGGGCCTGTCAGGGCACGACACTGGGGGTGCTTGAGTCGCACTTCAGGGGCACCACGGCGGTCGCTTACACAAGCAACGATGCCGTGGCACTGGCGAAGGTTCTGACCACCTTCATGAAAGATGCACCGACGCTGTCAATTAAGGCAGCGGTGTTGGAAGGCCAGGCGCTGGGGCCTGCAGAAGTCGGCGACCTGGCGACGATCCCGAGTCGGCCAGAGTTGTACGCCAAGCTGCTCTTTGTGCTGCAGGCGCCGATGCAACAGGTGGTTGCAGTCCTGGCGGCCGCGCCACGTGATCTGATGTCGGTGCTGGTGCAGGCGGAGCAGCAGAAGAAGGAATCGTAACGGCGGGAAACCGCTGAGCATGGGGCGGCCCCTCGGCGGGCCGACGGAGACGGCGGACCGCAGAGTCCGCGCTTGAGGAGATGGACATGGCCGAAGTGAATCAGCAGCAGGTGATCGACTACATCAAGGGCATCAGCGTCCTGGAGCTTTCGCAGCTCGTGAAGGCGCTCGAATCGGAGCTCGGCGTCTCAGCAGCGGCAGCCATGCCGATGGCGATGCCTGGCGCGGCGGGCGGCGCTGCGGCGCCAACCGAGGAGCAGACCGAGTTTACCGTCACGCTCACCGATTTCGGCTCGCAGAAGATTAAGGTTATCAAGGCTGTCCGCGAAGTCACCAGCCTTGGGCTGAAAGAAGCCAAAGATCTCGTCGAGAGCGCGCCGAAGACGCTCAAAGAAGGCGTCGCCAAGGATGAGGCCGAGGCGATCAAGAAGAAATTCGACGAAGTCGGCGCGAAGGTGGAAATCAAGTAGGTGCTTGGTGGGTTGCACTTCGCGCGTGGCTGGGATCCGCAGGCGATCCCAGGCATCTGTGGGGTGCGCGGCCAGTGCATCACGCACGACGTTTGGTCTGGGCATGGCTGCCTAGGCGTTTCTGAGCACCACGCACCACGCACGCAGCGTTGACGAGAGGTCCATCTGTGTACAGCCTTCCCAAGAACGTCTACCGCGAACGTAAGGATTTCTCCAAGATCAAGACGACGGTTCCAATTCCGAACTTGATCGAGATCCAGCGGAAATCGTACGAGCGCTTTCTGCAGATGAACCGCCTGTCCGCCGAGCGGGATGATGCGGGGCTGCAGTCGGTGTTCAAGTCGGTCTTTCCGATTAGTGACTTCCGCGAGAACTCGTCACTGGAATTCATCGACTACTCGATAGGGAACTGGGAGTGCAAGTGTGGAAAACTTGCTGGACTCCAGCACTTACGCAAGCCGTGTAGTCACTGCGGGGCCACGCTGATCGCCGATCCGTACGGCGACCACGAGGTGCTCTGCGGCAGCTGTGGCACGGAAAACGAGGCTCGCGGCGACGTGTGTGACATCTGCGGTCACACGGTTGCCATGAAGCTCAAGTACGACGTTGACGAGTGCCAGGAGCGGGGCATGACCTACGCGGTTCCCCTGAAGGTCACTATCCGTCTCGTCGTGTGGAACAAGGATCCCGACACCGGCGTCAAGACGATCCGCGACATCAAGGAGCAGGAGGTCTACTTCGGTGATGTTCCGCTGATGACGGACAACGGCACGTTCATCATCAATGGCACTGAGCGGGTGATCGTGTCTCAGCTCCATCGGTCGCCCGGAGCATTCTTCCACTCAGAAGACAAGTCGCTGTTTGTGGCGCAGATCATCCCGTACCGCGGTTCGTGGGTGGAATTCGAGTACGACCAGAAGAACCTGCTGTACGTTCGCATCGATCGAAAGCGTAAGTTTCTGGCCTCGGTGTTTCTGCGGGCGCTTGGTTTGCGCGGCGCGGACGAGATCATTCGCACGTTCCATGCCGTCGGTCAGGTGTTTCTGAATCAGGGGCCGTCTCTGATGTGGGCGGTCAACGACAGCCTCGTAGGGTTGCGTGCCTCGGCCGATGTCAAGGCGGGCGACTTTTCAGTCCAGGGCGGTAAGAAGATTAGTGCCAACGCACTGGCCGCGCTCCGCAAAGCTGGCGTTGAGACGATTGGCGTGGTGGATGAGGCGCTCGAAGGCGCGTTCGTGGCCGCTGACATTGTGGACCCGGAGACCGGTGAGGTCGTCCTCGAGGCGAATGAGGAACTGACTCCGCGTGTCATCTCGATGGCACAGGAGAAGAAGGTCGAAAAGGTTGACGTCTTCTTCCCGGAGCGCGACGACGTTGGGCCCATCATCAGCCAGACCCTGAAGAAGGATCCCCTGCGGACACACGAGGAGGCGTTGATCGAAATCTACAGGCGCCTTCGCCCCGGTGATCCGCCGACCCTCGACAGCTCGCGGACGCTGTTCGAGAACATGTTTTTCAATCCCCAGAAGTACGACTTCTCTCGGGTTGGTCGACTGAAGCTGAACACCAAGCTCGGTCTCAAGACGCCCCTCGATGAAAAGATTCTTCATCCGCAGGACTTCTACGAGGTACTGAAATACCAGTTGATGCTGCGGAAGAATCCGCAGAATGTGGACGACATCGATCACCTGGGTAATCGTCGCGTACGTTCGGTTGGGGAGTTGTTGGAGAACCAATTCCGTATTGGTCTGGTCCGGATGGAACGGGCGATCAAGGAAAAGATGTCGGTGTACCAGGAAATGGCCACCGCTATGCCGCACGACCTGATCAACGCGAAGCCGGTGATGGCGGCGATTCGGGAGTTCTTTGGATCCTCGCAGCTGTCCCAGTTCATGGACCAGACGAATCCTCTTTCAGAAATCACGCACAAACGGCGACTCTCAGCGCTCGGCCCCGGCGGTCTGTCTCGTGAGCGCGCGGGCTTCGAGGTGCGCGACGTGCACCCGACGCACTACGGCCGCATCTGCCCGATTGAGACACCAGAAGGTCCGAACATCGGGCTCATCTCATCCTTGAGTTGCTACGCGCGCATCAACGAGTTTGGCTTCATCGAGTCGCCCTACCGGAAGGTAAAGGACGGTCGTGTCATCGACTATGTGATCGTTCAGAACGGCGGCGGGAACCCGAAGTACAAGGCTGGCGATGTTGTCGAGTCCGATGAATTGGTAGGAGCTGACGGGCGCTCGAAAAAGAAGGGTGTCGAGTTCGAGCCGTACTCGTACTACTTGTCGGCGTGGGAGGAAGACCACTACATCGTTGCGCAGGCCAACGCACCGCTCGACGAAGACGGGCGTTTCAAGCAGGATCGCGTGAACGCCCGTCGAGCAGGGGACTTTATTCTCGCGTCACGCAACGACGTGCAGTTCATCGACGTGTCTCCGAAGCAGTTGGTCTCGGTGGCCGCTTCGCTCGTGCCGTTCCTTGAGAATGACGACGCGAATCGTGCGTTGATGGGATCCAACATGCAGCGCCAGGCGGTGCCGTTGCTGCGGGCGCGGAGTCCGTACGTGGGCACGGGAATGGAGTACGTGACGGCACACGACTCAGGTGCGGTCGTGGTGACACGCCGCACCGGCACTGTGGACTACGTGGATAGCCAACGCATCGTGGTCCGTGTCGAAGGTAAGGCAGGCGCCGACGGAATCAGCAAAGAGATGGGCGCCGACATCTACCCGATGACGAAGTTCAAGCGTTCGAACCAGAACACCTGCATCAATCAGAAGCCCATTATCCGGGAGGGCCAGCGGGTAGAGAAGGGGCAGGTGCTTGCGGACGGGCCCTGCACCGAGCTTGGTGAACTGGCCCTTGGTCGTAATGTGCTCGTCGCCTTTATGCCGTGGCGAGGCTACAACTTTGAAGACGCGATCCTCGTCTCTGAGAAGATGGTCAAGGACGACTACTACACCTCTATCCATATCGAGGAGTTCGAGATCGAGGCGCGCGATACGAAGCTCGGACCAGAGGAGATCACCCGAGATATTCCGAACGTGTCGGAGACCTATCTGAACGATCTTGATGAGAGTGGGATCATCCGCATCGGTGCCAACGTGAAGCCGGGCGATATTCTGGTCGGCAAGGTGACGCCCAAGGGTGAGACGCAGCTCACGCCTGAAGAGAAGCTTTTGCGCGCGATCTTCGGCGAAAAGGCCGGTGACGTCAGGGATGCCTCGCTGATCTGCCCACCCGGGATCGAGGGCATCGTCGTTGGCGTGAAGATCTTCTCCCGCAAGGGCATCGAGAAGGACGACCGAGCCATGGCCATCGAGGCCGAAGAGCTGGAGATGATGGAGCGGAATCAGGCGGACGAAATCCGCATTCTGCACGACGAAGTCAAGAAGCGCGTGATGCAGATGCTGAACAATCAGACGCTGCGCGCTGACGCGTTCGACGAGTACGGTCGCGAGCGGATCCTGAAGAAGGGTGACGTGCTCACCCAGGAGGTGCTGCAGACGATTCCGTACGAGCAGATGGTGCGGCTCAAAATTCAAGCCGACGACCCGAGGCTTGAAGGTGAGTTGCGGCTGCTTGAGGAGCGGACCGAGCGGCAGGTCGAGGTGGTCCGACAGTTCTTCGAGGAAAAGAAGGACAAGGTGCGCCGCGGAGACGAGCTACCTCCTGGCGTCATCAAGCTCGTGAAGGCCTACGTGGCGATGAAGCGCAAGCTGTCGGTCGGCGACAAGATGGCCGGCCGCCACGGCAACAAGGGCGTCATCGCGCGCATTCTGCCTGAAGAGGACATGCCGTATCTGCCGGACGGGACGCCGGTTGAGATTGTGCTCAACCCGCTCGGCGTTCCGTCGCGCATGAATGTCGGTCAGATTCTGGAGACCCACCTCGGATGGGCTGCACATGCCCTTGGTCTCTATTTCGCGACGCCAGTATTTGATGGTGCCAAGGAGATCGAGATCAAGAACTGGCTTGAACAGGCCGGTTTGCCGACGAGCGGCAAGACGCTGCTCTTTGATGGTATGACGGGGATTAACTTCGAGAACCCGGTGACGGTCGGCTACATCTATATGTTAAAGCTGTCTCACCTGGTCGACGATAAGATTCACGCCCGATCGATCGGGCCGTACTCGCTGATTACGCAGCAGCCACTTGGCGGCAAGGCGCAGTTTGGCGGCCAGCGCTTCGGTGAGATGGAGGTGTGGGCACTGGAGGCTTACGGATCGGCGCACATCCTTCAGGAACTGCTGACGGCCAAGTCGGACGACGTGATTGGTCGTGCGAAGATCTACGAGGCGATCGTCAAGGGCGATGCGGTATTCACGCCAGGCCTGCCTGAGTCATTCAATGTTCTAATCCGAGAGTTGCAGTCGCTCTGTCTCGACGTGGAGCTGATCACCACGAAGACGCCACCGACGGAACCGCTGCCGGTCGAGGATGAACCGGTACTGGAGCAGGTATAAATGAGACCAAGCTTCCTCGATAGTAAGACCACGCTACGCGCGGATTTCGACGCGATCCGTATTTCGCTCGCGTCACCGGACAAGATTCTGTCCTGGTCCTTTGGCGAGGTAACCAAGCCAGAGACGATCAATTACCGCACGTTTAAACCTGAACGTGACGGCCTGTTCTGCGCAAAGATCTTCGGTCCGATTACGGACTGGGAGTGCCTTTGCGGCAAGTACAAGCGGATGAAGCACCGTGGAGTCATCTGCGACAAGTGCGGCGTTGAGGTAACTCAGGCCAAGGTCCGCCGGGAGCGACTGGGGCACATCACCCTGGCTACGCCTGTCAGCCACGTCTGGTTCTTCAAAGGGTTGCCCAGCCGGATCGGCCATTTGCTCGATATCTCGCTCCGTGATCTTGAGCGAATTCTGTACTTCGAAGGGTACGTCGTCATCGATCCCGCCGACACCGAGTTGAAACAGAACCAACTCCTCAATGAGGAGCAGTTTCGGAAGGCGCGCGAAGATTACGGCCTGAAGTTCAAGGCCCAGATGGGGGCCGAGGCGATCAAGGAACTGCTCAAGCGTGTCGATATTGACGGTTTGGCCGAGGAGCTGCGCGTAAAAATGCGCAGCGAGGTGTCGGTTCAGAAGAAGCTGAAGTTCGCCAAGCGCCTGAAAGTGGTCGACAGTTTTCGGCGGTCGAACAACCAGCCAAACTGGATGATTCTGGACATCGTTCCGGTGATTCCGCCTGAGCTTCGTCCGCTGGTTCCGCTCGATGGTGGTCGTTTCGCGACCTCCGATTTGAATGATCTCTATCGACGTGTGATCAATCGAAACAACCGTCTGAAGAAGCTGATGGAGCTCAAGGCACCGGACGTCATCATCCGTAACGAGAAGCGGATGTTGCAGGAAGCGGTGGACGCACTGTTCGACAACGGCCGTCGAGGCCGTGTGCTTCGGGGGGCCAATAACCGTCCGCTGAAGTCGTTGTCTGACACGCTCAAGGGGAAGCAGGGACGCTTCCGTCAGAACCTTCTCGGCAAGCGCGTGGACTATTCCGGTCGTTCGGTCATCGTGGTCGGACCCGAGCTGAAGCTCCACCAGTGTGGTCTGCCAAAGAAGATGGCTCTCGAGCTGTTTAAGCCGTTCATCTATAACAAGCTCGAGCAACGTGAGCTGGTGGCCACCATCAAGCAGGCAAAAGAGATGGTGGAGCAGCAGCGCCCCGAGGTGTGGGACATTCTTGAGGAAGTGATTCGGGAGCATCCGGTCTTGCTAAACCGCGCCCCGACCCTCCATCGCCTTGGTATTCAGGCGTTTGAACCGGTGCTGGTCGAAGGCAAGGCGATTCGTATTCACCCGCTCGTCTGCACCGCATTCAATGCGGATTTTGACGGCGATCAGATGGCCGTGCACATTCCGCTCTCGCCCGAGGCTCAGATCGAGGCCTCGGTGTTGATGATGTCGTCCAATAACGTGTTGTCGCCTTCCAACGGCGCGCCGATCACAGTGCCGTCGCAGGATATCGTTTTGGGTTGTTACTATCTGACCAAGGCCAAACCCGGTGCGAAGGGCGAGGGGCGCGCATTTGGGAACAGCGACGATGTTCAGCTCGCGCTTGAATCCGGCGTGCTCGAAACGTTGGCGCCGATTCGCTTGCGCTACACCGGGTTGTTGCAGGACTTGACGACGGCGCGCGACGATCAGGACGTGTTGCACACGGAAGTGCAAGACGTCACGAACAAGATCATTAATACGACCGTTGGTCGCGTGATTCTCAATGCAGCGCTTCCAGCGGAGATGCCGTTCGTGAATGGTTTGCTCAAGAAGAAGGGCCTGCAGCAGCTCGTGCAGAAGTGCTACCTGGACAATGGTCTCGAGTTGACCGTTGGCATGCTCGACGCTCTGAAGAATCTGGGGTTCACCTACGCCACGCGGTCGGGCCTGTCGGTTGGCATCGAGGATCTTGTCATTCCAAGTAATAAGGGACAGCTCGTCGATGACGCGCGGAACGAGGTCATCAAGATCGAACAGCAGTATCTCGAAGGTGCGATCACCAACGGTGAGCGGTACAACAAGATCATCGCCGTGTGGTCGGAGGTCACCGAGGAGATCGCCGACGAAATGTTTACGGAAATGGCCGCCATGGATCACACGGGCAAGTACTTCAATCCCGTGTACATCATGGCGGACTCTGGAGCCCGAGGTTCCAAACAGCAGATTCGACAGCTTGCCGGTATGCGCGGCTTGATGGCCAAGCCCTCAGGCGAGATCATTGAGACGCCAATCACCTCGAACTTCCGTGAAGGCCTCACGGTGTTGCAGTACTTTATTTCGACGCATGGCGCCCGCAAAGGCTTGGCGGACACGGCGCTCAAGACGGCGGACTCCGGGTACCTCACACGTCGCCTGGTAGACGTCGCGCAAGACGTCATCATCTCGGAGATCGATTGCGGAACCCTTGACGGCATTGAGGCTCGAGCGATCGTCGAGTCCGGCGAAATCATCGAGCCACTCCGCGACCGCATTGTCGGGCGCGTCACACTCGAGAGGATTGTCGACCCGTTCACGTCGGAGACGATCGTCGAGATCAATGGCGAGATTGATGAAGACAAGGCGTCCGCGGTGCAGGAGGGTGGCATCGAGAAGGTCAGGATTCGTTCGGTGCTGACGTGTGCCGCGCGGCGGGGGGTATGTGCCCGTTGCTACGGGCGTGACCTGTCGACTGGACGACTCGTCGAGTTGGGACAAGCTGCGGGTGTCATCGCCGCACAGTCCATCGGCGAGCCAGGCACGCAGCTCACGATGCGCACGTTCCACATCGGGGGCACCGCGTCGCGCGTGTCAGACCAGAACACCCTCGACGCGAAGCACTCCGGAGCCGTACGTTATCAGGGCCTCCAGGTCGTCGAGACCCACAAAGGTGCGGATGGCAAGAGCGGCCAGCTCATCGTCATGAACCGGAGCGGCTCACTGGTAGTGGCCGACGAGAAGGGGCGCGATCGGGAGCGCTACCCAATCGTATACGGTGCGCGCCTCAAGGTGCGCGATGGCCAGAGGGTTGAGCAGGGACAGACGCTGGTCGAGTGGGATCCGTACACGTTCTCGATCCTGACTGAGGATCTGGGTGTGATCCGCTTCAAGGACATCATCGAGGGCATGACGGTTCACGAGGAGGTGGACGAAGTGACTGGTCTATCACGCTTCATCATCATCGATTCAGCGGATGAGAAGAAGCAGCCGACCATCGAGATTCGAGACAAGGCCGGCAAGGTCGTACGCAAGTACCACATGCCCTCTCATGCACATCTGATGGTGCAGGACGGCGAGGCGGTGGAAGCTGGTGACGTGCTGGCGAAGATTCCTCGCGAGACGACGAAGACAAAGGACATCACGGGCGGTCTGCCTCGCGTGGTGGAACTCTTCGAAGCGAGGAAGCCGAAGGATCCGGCGGTGATTTCGGAGATCGATGGCATCGTCAAGGAGGGCGGCGTTGCCAAAGGCCTCCGCAAAGTCATTATCGTTCCAGACGATGGGACCGAGCAGCGGGAGTACTCGCTGCCGCGGGGTGTGCACGTCAACGTGCATGAGGGTGAGCGCGTGCGGGCCGGTGAACAGCTTATGGACGGGCCGAGCAATCCGCACGATATTCTTCGAGTTCTGGGCGAGAAGGAGCTGCAGAAATATCTCGTGAACGAAATTCAGGAGGTCTATCGACTCCAGGGCGTCAACATTAACGACAAACATATCGAGGTCATCGCCCGGCAGATGATGCGGTGGGTGAAGATCGAGGATGTTGGCGACACGCAGTTCCTGATCGACGAGCAGGTCGATAAGTTCCGATTCCTTGAGGAAAACGAGAGGGTGATCGGTGATGGCGGACGTCCGGCCACCGCACAGCCGCTGCTGCTCGGGATCACGAAAGCGTCGTTGTCGACTGAGTCCTTTATCTCGGCTGCGTCATTCCAGGAGACGACCCGAGTGCTAACGGAAGCGTCGATTTCCGGCAAGATCGACCATCTGCGAGGGCTCAAGGAAAACGTCACGATGGGTCGGCTGATTCCTGCTGGAACGGGCTTCGAGTACTACCGGCATGTGAGGATTCCGGTGGACGAGCCACCGCCGCCGCCCGTGCTGCCGCAGCCGTCAGATGACGAGCTCGACATGGATCGTGACATCGACTACTCGTTCGATGTCGACGAGCCGATCGCGCCTGGGGTCAGTCCGCTCAGCGACGTGGAGTAAAAAGACAAGCCAGAGGCTGCGAGGCCTCTGGAGCGTGAACCTGGATCGGGGGCCTTCGGGGCCAAACGCCGACCAGCAGAGGCCCACACCTCAAGCGCTGCGCCTCTTTGGTTTTGCAGACCCTTCGTGTATCCTCGATGTCTCCTGTGCGCAGGAGTCCGGCTACTTACCCGCTCTGTGGTGCTTTTCGGCCAACTTTTTTCGTGAGGGAGATAACGATGCGAAAGGGAACACTGCTACTGGGACTGGCGGTTATCGTCTTCGTTCTGGTCGCCGAATCGGCCCCGGTTCAGGGCCAGCGCGCGGGGCAGGTCGAACTGCCAGAGGGGGATGGCAAGGCAATGGTGTCGGCAACCTGCTCGGCCTGTCACGGGCTGAACCTCATCGCCAATTCGCCTGGCTACAACCAGGAGGAGTGGGTTCACGTATTCAGTGCGATGGTGGCATTGCCCACGGCCCAGCGCGATGTGGTCGCTGGGTATCTGGCAGAGAACTTTCCGGAGAAACCCGACGCGTTCAAGGCGGTCGTCATCGACGGTCCGGTGAACGTGAATTTCAGAGACTGGCTCGCGCCAACCCTTGGGCAGCGTCCACACGATCCACTCGCCGCTCGGGACGGGTCTCTCTGGTGGAGCGGGCAGTGGAGCAGCCTGCTCGGGCGCGTTGATCCGGCGAGCGGCGAGATCAAGGAGTATCCGCTCGAGACGGCGGATTCAGGGCCGCATGGCCTGGTGGAGGACGCGGACGGCAATATCTGGTACACCGGTATCAACGTTGAGAAGATCGGCAAGCTTGATCCAAGCACAGGGGACGTCACTGAATACGGCATACCAGCCGATGTGCGTGGTCCGCATACCCCCATATTTGACCAGAACGGAACGCTGTTCTTTACGCTGCAGTCAGGGCATGTTGGTCGACTCAATCCGGCAACGGGCGAGGTCACGGTATCCAAGACGCCGACCGACGGGACCTATCCGTACGGCATCCAGGTGAATTCGCAGGGCGTGCCATGGTACGTCGATTTTCGCGGCAACCGGCTCGGCAGCGTCGACCCGGTGACGATGGAAATCACCGAATATACGCTGCCGAATCCGGAGACGCGTCCCCGGCGTATCGCGCTCACGCCTGACGACGCCGTGTGGTACGGCGACTATTCGCGGGGCTATCTTGGCCGCTACGACCCGAAGACCGGCGACGTGAAGGAGTGGGCATCGCCCGGTGGCCCGAATTCCAAACCCTACGGGATCGCGACAGTGGGCGATGTGGTGTGGTACAGCGAGTCGGCAGTGAAACCAAACACGCTCGTGCGCTTCGATTCCAAGACCGAGACATTCCAGACGTGGGTAATCCCAGCGGGCGGAGGCGTCGTCCGGAACATGATGGCGACCGCGGACGGGAATCTGGTGATGGCCGAAAG
>Ga0209403_10005480_pt1 | contig 13255 bp, 10 predicted proteins | sample ArcticOcean_MG_C_8_FD_187440 | JGI IMG/M metagenome (GOLD analysis project Ga0209403, IMG submission 187440) | Marine microbial communities from western Arctic Ocean - ArcticOcean_MG_CB11_86 (SPAdes) (version 2) | ecosystem: Environmental > Aquatic > Marine > Oceanic | place: Arctic Ocean... | reverse complement strand
GGGACATGGAACTCAAGCTCATCGTCAAGCTCAACGGACGCAGCATCGAATCCGGACAGCGCGGTATCAAGAGGACCGAGGCAGATCCTGCCACTGGAGTGGTGAGGCGCTTCTCCAGAACCGTGCCGCTGGATCAAGGAGAGAATGTCATTGAGGTGCTTGCCAAAAGCCCGAGTGCGATCTCAAACCCGGCAGTGATCACGCTGAGTTCAAGACAGGCGGCACCTGCGGATCCGTTCATGCCCAATCTCTATGTGCTCTCTGTTGGAGTGAGCGATTATGAGAACAACGATCTGGACCTGCGCTTTGCCCACGCGGATGCAGAGGGCATTGCAAGAGCCTTCAAAAGCCAGCAGGGCCGCTTGTTTGGAGAGGTGAAGTCAAGGGTGCTCATCAATGAGGAGGCAACCAAGGGTGAAATACTCGACGGCTTCGACTGGATTGAACGTGAAGTGACTCAAAAAGATGTCGCTCTCGTCTTTGTCTCGGGACACGGAGACAACGACAACCGAGGTAATTACTACTTTCTGCCGCATGATGTAAATCCGGATAAACTGCGTCGCACGGCAGTTGTTTTCCGGGATTTCAACGAAATGCTTGAAGGACTTCCGGGCAAGACGGTGCTGATGGTGGACACCTGCAAGTCCGGGAATGTCACCGGCTCAAGAAGAACCAAGGCAATCGCAGATCCAACAAGAGCTCTGATGGAGCTGATCCGCACCGAATCGGGAGTCGTGGTCATGAGCGCGTCGACGGGATCCGAACTGAGTGTTGAAAGTGATGAATGGGGTCATGGAGCCTTCACGAAGGCGCTGCTTGACGGCCTGAAAGGTCCTGCTGATTTCAACAATGATGGAGTGATCACCTTGACGGAGCTTAACCTCAGCATCACCTATACCGTAAAAGAGATCACCGGCGGAAAACAGCACCCAACTACTCAGATCCCAGCCAATATGCCTGACTTTCCGCTGTTTGTGAGATGAGGACGGGCAGGATGGATGAAACGCTGCACATCCGCCTTTGCAAGGCGTTGTCGCTACGCTTGAAACGCCCTACAAGTTTGTGGAAGGAATCCACCCCTTTGCCCGCTCCACGGCCCGGCTCCATTCGGCAAGGCGGGCGTCCGCCACGTTGCGCTCAAGTTGCGGAGTGAAGGTGCGGTCCTCCTGCCAGAGGGTTTGAATCTGCTCCTGATCGCGCCAAACTCCAGTGGCAAGTCCGGCAAGGAACGCCGCACCCATCGCAGTGGTTTCGATCACTTGCGGGCGTGTGACTGGCAGCCCCAGCAGGTCCGCTTGAAACTGACAGAGGAAGTTGTTTGCTGAGGCACCGCCATCAATGCGCAGGGCGCTCAGGGATTGTCCGGTGTCGGAGGCCATGCTGCGCAAAACTTCGGCGGACTGGAAGGCGATGGCTTCCAAAGCGGCGCGGACCATGTGGTTGCGGTTGGTGTCGCGGGTGAGTCCGACTATCGTGCCCCGCGCATACGGATCCCAATGCGGAGCGCCCAGCCCGACAAAGGCGGGGACGATGTACACCCCTCCGGAATCGGCAACGGCGGTGGCCAGTGCTTCGGTTTGTGCCGCGTCTTCAAACAATTCCAAGCCGTCGCGTAGCCACTGGATCAGGGCACCCGCGATGAAGACTGCGCCTTCCAGCGCGTAGGTCACGGTGTCCCCAAGTTGCCATGCGATGGTGGTCAGCAATCCATGTTCGGACGTGATCCGTTCGCTGCCCGTGTTGAGCATGAGGAAGCAGCCCGTGCCGTAGGTATTCTTGGCCATCCCCGGCTGAAAGCACGCCTGCCCGAAAAGTGCGGCCTGCTGATCTCCGGCGATTCCGGCGATGGGAGCCGAGCCACCAAACAGGAGGGGATCCACCTCGGCGATCACGCCACTGGAGGGTTTCACCTCCGGGAGTGTTTCGCGGGGAATGCCGAAGCGGGCGAGAATTTCGTCATCCCAAGTGCAGGTTTCAATGTTGAAAACGAGTGTGCGGGAAGCGTTACTGATGTCAATCGCGTGAACGCGGCCTCCGGTCAGTTTCCAGATCAGCCAACTGTCCACGGTGCCAAAGCAGAGCTTTCCGGAATCTGCGAGTTTGCGGGCCTCTGCATTGTTCTGGAGAATCCAGTGCAGTTTGGTTCCGGAAAAGTATGGGTCCGTCACCAGTCCAGTCTTGCGGCGCAGCACCTTGTCAAAACCCTCCTGCTTGAGTTCCTCACAGAAATCTGTGGTACGGCGGCACTGCCAGTTGATCGCCGGCCCTAGCGACTCGCCCGTTTCGCGGTGCCACGCAATGGTGGATTCACGCTGGTTGGTGATGCCCACTGCCGTCACATCCGCCATCGTCATCCCCGCCTTGGCCAGCGCCTCGGTGATGGTCTGTTGTTGGCTGCTCCAGATTTCCTCCGGATGCTGCTCCACCCAGCCGGATTGCGGATAGCGGCACTCCAGCGGTGCCCCCGCGCTGGCGATGACTTCTCCCGTGTCTCGGAAGAGGATCGTCCGGGAACTGGTGGTGCCCTGATCAAGAGCCATCACGGTTTTCGACATGTGGTCCCCTTCAGTAAACGCCTGCTCGCAGGATATGGTAGATTTGTACGATGCCCACGGGGCGGATGTTGGAATCAGCGACCACAAGGCAGGTGATCGAATGGGTTTCCATGAGATGCAACGCCTTCGCGGCCAACTCGTCCGGGGCAATGTGCCGAGGGTGCAAAGACATGAACTGCGAGAATGGCATCTCCAGAAAATCCTGCTGACGCTCCACCAACCGCATCAGGTCTCCGGTTGTGAACACTCCGGAGATTTGCCCGGTGGAATCGTGGGCGACGACGATGCCAAGATTTTTTTTGGAAAGCGTGAGCATCGCCTCGCGCATCGGGAGCGTTTCCGGAACCAGCGGCAGATGCTCGCCGGCCATCATCACATCCTTGACCCGCACGGTAAGCTTTTTGCCAAGGCTGCCTCCCGGATGGAAGACCGCGAAATCCTCTTTCTGGAATTTACATTTCTCCAAGAGGCACATGGCCAGCGCGTCGCCCAATGCCAACATCGCAGTGCTGCTGGCGGTGGGGGCGAGGTTGAGCGGACACGCCTCGCGGCTGACGGCAACGTTGAGATGCACATCGGCACTGCGGGCGAGGGCCGAATCCGGGTTGCCCGTGACGGCAATGAACGGGGTGCCGGTGGCCTGAAGGTGTCCGGACATCTGCACCAGCTCGGCAGTTTCCCCACTGTAGGAGAGGGCAATCACAGCATCCTGCTTGGTGATGATGCCAAGGTCGCCGTGGGCACTGTCGGCGGCGTGGAGGAACAATGCCGGAGTTCCGGTGCTGCTGAATGTGGCCGCGATTTTCTGACCGATCAGTCCACTTTTTCCGAGTCCTGCCACCACCACTTTTCCGGTACAGTCGTGCAGCAAAACGACCGCTTGCTCCAGTTCCGGACCCAGCCGTGCTACCAACTCTTCCAACCCCGCGATTTCTGTCCGGAGGGTGGCGCGGGCGCGCTCCAACATTGAGATCATGGGTAGTTTATTCCGGCAGAAACTCCGCATCCAGCACCTGCTCCAGGCTCCACGAACACTGCTCCGGAAACCGCGACAGTTTCAACCCGGTTTCCACAGAGGCCAGCTTGCGAGAGTGTTTGTAGGTGCGTTCAAACGCAGCCTGAACATGTCGAAGCAGGCTGGGGCTGTCCTCGATGAGTACAGTAACTCCTGTTCGGTGTTCAAAAATACTGAGTCGCCAACTCCGGCTCCTGCGCCTAGGTTGGAAACGGTACTTGAGCAGGTGATGAAGCACCACCACAAGGTTGCTAACTGTTGCGTGTTTTTGGCTGATCCCCATGTCCTCAACCGCTTCGAGCAAATTTGGAATGTCCAATTGTTGCCAAGAACCTTTACGCAACAGCTTGGCTTGGTATTCGACCCAGAGGCAAAAGTCCTCGTTGTAGTCCGCTGGCTTGCCGGAAACCAGAGGCGACTCTGGTGAACGGAGAGGTGTGGGTTTCGGTGCTGTGACTTCCGCAGTGATCGTTTCCATGAGAGGCTCCGGATGGGGTTTAACCGTAAAGGATGCCCTGCCTCTGGAAGTGCCGCATGGTGGCGGAGTCCCGGAGATCGCCGGACTTGAGGATGATGGCGTCGGTGTGGTGCGAACCTTTTTTGCTAGGAAGCGAACCGCCCACTGCGAGCCGATAGGGTGGGATCACCGGAACGAGGAAGGTTTCTTCGCCCACTGCGCATTCCAATGGAGGCACCGACTCGCCCGTGTCTTCGTCAAAGATACGCTTTCCGGAGGCCATCACGACGCCGCTGGCGACAATCGAACCCTCGCCAACAATGCCGCAAATCTCGCACATCGCGCCAATTTTGGCGTTGTCCTCGATGATGGAGGCGAGTCGCCCTGCCGGTTCGAGAATGCCTTCGATGCCGGAACCACCCCCAAGCTTGACACCCTTGCCGACTTGGGCGCAGGAAGCAACGCGGACCCCGCCGTCAATCATGCAGCCGTAGCCTGTGACATGGGCGCCGATGTTGACGAACGCCAAGTTCATCACCACCGTCTGTGGGCCGATGTACGCTCCAGTGCGCACCATGCTGCCCGGTGCGTAACGCACCCCCTCGCGTTCAAACTGCTCGGCGGTGTAGTTTGCAGTTTTGAGGGGCACCTTGTCCCAATAGCCGCCGGCCATCATTTCGTTGGGGTGAGTGCCAAAATAGTTCAACACCCCGTCGATGGTGTAGGTCTGCGGCTCCCAGACCCCATTGATTTTTTCGGCGGCCCGGACCTTTCCTGCACTCAGGAGATCGATGAACGCATCGCATTCCTCTTGCGATGCCTTGCGCTGAGCGATGGATTCCAGCAGGTTGGCGCGAGAGGTTTCAACGGTTTCGATCCGCAAAGCTTCGTTGGATTTCAGGTTCAGCAAAAGCTCGATTTTCTGATGCCGCCCCGGATTTTGATGGGCGAGTTCAATGTACTCGCTGAAGATGCGCAGACCCTCCTTTGCCGCCGCAAAATCAATGCGCCCCTGCTGGTCCGCGATCTGCCGGAACACCCGCAATGGACCGCCCTTTCCGGGCAGGTTGGGCATGAGGGCAACCAGTTCGTCCTTGGGGTTGTAGAGCCGCAGCAGCACGGTTTGGTCGGCCTGCGGGACGGCTTGTAGATTCTCCTTGAAGGTGTTCATGGGGAACAGCGGGTTGGGGTTGGAAAGCTCAGATTAGTGATGCTCCAGCGGCGACTTACCGATTGGAAAGACATTGAACCCCAGCTCGAAAAGTCGCTGGTGGTCAAGATGGTTGCGCCCGTCAAACAGAAAGGCAGGACGCTCCATGCGCTCAAGGATGCGCGAGAACTCAAGGTTGCGGTACTCCTGCCACTGCGTGACAAGCGCGATGGCATGTGCCCCATCAGTGGCCTCATAAGCATCATCGCAGAAGGTGATGTCTCCGTCTAGATGCTTGAGGTCTGTGCGGGCGTTTTCCAATGCCTTGGGGTCATGGATGCGCACGATAGCCTTTTCGCGCAGAAGTCGTTCGCAAAGCGGAAACGCCGGGGAATCCCGCGTGTCTCCAGTGTCGGGTTTGAACGCGAAACCAAGGACGGCGATGCGCTTCCCGGCGAGGGTGTTGAACTGCGTGGCAAGGATTTTCCGGAAGAAACGTTCGGTCTGCCATTCGTTGATGCGCACCACGCTTTCCCAGTACGCCGCGACCTCCGGAAGTCCATAGTGTTCACAGAGGTAGGCGAGGTGGAGGATGTCCTTGCGGAAGCACGAACCGCCAAAGCCAATGCTGGCTTCAAGGAATTTTGGGCCAATCCGGGAGTCGGCTCCAATGGCACGGGAGATTTCAGAAATATCCGCCTCCGTACGTTCGCAAAGTGCAGAGATCGAATTGATCGAAGAAACCCGCTGCGCAAGCATTGCGTTGGCAATCAGCTTGGAGAGTTCGCTGCTCCAAACATTCGTGAGCAAAATGCGCTCACGGGGCACCCAATGCGCGTAAAGGTCGGCCACCGTTTCTGCCGCTTTGCGTCCGGATGCGGTTTCCGTTCTGCCAATGAGGACGCGATCCGGATTAGCCAAGTCCACCATCGCCGTGCCCTCGGCAAGAAATTCTGGATTGGAAACCACCTCGAAGCGGGTTTCTGACGGACCCTGTTGGAGGATGCGGGCCATCGCCTCGGCAGTGCGCACGGGCAGGGTGCTTTTTTCAACGACGATCACCTCCGGACGACGAGCGTGTTGCAAAATATCCCGTGCCGTTTTTTCCCAGAACTGGAGGTCTGCGGCTCGGCCTGCACCTTCTCCGAAAGTTTTGGTTGGCGTGTTGACGGAAACAAAGAGAATGTCCGCCTCGGCAATCGCTTTGGGAATATCGGTGCTGAAAAAGAGGTTGTGCCCGCGAGCCGCTTGCACGACCTCCAACAGTCCGGGTTCGTAGATCGGCAGGTCGTCTGAGTTCCAGCGGTCGATGCGGTCCGGATTGAGGTCCACCACCGTGACGGTGTGTTCCGGGCAGTGCTGGGCGATAGCGGCCATGGTCGGTCCGCCAACATAGCCTGCGCCAATGCAAGTGATGTTGGTCATTTCAAGTCATGTTTTTGTTAAATCGTGAAAAGCGATGGAGCGAGATCATCCGGAATGGCTTTGCCGAGCAGCACGAAGTTGGTGGCAGCAACGTGGCTCAGGTTGTTGTTGTGTTCTGGACTGTATGGTTTCAGGTGGTATGAACCATCGTACTTGGGATCATAGATGAGGAAGGGCACGGGGTTGAGGGAGTGCTTGGTGCTGGGTTCCCAAGCCTTCGTCTTTTTATTACGAACCCGCATCTCATCGGCGTTGCCGTGATCGGCGGTGATCACCATCACACCAGCTGCCGCATCCACCGCTTCAAGCAGTTTTCCCAAGACCTCATCGACGACCTCGACTGCTTGGGTCGCCGCTTCCAAGTTCCCGGAGTGGCCCACCATGTCCGGATTGGCGAAGTTGATCAAGCCATAATCGAATGCTCCAGAACGCACCCACTCCGTCCCCTTGGCTGCGATTTCACGGGCCTTCATCGCCGGTTTTTCCGCAAAGCTTTGCACCTGATCGGAAGGAATGAAGTGGTAGTGTTCCACCTTGGGGTCCAGCGGTTCCTTGCGTCCACCGTTGTAGAAGAAGGTGACATGGGCGAATTTTTGAGTCTCGGCCAGCCGGAACTGCTTGAGGCCGAGTTCGAGGATGCGTTGACCAAAGGGATTCTCCACATGGGCGGTGCCGACAAGAAAATCCTCTGGAAAGGCATTGTCCTGATCGTATTGCGCCATACCTGCGAACACCACGTTTGGACGTGGGCTGCGGTCAAAGTGCGGGAAGTCGTCTGTAAGCAGAGCGGTGGTGAACTCAAGGGCGCGATCCGCACGGAAGTTGGTGAAGATGACCGAATGACCGTCCCCGATGGGGGCAACGGGTTGGCCGTTGCGGGTGATTATGAATCCCGGTAGGTCTTGATCGATCACATCCGGTTGGAGCTTACGGAAATGCTCGATGGCCCTTGCGATACTGGTGAACTGGTTTTCGCTCTGGCCCCGGACATGGAGGTTCCAGCCGGCCTCGACTTTCGCCCAATTTTGGTCGCGGTCCATCGTGACCTGCTCGCGTCCGCCTCCGCTGGCAAAAGCGTAATCAAGGTCGGGATTTTGTAGTTTGAGGTCGTGGAAGAGTTTTTCAAGTTGATCCGTGTAATCGGTCGCTGACTGCACGAAAACATCGCGTCCGTCCAACAGTGCGTGGACGTAGCAGCGCCGTACCCCGGAACGGAAGGCGTGTTCGATGAGGATACTGGTGTGGCCAATGTGACTGTGGATGTTGCCATCGGAAAGCAGGCCGATCAGGTGCAGGGGGACATCATGGACCACGCAGTTTTGGATGAGTTTTCCCAGCACTGGGTTCTCGAAAAAGGCTCCGGAGCGGATCAGGTTCTGGATCAGCGTCGGTCCTTGTTCTTTGATCTCGCCCGCCCCCATTGTCATGTGCCCCACCTCGGACCCGCCCAAGTCCTGCTCGTCCGGTAGGCCCACATACGGGCCGTGCGTCCAGAGTTGGGTGTAGGGGCAGGTTTTTACAAGTCGGGACCAGTTGGGCAGCGTGGCACGGTGGATCGCGTTGTAGTCGTCCTCATGCCCCACGCCCCAGCCGTCTAGCACGACATGGAGCAGCGGGCCACGGTTCCGGAACCGCTCGGTGAGGGATCGCAGCGAGGCCATGCCTATTCGACCCGGACGATTTCTTCTTGAGGAAGCCGCGCCTGCAAGTGCGAAAAGGCAGCGTCCAAGTACGATTCGCTACGGGATTCCAGCGTGAGCCGCACCTTGTAATCCTTGTTCCAGAGCGCCGGGTAGGAACCGAGCATGAGTTCCGGGAAGGTGTCGAGCGTTTTGTTGAGCACATCTGCGATCTGCCCCTCGTTGGCGCTGAGATAGATTTGTCGGAGGTGAATCGGATCGGACTGGAAGCGTTCCTTGAGCAACGAAAAGCGATTCTTGAGCAGTTCCGGGACACCCGGAAAGACAAAAACGTTTTCCACCAGCAACAGCGGGGTCCGCAAGGGTGGAGTGTCGATTAACTCTCCACCCTCTGGTATCCGGGCCATGCGCAGGTGGGCCTCGTTGGTGTCATCCCCGTAGAACGAACGCACGAGTTCTTCCAGCCGTGGAGGAGAGATGAGCTTGCGCCCAAAGGCGGCGGCGGCCGATTCGATGGTCACATCGTCATGGGTGGGGCCGATGCCTCCGCTGGTGAAGACCCAAGTGTAGGCCTCCGAGTACTCCCGGACGTACTGCGCGATGACTTCAAGCTCATCGGGGATGGTGATAATCCGACATAGCTCCACGCCGAGGAAACGCAATTCGCGGCAGAGGTAGGGCGAATTGGCGTCCTGCACCTTGCCGGAGAGGATTTCGTTGCCGATGATGATGATGCCCGCCGTGTTTGGCATGTCCGGCCTTTAGTTTCCGCTACTTGTGGCGCTTGATGATGTGAAACCCGAACGGCGTTTCCACAATGTCGCTCACCTCGTCAGGTTTGAGCGCAAACACCGCCTTGTCAAACTCCGGGACCATCTGCCCCCGCGTGAACGATCCCAGCAATCCACCTTTGGGAGCCGAGGGACCGTTGGAGTGAACCTTGGCGAGTTCAGCGAATTCCTTGCCAGCTTCTAAATCGGCAACCAGCAATTTTGCCATTTCCAACGCCTCTCCCCGGCTGCGGTTTTGTGTGGAGCGCATTGCCCCCTTGAAAGACAGCAGGATGTGGCTGGCCGTCACCTTCTCCAACTTAACCCGGTGGAAGATGAGGTAGCCGAAGGGGGAATCCACCGGATCGCTGATCTGCCCCTCTTTGAGCCTGAGCGCGGACTGAAAAAATGGTGGAGCGCCCTTGCTGTTGAGCATTGGGACCCGAGTCTGCGCCGGAAGATCCGTGAGTTGCGAGACCAACTCCATAAAATCCACCCCCTTGCCGCGGGCAAGCTCGACGACTTGCTCAGCGATTTTCTGCGCTCCGGCTTGGTCGTAGTAGAGGTTCGCTTTCGGGACACGGGAGCCTTGGTAGGCAATCACCAGCAGTTCCAGCGAGACCTCTTCGGCCTCGGGCTGCCCAGCGCGGGGAGTTCGTTTCGGATCGGGTTTGGCGTTGATTTTCGGGAGCGTTTTTTTGTTTTTTTCTGCGAGTTTACGCTGTACGGCCTGAACCTGCTCTGCAAGTTTGGTGGGGTCGAACTGCTTGGCCTCTTCCCCCACGCGCTCAATCTTCAAGCTCACGATGGTGTCGCCCTGCTGCACGGCGTTGACCACCTCCATTCCGGAAGTCACTTCCCCGAAAATCGTGTGCTTGCCGTCCAGCCACGGGGTGGGAACATGGGTGATGAAAAACTGGCTACCGTTGGTGTTGGGACCGGCGTTGGCCATCGAGAGGATGCCAGAACGGTCGTGCTTGAGATCGGGGTGGATTTCGTCCTCGAATTGGTAGCCCGGACCTCCCGAACCGGTCGCCAGTGGATCGCCACTCTGGATCATGAAATTTGGAATCACACGGTGAAAGCTGAGTCCATCGAAGAAGCGGCCATCTTGGGTTTTTTTCGTGATGGGGTCCAGCCACTGCTTGGTGCCTTCGGCGAGTCCCACAAAATTGGCAACGGTGTTAGGGGCGTGCTGGTGATGCAGGCGCAGCAGGATTTCCCCCCGCGAGGTCGTCATGCGGGCGTACAAACCATCTGGAAGTTGGCCTGCCGCCACGCCAAGCAACGGCCCAGCAGCGGTCGTGATCAGGAAGAGGAAGAGGAATTTTCTAAAGAAAATGGTCATCCGGAAAGTGAAGCAAAGTGGTTAGATGAAGTCGAAATACACATCATTCTTGGCAGACTGTCAAGGTATCGGTCATGCCTTCAGGTCACAAGCTTTTTGTCCGGCGGTTTTGCGATAGAGCCAGGGAGTGCAAGGGAATCGTTTGAAGTTCGTGGGGCCGGATGCTACCGTTCCATGTAGCAAACTTCAAACTTGGAATAATCCCTCGTGAAACTCACCACCGAGTCTCAGAGTGTGCAGAGGAAAAATGCTTCCTGATTCCCAAGAAGCGGTTGATTGGCTGAGTGTGCTGGGGCTGCTGCGCTATGCGAGTCCGAGACGTCTTACCCATGTTCCGGTGGCGCTCACGCCCTACTGCGCCCCACAACATTTGCTCAAGACAGTCACCGCGCTTTCCAGCCCCTTCCAACTGCTGATGCATCGGGTGGCTGACGACTGGGCGTTTTTGGAGGATACTCTGGGCACGGCAGCGCGACATGATGATTTTCTGCAACGGCTGTTTGGCTTTCGCCTGCGGGAAAACTCCCAGCCCTGGAGGTTGTTGATTTCTCGGAACGACTTTTTTGTCGTCCCGGAAGGGGCAGGACTGGGGTTACGGCAGGTGGAGTTCAATACAATCTCTGCCAGTTTTCCGCACCTCGCTGAACGAATTTTCCGCTTTCACCAACTGCTTTATCGCAATCAGCCGGACCGCCTCAGTGTCTTGCTCCCGAACGATCCGCTGACCCCGATCAGCACAGGAATCGCCGAAGCCGTGCAGGTTCACGGTGCCTCGAACGGGGTGGTGCTGATGATCGTGCAGCCAGCGGAATCAAATCGACTGGATCAGCGCGGCCTTGAGCAACGGCTCTTGCAGCAGCACGGCCTCAGCACCGTGCGGGCCACCCTTGCGGATGTGGCCGTGCAGGGAAAACTGCGGGACGGCACCCTGCGGCTTGGAGGGGAACGTGTTGCGGTGGTGTACTATCGCGCCGGATACACGCCCAGCGATTTTGTGCATCCGGACGCAGGAGCCGGTCGTCGTCTGCTGGAGGCATCCGATGCGATCCAAATTCCTGACTTGGCCATGCAGTTGGCCGGAATGAAAAAGGTGCAGCAACGGCTGACGAGTCTGGAGGTGCTGACACGTTTTGTCTCAGAATCCCAAGCTGCAGAACTGCTGGAGGTCTTCGCCGAAATGCACAGCCTTGACGCAGATTCCAAGGATGCGGAATTTGCGCTTGCCGAAGCCTCCAAGCATCCGGAACGTTTTGTCCTCAAGCCCCAACGTGAGGGTGGAGGTCACAACGTGTATGGCGCCGAAATTGTTAAGCTGTTGGCAGAAATGCCTCCGGAAGAACGCTCCGGTTGGGTGTTGATGGAACGACTGCATCCCGTCCCACACGATGCCGTCTTGCTGATGGATCACCAATCCCAATCCCTGCGCTGTGTCAGTGAATTGGGACGTTATGGGGTTTTGCTTGCCAAGGGGAATGAAGTCCGCCTCAACAAAGACGCAGGCTACTTGGTGCGGACCAAGGGGGCGGAGGTGGACGAAGGTGGAGTGAGCGCAGGCTATGCCTACCTCAACAGCCTCGTCCGGGAGCGCTGAGGGTCAGGTTTGCAGTTCGATGCTGGAGAGCAAGTCCAGTTCGTCCAGCACTTTTCCGGTGCCCTCTGCAACAGCGGTGAGCGGATCCTCGGCGTGGAAAACCGGCAAGCCCACCTGATGCCGCAGCAGGAAATCCAACCCGGAGAGCAGCGAACCGCCACCCGCCAGCACGATACCGCGATCCACGATGTCCGCCGCGAGTTCCGGAGGGGTGGATTCCAGCGCGTTGCGGACGGTTTTGACGATTTGGTCGCAGACATCAGCCAACGCCTCCATGATCTCCTCCTCGCCGAGGATGAGCGTTTTCGGAATCCCCGTCACCAAATCGCGGCCCCGGACTTCATGAGTACGAGCATCGCCTTGGAGGAACGCCGAGCCGATTTTGATCTTGATCTCTTCGGCAGTGCGCTCGCCGATGAGCAGGTTGTACTTTTGCTTGACAAACTGGATGATGGTGTCGTCCATGCGGTCGCCACCCACCCGTGCAGAATCGCTGTAGACGATCCCAGCGAGAGAGATGACTGCGACTTCGGTGGTGCCGCCACCGATGTCCACGATCATGCTGCCGCTGGCTTCGGTCACAGGCAGTCCCGCCCCAACCGCTGCGGCCATCGGCTCCTCGATCAGGAAGACTTCCCGCGCTCCAGCCGATTCAGCGGCTTCCTTGACGGCGCGGCGTTCGACTTGAGTGATTCCGGAGGGCACGGCGATGATGATACGCGGCTTGAAACGGAAGAACGAGAAGCGGCGTTGGCACTGGCGGATGAAGTAGCGCAGCATCTCCTGTGTGATGTCGAAATCGGAGATCACTCCATCCTTCATGGGGCGAATCGCCGTGATCGATCCCGGAGTGCGGCCTAGCATCTGCTTGGCTTCTTCGCCAACGGCCAGCACCTTGTAGTTCCCCCGAGAGTCGCGTTGCACGGCCACCACAGACGGCTCCCGAATCACGATACCGTGGTGCTTCATGTAGACTAGGGTGTTCGCGGTGCCCAAGTCAATGGCCATGTCCTGTGCAAAAAAGCTGGAGAACTTCTTTTTCATGGAAGGTTGCGGCTAGATTCTGAAACTAAATAATGATGGTCTCGCAAGAACCCAATGGCACCGACTTCTGAAAAAATTCGGATGCTCAGAACGCCGCAGGTTGAACGAAAAGGGTGTCTCGAATGGTTGAGAGACCCCAAGAATCGACTATTTATCACCTCAGAGGACTTCTTGCGAGACCATCAAATAATAATCAACGATTACAGGAATTCAGCAAGCTATTTCTTGGATTAATGACAAGCGCAGGAAGAATGCCCCCC
>Ga0209403_10005479_pt1 | contig 13256 bp, 11 predicted proteins | sample ArcticOcean_MG_C_8_FD_187440 | JGI IMG/M metagenome (GOLD analysis project Ga0209403, IMG submission 187440) | Marine microbial communities from western Arctic Ocean - ArcticOcean_MG_CB11_86 (SPAdes) (version 2) | ecosystem: Environmental > Aquatic > Marine > Oceanic | place: Arctic Ocean... | reverse complement strand
AGTCGCCAGATATCCTCATCCGACATATTGGAAACCATTTCCAGCAGTTCAGGATATTTGCCAAAAAAATGAGCCCTTGTATAAGCACCACCTTTAGCTTTGAAAGCCTGATATTCACCATCAATGGCTTCATCCATCCGTTTACGCAGCAAACCCTCTTTATCCCTCTCGAGCAAAGGATCCCAGTAAGAACCCCAGATCAGTTTAATCACATTCCAGCCTGCACCACGGAACTCACCTTCAAGTTCCTGAATTATTTTCCCATTTCCACGTACCGGACCGTCTAGCCTTTGTAAATTGCAGTTAACCACAAAAATAAGATTGTCCAGTTTTTCACGCGCAGCCAGTCCGATTGCTCCCAGAGATTGCGGTTCATCCGTCTCACCGTCCCCCAGAAACATCCAAACTTTACGTCCCGATGTGTCTGCCAAACCGCGGTTATGAAGGTATTTTAGGAAACGTGCCTGATAAATCGCCATGATAGGCCCCAGTCCCATTGAAACAGTTGGAAACTGCCAAAAGTCATTCATTAGCCAGGGATGCGGATATGAAGGAACTCCCTGACCTTCTGACTCACGGCGGAAGTTGTCCATTTGCTTTTCAGTCAGCCTGCCTTCTAAAAATGCACGGGCATAAATTCCCGGGGCTGAATGTCCCTGAAAAAAAACTAAATCACCACCGTGATCTTTAGATGGTGAACGCCAAAAATGATTGAAACCAATATCGTAAAGTGTAGCGGAGGAAGCAAAACTTGCGATGTGACCACCAAGATCAGCTGAGTCACGGTTAGCACGCATGACCATCATTGCAGCATTCCAGCGGATAATGGAACGAATCTTAGATTCCATTTCCTGGTCACCTTGTGAGCGTACCTCAAGTTCCGGAGGAATTGTATTCATGTAAGGTGTATTTGCAGAATAAGGACTACCTGCACCGGACAAAACAGCCTGGTCTGCTAATTGACGCAGAAGGAATTGTGCCCGTTCATGACCATCCCTTTCAACAACCGCTTCCATTGCCTCAACCCATTCCAGTGTTTCCTGCGGATCTAAATCGTTTTTGATATTTGAAGTCATTGTTGAATCTCTTCAGTTGGAGTTAGGAACCTGTACTTTGAGTGACGTAAAAAAGACAATATAAACGATGAGTCATTTCGACTGTGGGAGAAATCTTAGTAATGCCAGTCTTTAAAAAGTTTTAATTCTACAATTTGTCATTTCGTAGGTAGTGGTTAAATACAGGCAATAGATAATGAGGTAAAATGATTAAGGTCCTGCAGTAAATAATTGATGCTTATTTTTCAGCTTAACTTCTTTTTTTCGTGAGATACTAAGGACTATCATGGTCGAAAATACTTAACCACCGGTGTTGCTGCTTTCCTCAACAGAAGACTCAGAATTAAATGGAGCATATTTTATCGGAGGTCTTCTCCCCATACTCTTCAACATTTCGGCAGAGTAGACAAGACCTTTTCGTAATACTGTGAATTTTTTTGAGCGTTCATTTGACAAAAATTTTGCCTCCCTACTTACACTTTCAGAGTAGAGACTATCAGGTTTCACAGGCCCCGTCAAACGTGCCCTTGTTGTAGAGATATTCTGAGCTTCACGGCTGGTGTCTTCTGAGTAGAGATCACCCTGTTTGTTGGGTCCTGTATCCCGTGCCCGGTTTTTAGAAATTACAAATGCTTTACGGCTGATCTTTTCATTTTCTTCAGCATTCAACCGAGGTGGCTGATAAAGTTTGATACTGCTGATTTTTGAATAAGAAGTTTCAAAAGGTTTTTGCACAAACCAGCGGTTTTTTTTAACCATACTGGCAGTTATCAAACCGGCGTCCACCATTTTAACGGCTGCAGTTTTTGCTTTAGCTTTCTTGCTTTGGACAACAGATTTCTTGATAAGATAATATTTTATTACACGTCCATTTGTTTTTTGTGCCGCAAACCTTGCTTTTTTAAGTTTATTAGCTTCTAAACTATTTGCATTCTTAACGTATTTTTGAAGTTGTTTATCATGACTCTCAGCCTGCAGTTTTGCACCTAAAAATACAATCTCCGAAAAACAAAACAGACAGAGAATAATAAATTTAAGAGACGACACCAAATGTACAGGTTTCTTTGACAAGCCTGAACGCCCGGTGTTTTTCCGTAACAAATTGAAGTGCAAACTGTATCTCAACATCATCCTTCGGCTCTTGCAAACATTAACATGAGCTGTAATCTTGTCAATGGGGAGTTCCAATAATTTAATATATGTGTTAATCTCAAACAAATTCCTGCTTTCTGTTTAAAGTAGACTACAGGAAACAGGAAACAGGACACCGGTGATTCCTGATTTGAAATTTAAAATTTCCTCAAAATGCAAAATCAAGTTCCCGACCAAATACCTTCTTCGGAAGAAATTTACAATGAAATGATTCGAGACACTTTTGATGTTTCCGAAATCTACACCAGTCAGGAAGAAGATAGTTTCCCCGGTGAAGGTTTTTCAATGCAGATCGGTAGTGACTCTGATTCAAAAGACAATTTTCTGGTTCAGAAAATTGTGAACACATTAACGGCTCAACTACAGGACTTCCTGCCTGGAGTATTTAAAATCACGCCTCTACCTGAACAATGCCTTTCTTATGCCAACTTACACAGTTGGTCTCCCGGTCGTTCTTATTTTTCATTGTTTGAGATGGAACAATCAAAATCAGTCTGGATTTTACATCTCAGCCGTTCCGTAGGAGAGGGATTTGCTTCCCTGTCTCACAGCAAAAATGCAAAAATTTACCGCAATATTTATCATGATTTACGTGAAGCGGATTCCGTGATTTATCTTGAAACAGCAGAAATGCTGCGTGATCTGTTCGGTAGTTTACTGGAACTCTGGCCAGCGAGTGACAAATTAAAAGTCGTACGTTGCCGTCATATCCTACAATTGGGTTTTCTGCGGGGCATTGCTCAGGATGAGGAATATATCGTTTTGCCGTTCTATCTGGACAACAATGAGTGTTCCGGAGAGATAAATTTAGTATTCCCGCAACGATACCTTTTAAACATTGTTGGTGCCTGAAAATGAACGTAGTGCTGTCTGAACGTTGTTTCAGGATTGCACAAAACAAAGACAGTGTACCCTTCGTAAAAGTCCCTAAAACAAGCAATAGAAACGGAGCAATTTTCATAATCTACTTCACTTCGAGCTTTCAGACTTTTTACCGGAACTTCAAAATAATGAGTCAAAAATAATTTAGCTGAAACACGAAAAATGTCTCAACCAGTTTTAAGTCAACTCAATATCTATCCATTAAAATCAGCAGGAGGAATATCCCTGGAAAACGCCATTCCTGAAGCAAGAGGTTTGGCGCATGACCGGCGCTGGATGGTAGTAGATGATTCCGGACAATTTATGTCACAAAGAACATATCCGAATATGGCTTTGATAAACACAAGCCTTTCAACTCAGACACTGAATTTGAATGCACCCGGAATGTCCAAACTCTGCCTTCCTTTATTTCCCATAGAAGGGGAATCTCAAGAAGTTGAAATTTGGGGTGACCTCTGTGAAGCATGGACAACAAATCCGCAAGCAACAACATGGATAAGTGAATATATTGGGAAAAGTTGTGCAATAGTTTATATGCCGGATCACAGCAATCGTCCGGTTGATGCTGACTATGCGGTTGGCGAAAACCAAGTCGCTTTTTCAGATGGATTTCCTTTGCTGCTGATCTCTGAAGCATCATTAAATGACCTCAACAGCAGACTTCCGGAAAGCGTAACGATGAAGCGTTTTCGCCCAAATCTTGTTGTGAAAAACACGGAACCATATGAGGAAGATATTTGGAAAAAGATCATAATTGGCGAGTGTGAATTTAATATCGTAAAACCATGTTCACGTTGTATCCTCACCACAGTTGATCCTGAAAACGGAAAATTTTACGGAAAAGAACCTTTGCGGACTTTAGCTACTTATCGAAAAGTGAATGGTAAAGTAATGTTTGGCCAGAACCTGATTACGACAATTAAGGGAGAACTGAAGCTCGGAATGCCAGTAGAAATTATTTGAAAAACTTGAATAGAAGCTCGATGTATATCAGAACTAAGAATGAGAACTAAAGAATTTAATGAAATAGTTACCAACAATGATTAGTTCAGTGAAAGACGAACAATTTACATCTTAACTCATGAGAAAAAATTTCCTTGACTTGGGGTCCACTTCAGTCCGGTTGAGTAGTTGAATCTTTATTTGATAATCGTACTAATAAGATCATTTTTCAGCTTGATTGATGCACGTGGATTGAGCATTATACATAAGGATTGCCTGCTTACAAAAGCTGTGTTTGTCTCTTTTTTCGAAGGTAATCAATTCAAGAATATGTTTCTTTAATCTAAAACGAAGGAGGCGTCATGCGTTTCATAAAATTAATCACATTAGTACTGTTCCTTTCGGTTTTTGCCCTGCAGCCTGCTTTAGCGAAAAAAGTTCCCCTGGGAATGCTGGTTGAAATACAAGGGAAAATTGAATACAGCAAAAAAGGCAACCGCTGGAAAAAAGTACGCCGTAACAAGTTTATCTACAATAATTATTTAGTAAAGGTTGGTGCAGATAGTACAATCAAGTTTCTGAATCAAAAGACGAATGAAACCACCTTGTTGACTGCCAATTCCACAGTCAAGGTAACTGCAGGCGGTTTGGAAGTAATTGAAGGAAGTCTAGGAGATACAAGTTCCGCGGGAGGTTTGTTGTCCGGATTATCCAAGCAATTTTCAAAGACTCAAAAATATACGACCGTACGGCGTGCAGCTAAAAAAGCAGGCATCGATCTCAAACTGGCAACCAACACCGTTTCCTCTAATTTTTCGGAACTGGCATGGGAATCCGCCGGTGCTGATTACGCCTACCGCTTACACTTAGGCACTAAGGACCGTAAAACCAACACTTGGGCTGATTCTGCTGTTTATGAAGTGCCTTCAACAGGAGGTGATATTGTGCGTACAAGTATAAAGCCTATCAGCAAGAAACAAAAATATTTTGTTGAAGTCTTGGACGGCAGCGGGAAAGTGGCTTTCACCACTAAAGCCGCAAACCTGAAGGTTCTTTCCGGAAAGAATCTGGCAAAGTTTGAAAAACAAAAAGGTCAGTTCCAGAGCATGGATGAAAGCGGATTTATGTATGCCGGTTTGCTAAAAGATAGCGGATTGTTAGTTCCCGCTTTAGATCAGTACACAAAATTCTTCACGGAATTTTCAGATGACGAAGACATCAATGAACTGAGACCGTTTTTGATCGAGGTTTATTCCCGTCTGCGTCTGGCACATCTGAAGTCAGTGGAATTAAAGAAGTACGAATCCTCAGAATAATTCACATCATGACGGATTTATAAGGAGCCGTGAAAACGGTTCCTTATCTCGTATCAAATCCTCACAACTTAAAGCAGTGCTTCTGGAACTAAGTTTTTGGCTTCCGGAAAACGTTTAGTCCATTTACCAACTTCTTCAGCAAATATTTCCACTTGTTCAGGAGCCGATGCCGCAAAACGCCGTGGATTGTTCAGCACGTCCGAAATTTCACTAAAATTCAAAGGCACTCGATCATCATCCGCAAGACGCTGAGCCAGATCATTTTCGCTTATCTCACCATTACGCAAAGCTTCCGCGACTAATACTGCGTGTTCCTTGATTGCTTCATGTACACTTTCACGTCCACCGCCTTTTCGCAGCGCTTCCATCAGTAAAGAGGTGGATGCAAGAAAGGGTAGATACTGCTTTAATTCCTGTGCGATTGCGCCTTCATAAAATCCCATTTCAGCGAGCACAGTAAGTGCCGCTTCGAGTTGTCCGTCCGCAGCGAAAAAAGCTCCGGGAAGCGCCACACGGCGAACGACAGAACATGAAACATCTCCTTCATTCCACTGATCTCCGCTTAACCCGGAAAGCATTGTACCGAAACCGTTGAGGATCTGGTGAAATCCGTTGATCCGTTCTGAGGTGCGGGCATTCATTTTATGGGGCATTGCGGATGAACCAACCTGTCCTTGTTGAAATCCTTCGCCGGCTAATCCATGTCCTGCCATCAAACGCAGTGTCCGCGCGAAATTAGAAATTCCTGAACTGAGTGCAATCAGCGCGCGCACGGTTTCCACATCAAGACTACGAGGATAAACCTGCCCCACGGCGTTAAAAGACGCTCTGCAGTCCAGATGTTCCAGTACCTGTTCACCAAGCTGTTTTACTTTTTTTTCGTCACCGTTCAGTAAAACCAACTGATCAAGCCGCGTTCCAACCGCGCCTTGCAAACCCCGTAGCGGATAATTTTCGATCAGGTGATCGAGCCGTTTTAAAGCAAACAAAATTTCTTCACCGAACATTGCCAGACGCTTGCCCAGAGTTGTCGGCTGTGCCGGAACATTATGAGTGCGCGCGACCAGCATGATGTCTTTGACACGCAAACTCCACAACGATAGTTGATGCAGTACAGCCACAGCTTTGCTCCTCAACAAACGCAGTGAACGTAGAATTTGCAGTTGTTCAACATTGTCCGTTAAATCCCGGCTGGTCATGCCTTTATGAATCTGTTCATGACCTGCCAACTCACAAAATTCTTCTATGCGTGACTTAACGTCGTGCCGTAATTCACGTTCTCTGTCAGCAATACTTTCTAGATCAATCTGCTCCAGAACTTGCTCGTACGCCTCAATCGCTGATTGCGGAATATCAACACCTAAATTTCGCTGTGCCTTCATCACGGCAATCCAGAATTCACGTTCCAAGCGAACTTTTCCTTCCGGAGACCAGATGGCAGATATTTCAGTACTGGAGTAACGAGATGCAAGAATATCAGGAATCATTTGACGTTGAAGGTTGGAGGTTGGAGGTTATTTTAAGTCACTTATTTTAGCGGATGAACACTAATGTCCGGAACAGACAAAATATATATTTTAAATTGTTGGGGATGAAAAACAGGTTGTTGCGTTTGCGAAAATCACAAACCAACTTTGTCGCGTACCCTGTCAATGACCTCTCGGGCAATGACACGTGCCTTGTCACGCCCGGATTCGAGAATACCGTTTAACTTTATCTTGTCATTACGGATTTGCTGATAGATTTCACGTGGTACCTTGAGTTCAGCATTCAGTGTTTCGAAGCATAGTTGCTTCGCTTCTCCATAACCCAAGCCTCCGGCGAGGTATCGTTCAGCCAAATCTTCCTGTTCTTTTTTCCCGGCAAAGCATTTGTACAGTGCGAAAACACTGCATGTTTCCGGATCTTTCGGTTCATCCACTGATTTTGAATCAGTAGTGATTTTCATAACTGCTTTACGAAATTGTTTTTCAGGTGCCAGCAAAGGAATCACGTTTCCATAGGACTTGCTCATTTTTCTGCCGTCCAGGCCGGGAATAGTCGCAACCTCTTTTTCAATAATTGCTTCAGGTATTACAAACGCTTCTCCGTAAAGATGATTGAAACGAATCGCAAGGTCACGCGTAATTTCAAGATGTTGACGCTGATCCTGTCCTACAGGTACAAAATTTGAATCATAAATCAGGATGTCACAAGCCATCAACACAGGATAACTAAACAGTCCCATACTGACTTCCTGATCTTTAGCCATCGCGTCTTTGTAAGCGTGAGCACGCTCCATCAAACCTTTTGATGTAATACAGGAAAGGATCCAGGTCAGTTCGGTAACTTCAGGAATATCGGATTGCCGGAAAAAAGCATGGTTCTCAAAGTCCATACCAAGTGCCGCGAAAACGGCGGTGAGATCGTAAGTGTTCTCCCTGAGTTGTTCAGGATCACGTACAGAGGTAAGAGCATGATAGTCGGCGATAAAGTAAAACGTCTCATGCGTTTCCTGTAATAGTATCGCCGGTTTTATCATACCCAGATAGTTTCCTAAATGGGGGGTTCCGGTAGGCTTTATGCCCGAAAGTGAACGGGGTTTAGAGCCCATGACTTAAACAGAAGCAGTGGCTGCAGCTGCGTCTGGAAGAACGCTGATATATTTGCGTTTGTGTTTTCCACTTCCTTTTTGAATGAACTTTACGTGTCCTTCAATCAGAGAAAATAAAGTAAAATCTTTCCCGGTACCAACGTTTGTACCTGCGTGAAAAGTCGAGCCGACCTGACGTATAAGAATGTTTCCGGCTTTAACCAGTTCACCGCCAAATTTTTTAACACCTCGTCTCTGAGCTTTTGAATCACGACCGTTACGGCTGCTGCCGCCTGCTTTTTTATGTGCCATTTCTATTATGAGGCTAAAGGTTATTCCGCTGCGGCTTTTTTAACCGCTGTTTTTACCGGCGCAGCTTTTTTTGGTTCTGCTTTTTTGGCTGAAACTTCTTTGGCACTGATCATTTCGATTTTCACCATAGTGTGCCCTTGACGATGTCCGTATTTACGACGGTAAGTCTTGCGGCGCTTGCGTTTGAAAACAATAACCTTTTTGTCTTTACCATGTTTAAGAACAGTTCCCTGGACTTTTGCTCCTGCGATAACAGGGCTACCGAATTTCAGTTCACTCTCTTCTCCTCCTATTGCCAACACCTGATCTGTTTCAAATACGTCTCCAGGTTCAGCGCTCATTCTTGCTAAACGAACGGTATCACCTTGAGCAACGCGGTACTGTTTTCCATCTGTGCGAATAATTGCAAACATCTTCTAATTCTCTGAGTTAATAAAATTGTTTTTAAAATAACTTTATATAATTACATTAATATCATCTTCAAATCAAGCTTTTTCAAAAATTTTTCCACATAATACTAATCAACCGGCTTTTTTATCGTTTTGACGGTCAAGCTGTGTTAAAATAAGCTTTTTTTTAAGAAAATTATTATAGCAGAAATGGAGCAGAATGAGTAAAAAATATTGGGAAACATCTGGAAGTTACACTGACATCCGTTACGAAAAATCAGCAGAAGGCATTGCTAAAATAACAATCAACCGACCTGAAGTAAGAAACGCGTTCCGTCCACTGACAGTACGTGAGATGCGCAATGCGCTTGAAGATTCACGTGAAGACACGCAGATTGGCGTGATTATTTTAACAGGAGAGGGTGAAAAAGCATTTTGTTCCGGTGGTGATCAGCGTGTGCGTGGTGATGCCGGTTACAAAGACAGTGAAACAGGACATTTGCGTCTCAATGTTTTAGATTTTCAACGTGAAATCAGAACATGTCCCAAACCTGTTGTGGCGATGGTAGCAGGATATGCCATCGGCGGAGGACACGTTTTGCACGTCATGTGCGACCTGACAATTGCGGCTGATAATGCGATCTTTGGTCAAACAGGACCTAAAGTAGGATCTTTCGACGGCGGTTACGGTTCGAGTTATCTCGCCAGAATGGTAGGACAAAAAAAGGCCCGTGAAATTTGGTTCCTGTGTCGCCAGTACAATGCACAACAGGCCTTGGAGATGGGTATGGTCAATACAGTTGTACCTCTGGAAAATTTAGAAGAGGAAACTCTGCAGTGGTCAAGAGAAATGCTTCAGCATTCCCCGATGGCACTACGCTGTTTGAAATCTGCTCTAAACGCCGATTGCGACGGACAAGCCGGATTACAGGAAATGGCAGGCAACGCGACTATGCTTTATTATATGTCAGAGGAAGGTCAGGAAGGTCGCAATGCATATCTGGAAAAACGTAAACCTGATTTTAAACAATTTACACGCCGGCCATGATTTCCGGAAAAAATTTAAACGTCTGGCTACTGGCAGCCAGACCAAAAACATTAGGAGCGGCGCTGGCCCCTATTTTGATCGGTACCGCCATGGCGTTTGCGGAGGGTAAAGGACACGCCGGAGCGGCACTAGCTGCACTTTTGGGCGCACTGCTGATTCAGATCGGCACTAATTTTTCCAACGATTATTTTGATTTCATCAAGGGTGCTGACACAGAGGATCGTATCGGTCCAATGCGGGCTACGCAAGCCGGATTAGTCACTCCGGAAGCGATGCTGAGAAATTTTGTCTTCGTCTTTGGACTGGCGGTTTTGGTGGGAATTTACCTTATTTTCCGCGGTGGTTGGCCGATTGTGATTATCGGGATACTTTCAATTGCTTCCGGAGTTCTTTACACCGGCGGACCGATGCCACTGGGATATATGGGATTGGGTGATTTGTTTGTGTTCTTTTTTTTTGGTCCAGTTGCAGTAGGAGGAACTTTTTATGTACAGTCATTGGAAATTTCTGAAGTAGTCATTCTCGCCGGTTTCGGACCCGGATTGTTAGCTACCGCCCTGCTCGCAGTAAATAATTTACGTGACGAACCAACTGACAAAAAGGTTGGTAAAAGAACATTGGCTGTACGCTTTGGTCCAGGCTTCGCCCGGGCGGAATATCTTGCAGCTTTTGCTTTGGCACTGATTCTCCCCTTCGTGTTGGCGTTCAGGACAGATGCACACTGGTTTGCGGGCCTTTCGTCTTTGATCATAATTCCGGGCTACTCCGCTATTCGCCAAATTACTGCCGGAGTAAAAGGTATAGAGTTGAACGAAACTTTAGCTGTGACCGGAAAACTGATCATCATCTACAGTATCCTTTTTTCGCTTGGTTGGTGGATCGGATAAAAATGAACTCTGTCCACTGGGAACTTTTCCGCTATTCTCTTCCGCTAATTGAACCTCTGCTGATGCTCGGACAAGTTTTAAACGAACGCAGAGGACTTATTCTGCGATTGTCCGAAATATCCCGCGAAAGTTCCGCTGCAGAAAATTTTGGTGAAGGTGAAATTGCTCCACTGCCTGGACTGCATCCAGAATCTCTTTCACAGGCAGAAAGTCAAATCCGGGAATATCTTTCCAGTAATTTAAAGTTTACACCTAGTCCAGGGGCTCTTTTTGGATCAGTTCGTTTTGGCTTGGATATGGCTCAAAGGACTTTGGCTCAAAGTCACCAAGAATCTGCAGGGCGGAATTACATGTCCGCGGAAAACGAGACTTATAAAAAGCAAATTCCTGTTAACGGTCTGACATCCGCTTCCGGAAAACAGCTCGAACTTGAATGTGAACATCTCCAAGATGCCGGTTTTAAGACCATTAAAATTAAGGTTGGACGGCAGACTGTGCAAGAAGATATTGAACGCGTGAGAAGTGCGCGCAAAATATTGGCTGATGAAATTTCTTTACGCCTCGACTCAAACCGTTCCTGGGAATGGGAAGAGGCACTCGAGTTTGCCCATGCAATAAAGGATTGCAGGATTGAATACTGCGAAGAACCGCTGCGTGAATTTCAAAGACTGGAAGAACTGCATAAACAAACTGGAATACCACTTGCTCTGGACGAAACTCTCTGGAAAAATCCAGATCCACATACTTTGCCTAAATTCGGGATCCGGACTTTGATTTTAAAACCGGGAATTATCGGAGCATGGGAAAGTACAAAATTTTGGACTGCTTTTGCTGAAAAAAATGAGATGAACGTAGTATTGAGCAGTTCTTTTGAAAGTGGACTCAGTTTGCACTGGATTGCCTTTACGTCTGCAAAACTGCTCAGCAAGCAACCTGCGGCAGGGCTCGACACCGCAAAATGCTTCGAACATGATTTAATCGATCCACCTTTCAAACTCAAAAACGGGAGTTATGTTTTTCCAGCTAAGCGGCCCATAGCTAATGAGAAATATCTCCAAAAAATCGCGGAAGGCAATTCTAAAATAACGACTGAGACTGATGTTTGAAGTTAAGCCGGATATACTGAAGCAAGTACTTGAGCGCTTTGCAGATGAACAGTTTTTAATCACTGAATCACAAGATTGGACTTTTACAGATTTTTTTGAGGAAGCTATTCTTTTCAGTAATTCATTGAATATTAGCCCTCAAAAACATATCGCGATTTGTTCTGAAAAACCTGAATTTTTGCTAAAAGCAATGTTTACCTTATGGCTAAAAGGCGCGGTTGTGGTTCCTTTAAATCCAAAATTTCCGCAAAAGCAGAAAAAAGAATTATTGCTAAAAACAGGAAGCACTTTACTTGAGCAGATTGAGTTAAATAAAATTTCCTTCATGCAGCACTCATCATTCAGCACCCTGCAATCGATCAATCCTGAGGCTTGGGCTAGCATCATTTTCACTTCCGGCAGCAGCGGTTCCCCGAAAGCAGTGGTCCACTCTCTGGCTAATCATTTTTATAGCGCGCTTGGAGCAAATCAGCAGATGCCATTAAACCCCGGTGACCGCTGGTTGATGTCTCTGCCTCTTTATCATGTCGGCGGTTTGGCAATATTTTTCCGCACTCTGATTTCCGGTGCCGCCATGGTGCTCCCGGCTGAAAAGCAAACTTTGGCGGAGGCACTGATAAACAATAAAATTACTCACCTTTCACTGGTACCGACTCAACTCCACAGACTTTTGCAGACAAACGCAGGCAAAGATTCGCTGCTTAAGTTAAAACTCATTTTGCTGGGAGGTTCCGCTATTCCTGAAACTTTGCTTGATCAATCCGCAGAACTCGGCCTGAATGTATACACAACATACGGTTCTACAGAAATGGCTTCTCAGGTTGCAACCGGGAAAAAGGATTTATGCCGAATTTTGCCTTTTCGCGAAGTCCGACTTTCTTCAAAAGACGAAGCATACCCTGAAATTGAGGTACGAGGTAAAACCCGTTTTTTAGGATATCTGGACGAATCCGGCCTGCAACAGCCTTTTGATCAAAACGGTTGGTTTAAAACCGGAGATTTAGGCGCCCTGGAGTTTAAGCCTGCAAAGAGCAGAAGGACACAAGCACAACAGCAGCACAAAGAATCCGGAAAACATTTCAGGCAACAGGGTGATATTTTTCACACCCTGACTGTACTGGGGCGAAAAGACAGCATGTTCATTTCCGGTGGTGAAAATATACATCCTGAGGAAATTGAACGTGTCTTCTTTCAAAGCGGAATGATCGAGCAGGCAGCAGTAGTTCCTGTACAAGATGTTGAATTTGGCGCAAGACCGGTTGCTTTTCTGCAGTACGCAGAATCTGCGTCAAAAGCTGAATTAGTTGAATTTTTGCGAAAAGAGCTGGTCAGTTTTAAAGTTCCTGATCTGTTATTGCCGTGGCCGGAAGAGACTGGAACTGGATTGAAACCAAAGCGGAAAGATCTTTCTCGACTCGCACAGACGCAATTCGAGCTGCTACAAAAAAATAATTTAACGGAAGAGCATGTCCGACCTCCGGATATTGAACAATGGCTGGAGAATTTTGAACAAGGCTGGAAACGTGTCGCATTAAGTGATGGACGGCAAATATTTATGCTGCTAGACCTGAGAAACAAACACGCAGAAAAATGCT
>Ga0209403_10005476_pt1 | contig 13259 bp, 10 predicted proteins | sample ArcticOcean_MG_C_8_FD_187440 | JGI IMG/M metagenome (GOLD analysis project Ga0209403, IMG submission 187440) | Marine microbial communities from western Arctic Ocean - ArcticOcean_MG_CB11_86 (SPAdes) (version 2) | ecosystem: Environmental > Aquatic > Marine > Oceanic | place: Arctic Ocean... | reverse complement strand
AGACACCATCGAGCTGTACACGGCTCGGAAGGGTGCGAAAGATGTCACGTTCATCCAGCGATCGGAAGCAACATACGTTCCGAGCGAACCCAAGTTCTATGTTGCACCCAAAGCTGAGGATGAGGAAGACACGCCAGAATTCGGCTTCCCTGAAGTTGCAGAAAACACTCAGAGACTGTTCATCGCAATCGAAATTCCTCGAAAGCTAAAGCGTGAGTTCTTAGATCTTGCAAACAGCTTCCGACCGCGCGAGTTCGATCGAGTGCGCTGGATCGATGAAGAGGCGATGCATCTGACGCTGAAGTTTCTCGGCGACACATCTATCGACCTGATTCCAGATATCGAGACCGCTCTCGAACGGGCTGCCGAGTCGACGGGAACATTTACTGTAAAGATCGGCCGTACGGGCTGCTTCCCTTCATTCGTAGACCCCAGAATTTGCTGGGTTGGATTCACGGGTGAGCTTCGCCGACTTGAGCAGCTTCAGGGCAGAGTCGAGGGTGGCATGGTCGTCTTGGGGCTCGAAGATGATGATCGTGAGTTCCAGGCTCACATCACTGTTGGGCGTACTCGACCCGGTATTCGCGGCAGATTTGCTGAAGATATCGGCATCTCTTGGCAGCACGCACCACTCCGTACAACGGGGCAGGAAGTATCAGTCAACGCAATCGCCCTGTATCGCAGCTATCTGGACGACAAGGGCGACACCCAGTACCAGCAGCTAGGCAACTACCCACTGGGTTAGCCCGCGTGCGAGGCTTTGTTTAGGACGGGGTGGTTTGTGCAGTCCTAACTTATCGAAGGATCGCAGATATAAACGAGATCGATAGTTCTCCGCGACACCCCGCCAGATCCCTCGGCGGCCTCGGGAAATACGGTAATTCGAAGTGACCTGTTGTGGTGTCAGCTCTGTTAATTATCTGGATATTCCGATTTCAGCTAAAAGGCCGTAAGCCGCCGTAGTCATTGTGAGGTCAACTGCCAACACTCGACTTCCCGAAGGCCGCCGAGGGATCTGTTGGGGTGTCGCGGGAGTTTAGATATTAGGAATCAACCCTTTATAGTCGCCACTTATGCACCCACAAACGTTTTTGTATACATGGTCGCTAGTATCAAGGGCGCCTTGTACATCGGAATGACACGGAATATTGCATCGCGCTTAGAACAGCACAAACTCGGCACAGTAAGAGGATTCAGCTCGAAATACCGCACAAACAAGTTGGTTTGGTGTGAGGTGGCTGAGTCATTTGAATCAGCCCGATTTCTTGAAGCAGAGCTTAAGGGCTGGCGAAGACCAAAGAAAGTCGACTTGATAGAGGTAGGTAATCCTTACTGGCAGGATATCTCGTCTCAGATCGGATAGTTCTCCGCGACACCCCACCAGATCCCTCGGCGGCCTCGGAAAGTCGGATTATTTCTGCTGATGAAGTCTCGCCCACGGCGCGCGTCCCATCCCCAGATCCCTCAACTCCGATGGCGGTGTTTACCCCGATGAAAATCGGGGCTCGTGACTCGGGACACTCACACCACAAAAATACCTACTACTGCGTTAAAAACATTGAGCACATATACTTGAGGCCGTTACAGGTAATGACGGAGACACGATCGATTCCGTTCACCCCTTCGAGCGAGCCCGGTATGGTGAGAGCGGGTATGGGGCCAGAGAGACGTCGATCATCACTCCTGAACCGTTCACTGAACGCCAGAACGAACTCTGGTTATTAGGCTGAACCGTACTGCCGAACGTTACATCGGCTCAACTGAGTGTCCCGAAGACATGCCCTAAAACGCAGTAATTCGAGAAACCAGGGTGGTACCGCGGTACCGTTTTATTTCAAAACGCCCGTCCCTGAACCATAAGGGGCGGGCTTTGTTTTTTAACTCGCAAGCGAGATTTTCTTTTAGTAAGTGCATCTGATTCGGGTGTACCCATAAGGACGTTGATAACGTGGCGAGCCAATTCGATTCGGTAGACCCAAAGGTCGATTTTGTAGCCAATGAGGAAGCAATCCTCAAGTGGTGGGAAGAAAACGACATCCCGGCTCGCTACCGGAAGCTGAACGACGATAAAGAAAAGAATTTTTCGTTCATCGACGGTCCCATAACCGCGAATAACGCCATGGGCGTGCACCACGCGTGGGGTCGGACGTACAAAGACCTGTTCCTCAGGTTCCGCAACATGCAGGGCTACAAGCAGCGATTCCAGAACGGATTCGACGGGCAGGGCCTGTGGATCGAAGTTGAAGTCGAAAAAGAGATGGGCTTCAAGTCGAAACGCGACATCGAGGCGTTCGGCATAGGCAAGTTCGTCGAGGCGTGCCGCGCCCGAGTCGACAAGTTCGCAAAGCGTATTTCAGAGCAGTCGAAACGACTCGGCTACTTCATGGACTGGGACAATTCGTACCACACGAAGTCGAGCGAGAATAACTACACCATCTGGCACTTCCTGAAGACCTGCGCCGACAAGGGCTGGATCTACAAGGGTCGAGACGTCATGCCGTGGTGCCCGCGCTGCGGTACAGGGCTTTCTCAGCACGAGATCGTCACCGAGGGATACCAGGAGATCACTCACGAAAGCCCGTATCTGAAGTTCCCGCTTATCGACGAAGGCCACGAGGGCGAGAACCTTCTTGTGTGGACTACGACGCCGTGGACGCTCGCAGCGAACGTTGCTGCAGCTGTAAACCCCGAATACACGTATGCGAAGGTCGAGGACCGCGGGTCGATCCTCTATTTCTCGAAGTCACTTGTAGAGTCGCTCAAACGCGACCACGTGCTGACCGAAGACGCCAAAGTAATCGGCGAAGTCAAAGGCTCCGATCTGGTTGGACTTCGATACAAAGCACCTTTCGACGAGCTTCCTGCACAGGACGAAGTGCGAGATCAGCACAGAGTTCTGGCATGGGATGAAGTTGGCGAAGATGAGGGAACCGGAATCGTTCACACCGCTCCGGGAGCGGGCGCAGAAGACTTCCGACTCGGCAACGATAACGGCCTCACGCCGATTGCTCCACTTGACCAGAACGGCATCTACATAGACGGTTTTGGTGAGTTCACGGGCAAGGCAGCAGCCGATGTGAAAGACATGGTCTTCGCGTCGCTCGAAGAAAAGGGCCTGCTGGTTCGGGTGAACAAGTACACCCACCGATATCCCGTCTGCTGGCGTTGCGGCACTGAACTCGTGTTTCGACTGGTCGACGAATGGTTCATCAACATGGACGAAATTCGTCCCAAGATGGTCAAGGCCACAAACGAGATGAAGTGGTTCCCTGAGTTCGGTAAGGCGCGCGAGCTCGACTGGCTCAAGAACATGCAAGACTGGATGATTTCGAAGAAGCGGTACTACGGTCTCGCCCTGCCTATCTACGCCTGCGACTGCGGTCATTTCGACGTGATCGGCTCTCAGGAAGAGCTCAAAGAGCGGGCGGTTGAAGGCTGGGATGAGTTCGAAGCAAGTGGGGCTTCTCCTCACCGACCATGGGTCGACGGCGTGAAGATTGCTTGCTCGGACTGCGGAGAAACGGTTAAGCGCATCGCCGACGTCGGCAACGCCTGGCTCGATGCTGGAATCGTGCCGTTCTCGACGATCGGTTACAAGTCCGATCCCGACTACTGGAAAGAATGGTTCCCTGCCGACTGGATTTCAGAAAGTTTTCCGGGTCAGTTCCGCAACTGGTTCTACTCGCTGATCGTGATGGCGGCCGTGCTCGAAGATTCTGTGCCGGCAAAGCAGGTATTTGCGTATGCGCTAATGCGTGACGAAAACGGCGAAGAGATGCACAAGTCGAAGGGCAACGCTATCTGGTTCGAGGACGCGGCCGACAAGATGGGTGTCGACGTGATGCGCTGGACGTTCAGCCGTCACAATCCAGCCTCGAACATGAGCTTCGGCTTCAAAGCCGGCGATGAAGTGCGTCGCCAGTTCGTGATCCCGCTGTGGAATATCTATTCGTTCTTCACTACCTACGCGAACCTCGATGGCTGGACTCCGGCCGACTGTGTGATCCCGGCATCGTTCGGGTTTACGAAAGACGGAGAAAAGAACGCTTACGAGTCGTGGACAATGCCAGCCGACGAAGGTTTTTCGGAGCTTGATCGCTGGATTCTGTCTGAGTTGAATCAGCTAATTGCAAAGATGACCGACAATCTCGAAAACTGGCAGCTTCCGTACGCAGCCGGTGGAGTCGAACAGTTCGTTGAGGATCTTTCGAACTGGTACGTCAGGCGGTCACGCAGGCGCTTCTGGAAGACAGAGGGTGACAAGGACAAGAACGCGGCCTACTCGACGCTGTACACATGCCTCTCGACGCTTTCTCGGCTACTGGCACCGTTCACGCCGTTCATTGCCGACATCATGTATCGCAACTTAGTCGCTGACCGTGTCGATGACGCTCCCAACTCCGTTCATCTGACGTCGTGGCCAAAGGCTAACGAGTCGTGTGTTGACGAAGACGTTATGAACCAGACTCGTCTGGCAATTCGACTGGCATCGCTGGGTCGTTCTGCTCGGGCGCAGTCCCGCCTGAAGGTTCGACAGCCGCTTGGCGAGTTCGTTGCGGAGGTTCGGCACGACTGGGAGCATTTCGTACTCGCCAAGATCGAGAACGTGCTGAAGGAAGAACTGAACGTAAAGGCTGTTCGAGACGCCGCGGACATGGGCGGTCTTCTTGGATTCGAGATCAAGCCTAACTTACGCTTGCTTGGCCCGAAGTACGGCAAGCAGATGGGTGAAATTCGAAACGCACTTCAGGCGGCAGATGCCGACGAAATCGCCCGTACCTCAGAGGCTGGCGAGACGATTTCGGTTGGCGGATTCGAACTCGAACCAGGCGAAGTTCTGATCGAACGAGTTGCGCTTGAGAATTATGCGGTTGCCACCGACGCCGGTTACGCCGGGGCGGTTTTGACCGTAGTTTCAGATGAACTGAAGGCGGAGGGCACGGCTCGGGAAGTTGTGCGGGTAATTCAGAATCTGCGCAAGTCATCAGGGCTTGAGATTTCTGATCGGATTAATCTGTGGATCTCCTGCTCGGCCGATACAACTGGCGCTTTGATGACACACGCCGATTACATCGCCGAAGAGACGCTCGCAGAGAACGTCGATATCGGAGGTGTGCTCAGTGACGACGCTATGGGCGTGGCGGCCACTGACACACTCCAGCTGGATGATGACAACAAGGTAACGGTCTTGCTGGAGAAGGCGTAAGTGCAGATTCTCCCCCCGGGCTGGGAGGGAGTTAGAGGGTGGGTTGGAAACGGCGGGCAACGCGCGACTCCCCACCAGATCCCTCCGCTACGCTTTGCTGCGGTCGGGAAATCTGATCGTCGGATGCCATAGATTTAATGAGCACCTTGTCCTCGTCAAGCAGGTTCCCATCGAACACTCGATTTCCCGAGCTAAGTCATCGGAGTCGAGGGATCTGGTGGGGTGTCGCGCCTGTTTGGTGCTCGGGTGCAGCAATCTGTACCTTCTCGATCATGCAACAACAATCCTTCTACGTGTACATGCTCGCGAGTATCAAGGGTGCTCTGTACATCGGTATGACAAGAGACATCGCCGTACGTATGGAACAGCATCGGCTTGGATCAGCCACTGGGTTCAGTTCCGACTACCGCACCACGAAACTAGTGTGGTGCGAAGTCCCTGAATCTTTCGAATCGGCTCGAGAGCGAGAAGTGCAACTGAAGTGCTGGCGCCGCTCAAAGAAAGCTGCATTGATCGAAATCAACAACCCATACCGGGAAGATATTTCAACGCAAGTGGCGTGAATCGGTGTTGCGCGACACCCCACCAGATCCCTCGGCTCCGATGACTTCGCTCGGGAAATCGGATGGTGGCATCATCCATATGGGTCTGTGGCTGATAATCTCTGAAGACTCAACCTCCGCTCGAAATGAAACGACCTGCCACATGAAAGCACTTCTACTCGACAAACCCGGACCTGTTAGCGATCTTTACGTTGGTGAACTCGCTATTCCTGAACCCAAAGCGAATGAAATTCGGGTGAAGGTTCATGTCGCAGGTCTGAATCCGGTCGAATACAAGCAGGCCGGGAAGGGTAACGACAACTGGTTGTGGCCCCACGTGCTTGGACTCGATGTAGCAGGCGTTGTAGACGCGGTTGGCTCGGATGTAGACCAGTGGTCACTGGGTGATCGGGTTTTCTACCACGGCGATCTCGCCAAACCTGGTGGGTTCGCTGAATACGCGATCACGACCGTTCACACAACGGCCAGAATTCCCGAGAATATCTCGTTTGCCCAGGCCGCTGCGATTCCCTGTGCCGGTCTCACGGCCTACGAGTCGGTGGTGCGTCGTTTGGACGTTCAACCCGAGCACACGGTGTGGATGCAGGGCGGTGCCGGCGGTGTCGGTGGCTTCGGGGTTCAGATCTGCGCCAACATCGGTGCAACGGTCATCACCACAGCCTCAGAACGTAACCACGGATTTGTGAAGTCGATCGGTGCAGATCATGTGATCGACTACAACACTGAAAACGTTGTCGAGGCGATCATGGCGATCACCGACGGCCTCGGCGTAGACAGGGTGCTGGCTGCTGTCGATGCGTCGACCGCCGACGAGGGCATCGAGGTGTTGAAGTACCGGGGCGGTCTTGCCGCCGTAGCGGGCATGCCAACGCTGAACGACGCTGCCTTTTCGAGCGCGAGGTCGATTCACAACATCTCTTATGGCGGTGCTCACTCTTCGACGAATTACGCGGCCCAGGTCGATCTGGCGACGATGGCTGAAGAAATGATTGCGCTGGTAGCCGATAAGAAAATCGACGCGATGATCGAGCAGACGATTGGCCTTGATGAGATTCCAGAGGGGCTGGCGCAGCTACAGGGTCGGCACGTTCGTGGAAAGATCGTCGCTGAGATCGGGTAATCGTCGCACGGCTTTCAAACATGACTAATATCTGTCATTAGCAAAAGCACCGGCGCATGTAATCATGTGGCTTGGCATTGGGAACACGATGGTTCTCGGGGCGTTTATTTACGGCGCAATTGGCTTCCTGATCCCTCTCGCCCCGACTCAGATCTGGATCGCCTCGATTTTTTTCATATTGCCGCAGTTGTTCGGCGATGGATTCATGATCATGCACGACATAAACCGTCGGAGTCTCCAACAGTCGATTATTCCCGAGAACTATCTCGGGCGCGTTATCGGAGCGATGAAGGTGTCGGAGATGGCGGCGGCGTTGCTTGGCGTTTCGATTGCGGGTGTCGTCGGTGAAACCGTAGGATTACGAGCCGCACTTTTCATTGGGAGCGTTCTCATGGTGATTGCAGCCGTTGTTTTGCTGCACCCGGCGGTGCGATCGATCAAAACGATTCCTGAGTTGCCTACGGCCCCTAAAACTGAGTCGACGAAATCCGGCTAAGCCAGCCGTTTGATCATCCGTTGCGATGTCTGGGTAACTATCGCTGATGAGAGTCCGGCCACGGATTGTTTCTACTGCAACTTCTCGGGCGTGCCTACTGGTTGGTAGCCAAGTTTCTCGTACAGACTCGTGGCAATGTGATTGTCGACCGAGACTTCGAGGCGTAGAGCAGAGTGGCCGTCGGATAACACTCGACTCTCGACCTCTTTGATCAACTTCGTGGCGAATCCACGACGCCGGTATTCAGTTCCGACATCCAGTGTAAAAAGCCTGCGTGTCACGCCGTCCTCATCGGTATTGGCAGAAATACTGATGGTCCCGGCTAATGCATCATCGGTCTCGAGCACCAGTAGCAGGCGGAAGCCTGCGTGAAGCTCTGCGAACCGGTTCGTAATTACGTGCGGATATACTTCAGGTTAAAGATTCCGCACGAGCGTTGTTGCATCGGAATCCACTGCGGCTCTAATAAGAATGCTCACGAAAGACTTACCTAGTTGCGATCGTCTGTACCGTTGTCGGCATTACGCATTGCACCGGGTTTTTCGACGATGTCATGCTCCTGAGCGCCCATCGGAACCGGATTCGGCATTCCGGGAAGAGATGATGTTCCTCGAATACGTTCCAGGCTTCGAGATAGGAAATTATTGCGTTTTTTCTGTTCGGTCTCTGCCAGGTAAAAGGCATACCGAGACGTGAGCATAGCGGCAACAAGCAGAATAATCGCCGACACGTAAACGAAAATCATCAACACGATAATCATGCTCACGCCACCGTAGATCGATGTGGCGACAGTACTCATGTTTCGCAGGTAGAAGATGAATATTGCCTTGGATATCTCGAAAGCAGCCGCACCGGCTAGAGCGGTCGGCCAGACCTCTTTGAATCGTAGCTTCGTGTTTGGCAACCACCACAGAAGAGTTAGGAACACCACGAACGACAATATTAGAGGGACGAATACCGCAAGTCGTTGCCACAATCTAGCGTCGCTTATAGGGGCATCTGGCAACCAGATCGCAGTCAAATCGGATACAACCGTGATCAGTCCACTGATGAGCAGCGAAGCAAATAACAGCGTCGCTGCACCGAACATTAAGGCGAAGTCCATCAAACGCTCGGTCAGGAACGGTCGGGTTTTGTTGATGCCCCAGATGACGTTGATGCTTTTTCGAATTGCACTGAACACCTGCTGGGATACCCAGAACAACCCGATGATGGCGACCATTCCACCGACAGTTCGACCCTGTTTGAGGCTTGTAAAGAAGTTACCCAAAAACGCGTCGTCGGCCTCTGCAAGGACCGGAATCTGCTGACGGAGTCCGTCGATCAGCTGTTCCTCGAAGCCTTTGACACCCAGAACAAGGGAGAACACTGCGATGAGCGCGAGTGAAAGTGGGAACAGCGAGAAAAAGGCGTAGTACGCGATGGCCGCAGACATGTACGGTCCGTTTTTCGCCATAAACTCATTGAAGTTACTGGTAAAAAATTTAACTACTGAAAAGGTAGCGCGAAGCATAAGGTGCACTATTGTGCCAAAGCGAACGCGGTTGATGCAATCGGCGAATTAAGCGGAATTTGCTATGAATGGTGTGTGGGCATAGTTGAACTTTCACCGTTTTAACTGAGCTGTGCCGCCCAACCGCCGATTTTCCGAGCAAAGGGAAGCGTAGTCGAGGGATGTTCAGCGCCAACTACTGTTTATCGGACGAGTACTGAACGTCGAGCTGCACGCTGTTTACAATGCGGTTCAAGAGATTCCCGCAAGATCCCTCCATTCCAATTCGCCTCAGTCGGGAATTAGTCCATCCTCAACAAAATCCCGCACGCGTGCTACTGGTCGAGTTCGCCTGCTCGGAACGCACCGATGTAGTTCATCGCGAAGTCGTCGTTGCCCTGTAGTAGCTCGATTGCAAACTTGACCGGGCCTGACTCGAGATCGATTTTCAGCGATCGCTCAGCCGAGGTGGTCAGGGGATCGATGATCCCGGAGTCGGCTCCCGCTTCGATGGCGAAGTACAGGAACACATCGTTTATCAGGCGACGCTTGGGAATACCGAACGACACGTTGCTCATGCCACCTGCGATATGAATTTCATCTCCGAAGTCCGCCCGTATCTGCTTGATCGCGTCAAAGGCGTGCTTTCCGTATTGCGAATCGACGGCAATCGGGAAGTAGAGCGGATCTACAAAAATATCTTCTTTTGCCATGCCCTTAGAGAGCGCCATTTCGAGGATTCTGCCAACGTTTTCAACACGTTCACCGGCGCCATCAGGCATTCCGACCTCGTTTGAAGCCATAACAACTGCAAGAGCGTTGTACTTCACCGCCATGTCGATTGCCTCGGGGCGCTCAAGGGCTATCGAGTTCAGCAACGGCCGACCCTGTGTGCCTCCGTATGCGGCAAGACCGACTTCGATAATTTCTGGGTTCGATGAGTCGATGCTTGGAGGGACGGATGACACCGACTCGACGTATTTGACGAGCCATTCCATCGACTCTTTCTGCTCGGGCAATCGATATGAAGATTCATCGACGTTTAGATCGAGATAGTTCGACCCGGCTTTGATCTGTCGATTCACTTCGTACTGTATGTACGCCTTGCCCTCTTCCGACTCATCGGAATCACCGTTCAGCCCCTTCCACATCGCAATCATGAAGTGCTTGAGGTTGCCCTGCTGGTAGGGCTGGGTGGTTGTGAAGTGCTCCGGAACGTGAACGAACCGCTGCTCGCCATCGACCTTGTACTTGATGGCCTCTGTGCCGTCCTCGAAGATATGTCCTCGAACTCCACCGCGCTTCACAACGCGAGTAGCGTGGATGTTCTCGGCAATGACTGTGAACTGGTCGGAACTTTCGATGACTCTTGGCATATAAATTTCACTCTCGGAATCGCTCTGAGTTGGGTGGCCATGACTTGGCAGCTAGAATGCGTGGCATCTGAAGTGCGGCTATCGATTATGCCCCACTGCTGTCATCTGCGGGGTTGGTCTCGGCGTGATGATCCCGCCCGAGAAACCTGTTCGCCCACGCTGAGGTGTGCTTGAGCGAGGCATCACGAAACACAACCGGACGTTCGAGCATTGTTGTTTCGTTACTGAACGGCTTCAGCCGGTCGTACGCACGAATCCAGATGCACTCCTGGTCGAGGATCTCGCATTTTCCAGCTTTTGTACCGCCACATGGACCGTTTCGCTGATTCTTGACGTACTGCGATTCGGGGCACAGGTAGGCGGTATCGGGCAGGGAACAGTCGCCACAATCTCGACAGCGGAAGATGGGGATTTTCGAGGTCTGTTCGACCATATGAGCGATACCGGTGAGCTTTTTGCTCTTGTCTACCTGCGTGCAGATCGCCTTTCCTACCTTGAAGCCCAACGTACCTTCGATAAATGTTCGGTCATGAACGAATTTTCCGAAGCGGTATTGCAGCGGTACCGTTACCCGCGCTTTTGCCCTGGCGGATTTGGATTTCGACGCGCGGTATGTCTTGTTCTCTACGTTCGAACTCAGGCCCGGATTTTCACCCTGCTCGTAGTAGTAGAACTCGTCGTTCTGAGCAAAATTGATATCTTTTGCAAAGTCTTTCCAGTCGTTCTCGCCAAAAGAGTTGGCCAGTTCGAGAATGCCCTGAATGCGCTTGAGTTGAGGACGACCCGAAATGTAGGCGCCCCTGTATCCGATGCCCCTAAGAATCGCTATCTGCTTTGCCGCAAGCTCGGAGAAGAAGGCACGTCCTCTGTCTTTCGATTTCGCCTGCTTGTTGGCAATGTCGCGGAGTTCGTCCGAAACCCACACGCCGGGTACGCCCCATCGGTTGAAAAACCTGCCGGCGGGTGCTGTGAGAATGAAGACGCTCCCTATAAGCGGGACGTTGATGTTGTTGGACTGGACGTACTGGAAAAGTTCGGCTGCCTTACGTGAGTCGTAGCCGATCTGGGTAATTGCGAACCTGGCGCCGGTTTTAACTTTCAAAGCGAGCTTGAAGTACTGCGTCATTAGTTCGCCCTCAAGTTTTTTGAAAGGGCTGACTGCGCACCCGGCGAAGAAGTTCGTCTTTTCGAGCCGGTCTTCTCGACCAACCGATCCCCACATCTGGTTCGGCAGGCCGTCGTTCATCTGCCGCATCAGTTCGAGGAGGCCAACAGAGTCGATATCGAACACGGGCTGGGCCTGTCCCCGGGAACCACCGATTGGGTAGTCTCCGGAGAGTGCCAGTACGTTTGAAAAACCCTGGCTCCCCAGGGCCCAGAGTCGGCTCTCAATGCCGTTCCGGTTGTAGTCCTTGCACGACATGTTGATCACGACGTCTCGTTCACGGAATAACAAATCCTGACCGAGAACCTCAGGGCGGATATGCGGATTGCCGCCTGGGTTATCGGTCAGGGAGACGAAGTCAACTTGATCGAACTCAGAAAGTGATTTTGCGAGTTCGGCTGTCTTTCTCGATGCTTCTGCCATCAGAAGCCCTCGAGACGTTTCGATTTCGACAGCGGTTAAAAATTTGTTGCTGTCTTCGAGCATGCTGCGTAAGTTTTGTCGATTCGAACCAGTCAACATTGCCCCCAACACTAGCTCGCTACCCACATGTGCCTGTCTAATGCGTTGCACGACCTACTTGATCACTTTCGTCCAATGACATCATAAGCCGCAAGCTGTTGCAGTGAGGGAACGGGGATGATTTAAGAACTGTCTAATGGGTTTTGAGTTAGATAGTTCACTGGTGCACACTGCAAATTTGCCCATTCGGGCACCAATTACAGTGTGATGATGTAATAAAGCGGGGGGTAGAATAGGCAGGCGTTCGTGGTTGGCCGTTACCGGATAATGGTTCCGTGTAACGTTTACGTGTAATTGAACTGGGATGGGGAGAATCCGATCCTCGGAACCATATGAAAACTAAGCAGCAAGTCGTGGTAGTTGGTCTGGGTCGATTCGGCGGTAACGTCGCTCGAACGCTTTATCAGCTCGGTCACGACGTTATGGCGATCGATATCGACGAAGAGCGTGTTCAGACCCTGATGGGAGAGGTGACGTACCCGGTTTCCGGTGACGCCACTCAAGAAGCGGTTTTGCGTGAGCTCGGAGTGCACAACTTCGACATCGGAATCGTGGGCATTGGTGCAAACATCGAAGCGAGCATCATGGTGAGCGTTTTGTTCCAGACAATGAACCTGCCGTACATCGTCGCACGTGCCCACAGCGCCCTTCACGGCAATACGCTCGCCAGGCTCGGTTGCCATAGGGTTATTCACGCCGAGGAAGAAATGGGCAGCAGGCTGGCTCACAGTCTCTTCAACCCCGATGTTGAAGAGTACATGGAACTCGCCGAGGCGTTCGGAGTAAGCAGGCTCCTTGTGCCCGATCGATTCACGAACATGACCCTCGATGAGGCTGGATTTGCCGGTGCTCGTGATAAATATGGAATTGCAATCGTTGCACTAAAACGCGGCAACGACATCACGCTTAGCCCCGATTCAGAAGAGCGCCTTCGTGCAGGAGATATACTCGTAGTTGCGGGACAAGACGAGTTCGTTAGCCGTATCACCAACTAGCCCTATCACCAACTGGCCGCACTGAGTTTATTTGGCGGTCAGCATGTGCATATCAAGCCGAAAAGGTACATAACACCCAATGCCTTTCAATCGAGTGCTAGCAGTCGTCACAGACGACCCTTCTGATATCAACACCGTCTCACGGGCAGCCGATATCGTCCGAGACGATCGCGGCCGTCTTTATGTCATATATGTGATCAAAGTACAGCGATCACTACCGATTGATGCCGAGATTGAAGACCAGATAGCACGGGGTGAGCAGGTATTGCACCGCTCGGAGCGTTTGGCGCGCCTTCCTCGTAGCGATATCGACTCTCAACTGCT
>Ga0209403_10005475_pt1 | contig 13259 bp, 12 predicted proteins | sample ArcticOcean_MG_C_8_FD_187440 | JGI IMG/M metagenome (GOLD analysis project Ga0209403, IMG submission 187440) | Marine microbial communities from western Arctic Ocean - ArcticOcean_MG_CB11_86 (SPAdes) (version 2) | ecosystem: Environmental > Aquatic > Marine > Oceanic | place: Arctic Ocean... | reverse complement strand
TTAATGCTGATAAAAGAAAGTGTATGGGTTGTGAAGAAATATCTTATCTAAAAGATGCAATACCAATAATTGAAGATAATAGAAAACAAATAATTTCACCTGAAACAGCCTATCAAATTACTTCGATGATGGAAGGTGTAATTAAAAGAGGTACAGGAAGAAAATTAAGAGATTTAGATTTAATTTTAGCTGGGAAAACTGGTACAACAAATAAAAATATGGATGCATGGTTTTTAGGATTCACATCTAAAATAGTAATTGGGGTATATGTTGGATATGACGAACCCAAAACTTTAGGAAAGTTTGAAACTGGCGCAAAAGTTGCATTACCAATTTTTAAAAATTTTGTTAAAAATGTAGTTAAGAAAAAGGATGCTCTTCCTTTTAAAGTTCCAAGAAATATCAATTTAGTTATGGTTGATGCAGAAACTGGGCTGCAGCCTGATAGCAAGACTAAAAATATTATATATGAATCTTTTAAGTCAGGAGATAATTTTTTCTCTAATATTGAATATTTGTCTAATAAAGATAGATTAGACTCTTCTGATTCTGTTGAAAAAAATAGAATTTTTAGATTTTATTAGATATGGATGATCAAAAAAAAAACATAAGTAAGATAAAAAAGTCAGTTGATAATATTAGGGGGTATCTTTGAAAAAAATAAAATTTCAATTAAGATACAAACCTTCGAAAAAAAAATAAGTGAAACAAATTTTTGGAAAAATAAAGTAACAGCACAAAAAATCCTGAAAGAAAAAAAATTTTTGGAAGATATTTCTAATCAATTCAATTTAACAGTAAATGAGTTAGACAATGTTGAGCTACTTTTGCAACTGGCATTGAAAGAAAATGACAGATTAGTAGTAAAAGATTGTGAAAAAAAAATAAATTTATTAATTTCTCAAATAAAAAATACAGAAGTTAAATGTTTTCTATCAGAGGAAAATGATCATCTAGATACATATATAGAAATACATGCTGGAGCTGGAGGTACTGAAAGTCAAGATTGGGCTGAAATGTTAAGAAGAATGTATTCTAGATGGGCTGAAAAAAAAAAATATAAATTTGAATTAATAAGCGAACATAGAGGTGAAGAGGCTGGGATAAAATCTAGTATTATAAAAGTTACAGGTTCTTATGTATATGGTTGGTTAAAAACAGAATCTGGAGTTCATAGACTTGTAAGAATTTCACCTTTCGATTCTGGAGCAAGAAGGCATACTAGTTTTGCTAGTGTGTGGGTATATCCTGTAGTTGATGATAGTATTAAAATAGATATTCAAGAGAAAGATATTAGAGTAGACACGTACAAATCAAGCGGCAAGGGAGGTCAGTCTGTAAATACAACAGATAGCGCAGTAAGAATAACTCATATGGCAACTAATATTGTTGTACAATGTCAAAATGAGAGATCCCAACATAAAAATAAAGAAACTTGCTTTAATATGCTTAAAGCACGTTTATACAAATATGAAATGGAAAAAAAAGAAGAAGTATCTGAGAGTTTAGCTAAATCAAAAAAGGATATTGGTTGGGGGCATCAAATACGATCTTATGTTTTACAACCTTATCAATTAGTTAAAGACTTGAGAAATAATTTAGAAAATACAGATCCAGCAAGTGTACTAGATGGAGATATAGATGGTTTTTTAGAATCTGCGCTTTATAAAAAAGGAGAAAAAAATAACTAAACATGAGTAAATTTTTATTAAGATTTTTCTTAATATTTTTAATATTTATAACCACACTAATAATTTTTTTAAATTTTTTTGGATTAGAAACTGGCAAATTTGACAGTTTAATTAAAAAAAAGTCTAATGAAGTTAATAAATATATTAAGGTTGATTTTCAAAAAACAAGAATATATCTTAATATATCTGAGTTAAATATAATTGTTAAATTACAAAATCCAAAAATTTTAGTAAAAAATAATGAAATAGTTTTATCAAAATTAGATGTTTTTTTATCTATAAAATCCCTTTTTACATCTGACTTTTTGTTAAAAAGAACTGAGATCGCTTTTTCTAAAAACGATATAAAAGATTTAACAAAAATTACTAATGTTTTTCTACCTAAATTTATTAATAAACAACTTAATAAGACGTTTCATAAAGGAAGTTTAGAAGGTGAATTCACTATTCCTTTTGAAATAGACAGTAGCATAGGAGCAGATTACAAATTTTTTGGAAAAGTTTCTGATGCTACAATAAATTTAACAGAAGAATTTTCGATTAGAAATTTAACAACTGAAATAAATCATATAAAAAATAATGATGGAGATATTCTTGAAGCAAAAATAAATAAAGGTTTTATATATGATCTTGAATTAACTGGGAGCCAAATTAAGTTAAAAAAAATTAAAAGCATAACAAAAACAGAAAGTATTTTAAAAACAAAAGGTAAATTAAATTTTTCACAAATAAAAAAAATAACAACACTATTTGGTTTAAATATAAATAGCATAGAAGACATTAATGGAAATATAGATTTAGAAACGATGATTAATTTTCATTTAAACAAAACTTTAAGAGTAAAAAATTTATTTTATTCAACTGAAGGTAATATTTTATATTTAGAATCAAAAATATCTGAAAAAAAAATTATTAAAAATTATTTACCTGAATTTGATTCTAAATTAGTTCTAAAAGATACAAAAATTAAACTTACTAGCTCTAAGTCAAATCAATCAGCAGAATTAGATGGATTTATAAAAGTAAAAGAGCATTATGATGGTTTTCAAATAAAAGAAATTTATAGCTATAATGACAAAAGCTATAATATTAATGGGAATATAGACTTAACAAATTCTAAAATTATTTTGCCAAGCTTAAATTATATTAAAGAACATAAAAAAAAATCTAATGCAAACTTTAATGTAAAATTAAAATTAAATAAATATTATGATATAAATAATCTGAATTTTTTAGAAAATAAAACCAATATTTTCTTATCAGATATAAAATTAAATAAAAATTTTGAGGTTAAAGATTTTTCTCAATTAAAAATAAAAACTTTTAAAAATAAAATTAAAAATAATGATTTTTTAGTTAATAAATCTAAAGGTATTAAAATTTATGGTAAAATGTTTGACGCCCAACCTTTATTCAAAACACTTTATAAAAAAAGTGACAAGAAGATTTTTAGTAAAAAATTTAATAGTAAAATAAAAGTTAATTTTGATAAAACTCTTACAGGAACAAATGATGAAATTTATAAATTCGGAATGATAGCGTCTATTAAAAATGGTTCTTATGATAAGTTAAGTTTAAAAGGTAATTTTTCAGACAATGAAATACTTGAAATTTCACTATATCAAGTTGATAAAGATAAAAAAACTCTTCAAGTAATTTCTGATCGTGCTACACCATTTATAAAAAATTTTGAATTTATAAAAGGATTTGAAGGAGGTAAGTTAGAATATGAGTCAAATATTACTAAAAAAGTTTCTAATTCAAACTTGAAGTTAAGTAATTTTAAAGTATCAAAAGTTCCAGCTCTAGCAAAGTTATTAACCTTGGCCTCGTTGCAAGGCATAGCCGATACCTTAACTGGCGAAGGAATACGTTTTGATTCTTTCGAAATGAAATCAAATTCTGAGGGGAATGTATTTACAATTGAAGATGCTTTAGCTATGGGTCCGGCAGTTTCAATTTTATTAGAAGGTTATGTAGATAAGGGGAAAACTGTTAGTTTGAGAGGAACTTTAGTACCAGCAACTAAACTCAATTCAATTATTGCATCTATTCCTATTGTTGGAAATATATTGGTTGGAAAAAAAACAGGCGAAGGTGTTGTTGGAGTGAGTTTTAAAATGAAAGGCCCTCCAAAAAATATTAAAACAACTGTAAATCCCATTAAAACTTTAACACCAAGGTTTATAGTTAGAGCTGTAGAAAAAATGAAAAAGAAAAAAGAAAAAAAAACTAAATAATTTTTACGATCACATGTTGTTTTTTTCCGTGCGAAATTTTTATATTATTATCTTTATTAAAGCTTTGTTGGCTAATTATTTTTTTTTCATCAGTAATTATCTCATTATTAATTCTTAAACCATTATTTTTAATCATTCTTCTTATTTCACTTTTTGAATTTGTTAGTTTTGAATGAAAGACAATATCTATTATATTTATGCCATTTAAAATTATTCTTTTTTCAATTTCAACAACAGGGAGGTTTTTACCAATTGATTTATCAACAAAAGTTTTTTTTGCAGTTAATTCAGAATCTTTTGCTGCTTTTGATCCATGCAACATAGCGGTAGTTTCATTAGATAATAAAATTTTAAGCTCGTTAATATTTTGATTATTTTTTTTTAAATTTTCTATTTTTTCAACATCCAGGTCAGTAAAAAGTTTTAAAAAATTTATTACGTCTTTGTCATCAGTATTTCTCCAAAACTGCCAATAGTCATACGCTGAAAGCATTTTTTTATTTAACCAAATAGCATTTTTTTCTGTCTTTCCCATTTTAACACCAGATGAAGTGGTAATTAATGGTGTGGTTAATCCATATGTTTGTATTTTATTTTTTCTTTTAATTAAATCAGTTCCATTAACTATATTACCCCATTGGTCTGAACCACCAATTTGCAAAATACATTTATGTCTTTTGTTAAGTTCATAAAAGTCATACGCCTGAAGCATCATATAATTAAATTCCATATAACTTAAAGATTGTTCTCTTTCTAAACGTAGCTTAACGCTATCAAAAGTTAACATTTTATTTATTGTAAAATGCTTTCCAACGTCCCTTAAAAAACTTATGTAGTTTAATTTACTTAACCATGAATAATTATTAACAAATATGGGTTTAGTTTTTGCATTTTTAGATTTTAAAATTTTTTTAAGTATATCTTCAATGCTTTTGATGTTTTTGTTAATTTCTTTTTTATTTAGAATTTTTCTTGTTTCCTCTTTTCCAGAAGGGTCACCTACAAGAGTTGTGCCACCACCTAACAAAACTATTGGTTGGTGACCATGTTTTTGAAGGAGACGTAGGCACATAATCTGTAACAAACTTCCCACATGTAAACTTGGTGCCGTACAATCAAAACCTATATATGCTTTAATTTTACTTTTAGATACTAAATCACCTAAATCAGATTGATTAGTACACTGATTAAAATAACCTCTTTTTTGAAAATCTGATAAAAATGTTTCTTGCATGAATTTTTAAGCTTAATTAAAACTCTAATATACAAGATTTTATTTAAATAAAATATAATTTATGAAAAAAAATTTCTATAGTTTAGGCTTAATGAGCGGTACATCGTTGGATGGTATTGATGCGTCAATTATCAAATCAGATGGCGAACAATTTGTTGAGCTTATTGATGATTTGTATTTAAAATATGATGATAAGCTTAAAAAGAAGATAAGAAAAATTACAGATTTATGCTCAACAAAAGATGATTTTAAGAGACTTTCAAAAGAAATTAGTAAATTAGAAAAAGAAATAACTATGAGACATGTAAAAGCATGTAAATTAATTATTAAAAAAAATAAGAATATAAAAATAGATCTAATAGGTTTTCATGGACAAACTATTATTCATAAGCCAAAAGAAAAGTTTTCAGTTCAAATTGGAAATTCTAAACTATTATCTAAACTAACTAAAATTGCAGTAGTTTCAAATTTTAGAAAAAATGATATTTTAAATGGAGGTCAAGGTGCTCCTCTTACACCAATATTTCATAAATTAATTTTAAAAAAAATAAATAAAAGCCTGCCGTCTGCTATTATAAATATTGGGGGAATTTCAAATATAACTTATTTAGATAGTTATGATAAATTAATTAGTTTTGATACTGGACCAGGTAATTATTTAATTGATACTTGGGTAAAATCAAACACAAAAAAAGAATTTGATAATAAAGGTTTAATAGCTCAAAAAGGAAAACCTAACTATAGTATAATAAAAAAATTCTTAAAAAATAAATATTATAAAAAAAAACATCCCAAATCTTTAGATATAAAAGATTTTGATTTACAAAAAATAAATAAACTAAATTTTAAAGATGGTTGCGCTACATTATCAATGTTAACAGTTGAGACAATTGGTTTAGCAGTAAAAAGTTTTAATAATTTTGTAATTCCAATAATAATTTCAGGAGGAGGGAGAAAAAATAAATTTATTATAAAAAATATAAAAAGAATAATAAAAAATCCTGTCAAACTAATTGATGAATATGGTTTTGATGGAGATTTTATAGAATCTCAAGCTTTTGCGTATTTAGCAATAAGGTCGTATTTAAAAAAATTTATAACCTTTCCAAACACCACTGGAGTTATCAAGCCCTGCTTAGGAGGCTTTACTTTCAAACACTAAAGAACAGAAACTTTATCTTTTAAATAACTTTCTATTATTGAGCATAATTCTTTTTCTTTGCCTTTATAAAAATGATTAGCGTTCGCTATTGCTTCAAACTTTACTTCTATATTTTTTTTCATATTTAATCTTTTCTTAAGATTCAATATACTTTCTTCGGAAACAAGTTCATCATTTTTACCATTTACCATTATTCCTGAAATTGGACATGGTGCTAAAAAAGTAAAATCATAAACATTAGGCTGAGGTGAAATTGCAATAAATTTATTTACTTCTGGTCTTCTCATGATTAATTGCATACAAATTAATGCACCGAACGAAAAACCTGAAACCCAGCATTGACTATATCCTGGATTTTCTTTTTCTATCCAATCCAATGCTGCCGCTGCATCAGATAGTTCTCCTTGACCGTTGTCGAATATACCTTCGCTTTTTTCTACACCCCTAAAATTTATTCTAATTACCGAAAAACCTTTTTTAAAAAAACTATTATATGTCTCACAAACTATTTTATTGTTCATTGTTCCTCCATATTGAGGATGAGGTTGAAGAACTAATGCTACGGGCGACCCTTGTTGAGGATTTTTATAATACTTTGCCTGGATTCTCCCGCTTGGTCCTGGAATAAAGATTTCTTTATTTTCGCTTTTCATAAATTAAATAATAATGATAACTATTTTCAAAAAAAGTTGAGTTTATACCATGTTTGTGGCGCGACATTTTTATTTATTTCTATACTTGACCTTTTTAGTAGGAATCTTTAAATAAACCATGTAAATTAGAGTTTATTTAATATGAAGCTAACAAATAAAGGTAGATACGCAGTAATGGCTATGGCAGATCTTGCTAAAATTAATGCTAAACAGCCAACTAATCTAACCGACATTTCTTTAAGACAGGGAATATCAATTTCTTTTTTAGAGCAAATTTTTTCAAAACTAAAAAAAAATAACTTAGTTCAAAGCTCAAGGGGGCCTTCTGGAGGTTATCTATTAACAAGATCTCCTGAAAATATAAAGTTATTGACCATTATTAAAGCAGTTGACGAAAAGGTAAAAACCGTAGCGTGTAAAAAAGAATCTAAAAAAGGATGCAATGGCAAATCTGTAAAATGCATTACACATAATTTGTGGGATGATTTAGAAAATCACATAAATAATTTTTTTGAAAAAAATACTTTAAACGATATTATTTTTAAATATACAAAAGATAAACAAAAAGAATTAAATTAATGAAACAGCAAGAATTAGAGAAATCTAAAGAATATAAGTACGGTTTTACTACTGACATAGAAAGCATTAGAGCTCCAAAAGGCCTCAATGAAGAAGTAATTAAATTTATTTCAAATATAAAAAAGGAACCACAATGGATGTTAGATTGGAGATTAAAAGCCTTCAGTAGATTAAAAAATTTAAAAGAACCAAATTGGCAAAAACCGAAATACCCAAAAATTAATTATCAAGATTTATATTATTATTCTGCCCCAAAAAGTGCATCAGATAAACCAAAAAATCTTAGTGAAGTAGATCCTAAACTAATAGAAACGTATAAAAAGTTAGGAATCCCTTTGCAGGAACAAAAAAGACTTAGCGGTATAGCAGTTGATGCGGTTTTTGATTCTGTTTCAGTTGCTACAACTTTTAAAGATGAATTGACAAAAAAAGGAATTATTTTTTGTCCTATATCAGAAGCTATTCGCAATCACCCTGATCTTGTAAAAAAATATTTAGGTTCTGTAATTCCTATTACAGACCACTATTTTGCAACGCTTAACTCAGCAGTTTTTACTGACGGTTCATTTGTTTACATTCCGGAGGGCGTTAGGTGCCCAATGGAACTTTCTACCTATTTTAGGATTAATGCATCCGAAACAGGGCAATTTGAAAGAACTTTAATTATTGCAGATAAAGGTAGTTATGTGAGTTATCTAGAAGGATGCACTGCTCCGATGCGTGATGAAAACCAACTTCATGCAGCGAATGTTGAATTAGTTGCTTTAGATGATGCAGAAATAAAATATTCTACAGTGCAAAATTGGTATCCAGGAGATAAAGATGGAAAAGGTGGAATTTATAATTTTGTTACAAAAAGAGGAGCGTGTAGAGGAAAAAATTCAAAGATATCTTGGACACAAGTGGAGACAGGATCTGCAATAACATGGAAATACCCAAGTTGTATATTGCAAGGAGACAACTCAGTTGGTGAATTTTATTCAATAGCGATTACTAATAATCATCAAAAAGCTGACACAGGAACAAAAATGATTCACTTAGGAAAAAATACTAAAAGTAAAATTATTTCAAAAGGAATATCTGCGGGTTATGCAGACAATACATATAGAGGGCTAGTTAAAATAAATTCCAAAGCAAATAATGCTAGAAATTATACACAGTGCGATTCATTGTTAATGGGTAATAAATGTGGAGCACATACAATTCCATATATTGAAAACAAAAACTCTACAGCAAATATTGAACACGAAGCTACAACTTCTAAAATAAGTGAAGAACAACTTTTTTATTGTAACCAAAGAGGTTTAAATCAAGAAGAAGCTGTAAGCTTAATTGTAAATGGATTTTGTAAAGAAGTTTTACAACAATTACCTATGGAATTTGCAGTCGAAGCGCAAAAATTAGTTGGTATTAGTTTAGAAGGAAGTGTTGGATAATGTTAGATATTAGCAATCTTAGCGCTTCTATAGAAGGTAAAAAAATATTAAAGAACTTTGATCTTAAAATTAAACCTGGTGAAATTCATGCGATTATGGGGCCAAATGGTTCGGGAAAAAGCACATTAGCTAATATATTATCTGGCAGAAAAGGATATGAAATTGAAGGTAAAGCATTTTATGAAGGAAAAAACCTTTTAGAAATACCCATTGAAGAAAGGGCACAAAAAGGAATATTTTTAGCTTTTCAATACCCGATAGAAATACCAGGAGTCAATACAAATATTTTTTTAAAAACTTCTTTAAACACTATTCGTAAGTTTCGAGGATTAAAAGAATTAGATTCTTTAGATTTTTTAAAACTAGTTAGAGAAAAGTCCAAAAATTTAAAAATTCAAGAAAAAATTCTTAGCAGACAATTAAATGTCGGTTTTTCTGGAGGAGAAAAAAAAAAAAATGAAATTTTGCAAATGACATTATTAGAACCTAAACTTGCAATTTTGGATGAGACAGATTCCGGTTTAGATATAGACGCATTAAAAATTGTTTCTGACGGCGTTAACTCTTTAAGAAATAAAAATAGATCTTTTTTGATTATTACTCACTATCAACGTTTACTAGATTATATAAAACCAGATTTTGTACATGTTCTTGTAAATGGAAAAATAGTAAAAACTGGCAACAGTGATTTAGCACGAGAACTAGAAAAAGATGGTTATGAAGGCGTAACTGAAACAAAATGAACTTAAATTTTGATGAATTTCAAAAAACAAATCTAAGCTATAAAGAATTAGATAATATTAGAACCAAAAATTTTAAAAAATTTGAAACACTTGGATTTCCAACAAAAAAACAGGAAAATTGGAAATATACTGATCTAAAAAATATAATTAATAATAATTTTGAAAATCTACAAATATTTAAAGATAAAAATAATTCTAGTTATAATAATAAATTATTAATAAAAAATTTTGAACATAATAGAATAATTCTATTAAACGGTAATTTTATAGAATCAAATTTCAGTTTTGAAGATGAGAAAAAGATAATTATTAAATCTTTAAAGATTGCACTTGAAGAAAAAAAAGAATTTGAAAAAATAAAGAATTATTTTGAAGATGACCAAAATTCCATGATTTCGCTAAATCATGCTTTAGTAAATGATGGTATAATTTTTGAAATAGATAATAATTATTCGTTTAATAAACCTTTAATTATATATAATTTTTTTGATGAAGCGGCGGATAATAAAATAATTAATAATAAAGTTTTTATATCTCTTGGAGAAAACTCAAATTTAAGTTTAGTAGATTTTTACAAATGTGAAAATATATTTAAATACTTTAATAACACAATTCACAATTATACTATTAAAAAAAATGCCGTTCTCAAAAAATTTAGCATTAATGCTAGTTTAGATAGCTCCTATAACTATAATTTAACAAAGGTTAAAAGTTACTCTAATAGTATTTTTGAAAATTTTTTATTATCATTAGGTCCCAGTCTTATTAAAAATGAAGTTCATTGTAATTTATTAGAAAACTATAGCTCATGTTTTCTAAACGGTATCATGCTTTTAAATGGTGATCAGCACCATGAATTAAAAACAAATGTAAATCACAAGTACGAAAATTGTAAAAGTTCACAGCTAATTAAAAGTGTTCTGCTAGATAAAAGTAATGGCACTTATCAAGGAAAAATATATGTTGATAAGAAAGCTCAAAAAACCAATGGATATCAACTTAGCAAGGCTTTAATTTTATCTGAAAGTTCTGAATTTAATTCTAAGCCAGAATTAGAAATATATGCAGATGACGTTAAGTGCTCACATGGCTCAACTATTGGAAATATTGATGAAAATTCAATATTTTATTTAATGTCACGAGGCTTGACAAGACAGCAGGCAAACAAAATGATTGTAGAAGGCTTTCTTAATGAAGTTATTGAAACTATTACAGAACCTAATATTAAAAAATTAATTTCACAATTATTTATTGAAAGAATTAATAAGGCGAATGTATAAATGAATATAGAAAATATAAAGTCGCAGTTTCCAATTTTTAAAAAAAAAATTAATGGAAAACCTTTAGTTTACTTAGATAGCTCTAACTCATCTCAAAAACCAATGAGTGTTATTAATAGACTTAATGATTTTTATAAGAATGAATTTTCTAATATTGGTAGGAGTATTCACTCACTATCAGTAAATGCTACTAATAAATATGAAGAAACAAGAGTAAGTATAAAAAATTTTATTAACGCTAGTTCAAAAGATGAAATTATTTTTACTAAAAATGCCACCGAATCAATAAATTTAGTTGCATCAACTTTTGGTCAGCAAAATATAAAAAAAGGTGATGAAATTTTAATAACTGAATTAGAGCATCATTCAAACTACGTTCCTTGGAATTACTTAAGAGAGAGCAAAGGTGCTGTAATTAAATTTGCACCAATTAATGATGATGGTGATCTCATAATTAGTGAATTCGAAAAATTAATTACTTCAAAAACAAAAATAGTTGCTGTTACACATCTTTCAAATGTAACTGGAACAATCGTCCCTGTTAAAGAAATAATTGATATAGCACACAAAAAAAATATACCTGTTTTAGTAGATGGGTGTCAAAGTGCGCCGCATATAAAAATAGATGTTAAAGATTTAGATTGTGATTTTTATGCTATCTCATGTCATAAAGTTTATGGCCCAACTGGCATTGGTGTTCTATATGGAAAAAAAAAATGGCTTGAGAAACTGCCCCCATATATTGGTGGAGGAGGAATGATTCAAGAAGTAAAAAAAGATAGAATTTCGTATGCACCGCTACCTGAAAAATATGAAGCAGGAACTATGCCAACCGCTGAAGTGGTTGCATTCAATGAATCAATTAAGTTTATGCAATCTATTGGAATTGAAAATTTAGTAAATCATGAACGTGAACTAACTAATTATGCATTAGAAAAATTAAAAACTATTAATTCAGTTAAAATAATTGGCAATCCAAAAAATAAAGCAGGTGTAATTTCTTTTACAATAAAAGGAGTTCATCCTCACGATATAGCAACAATTCTAGATGAAGATGGTGTAGCTATCAGAGCTGGCCATCACTGTTGTCAAATTTTACACCAAAGATTAAATTTAACAGCTACTGCCAGAGCATCTTTTGGTATTTATAATACTAAAGAAGACATTGATATTCTATGCGGTGCCATAGAAAATTGTAGGAAGGTATTTGATTTAAAATAATGGACTTAAAAGAATTATATCAAGACATAATTGTAGAACATGGAAAAAGCCCTAGAAATTTTGGTAAATGTAATGGGCATAACCATGAAGCAAAAGGTCACAATCCACTTTGCGGAGACCAAGTTCAAGTTTATTTAAAATTAAATGATAATAAAAAAGTTGAAAACTTAACTTTTGAAGGCAGCGGTTGCGCAATTTCAATGGCCTCAACTTCTATTATGACGGAGTTGATTAAAGGAAAATCATCTTTGTCTGCAAAAAACATAATAAATGCATTTCTTAACATGATAAAAAGTGGCTCAGAATTAAAAACAAATGATTTAAACGAAGATCAAAAAATAAAAATAATGTCTTTATCCGGAGTAAAGCAATACCCAATGAGAGTGAAATGTGCTACATTAGCTTGGCATACATTAATTTCTGCTATCGATGGAAAAAAAGTTGAAATAAATACTGAAGTTATTGATAAATGAATGATATTAAAAACAAAGTTATAGAAGAGATAAAAAAAATTTTTGATCCAGAAATACCAGTTAATATTTATGAACTAGGATTAATTTATAAGGTTGAGGTAAGTAAAGAAAATAAAGTTAATATTGATATGACGCTAACATCACCGAATTGCCCAGTTGCAGAAAGTTTGCCAAAGGAGGTAAAGGACAATATAATGAATGTAGATGGTGTGTCTGACGTTGAACTTAACTTGGTTTGGGAACCGCCTTGGGACAAAGATAGAATGTCAGAAGCAGCAAAATTAGAATTAAATTTATGAGCAAACAAGTTATAACATTGAGTGATAGAGCAGCCGAAAGGGTAAAAGAAATAATGTCTAATGCAAAAGAGACATTTATTGGTGTAAGGGTTGGAGTTGCTTCTGGAGGATGTGCAGGCATGTCTTATATTATGGAATATGCTAAAACTGCTAATTCAAATGATGAGGTTATCGAAGATAAGGGAGTTAAAGTTTTAATTGATCCAAAAGCAATTATTTATCTTTTAGGAACAGAAATGGATTATAAA
>Ga0209403_10005473_pt1 | contig 13261 bp, 15 predicted proteins | sample ArcticOcean_MG_C_8_FD_187440 | JGI IMG/M metagenome (GOLD analysis project Ga0209403, IMG submission 187440) | Marine microbial communities from western Arctic Ocean - ArcticOcean_MG_CB11_86 (SPAdes) (version 2) | ecosystem: Environmental > Aquatic > Marine > Oceanic | place: Arctic Ocean... | reverse complement strand
GTGAGATTGTTAATGCTCTCGTGGTATCGCTGGTGATTGTAATGATCGACGAACGCCTCAATTCGCGCCTCCAGGTCTGCCGGGAAGAAGTAGTTTTCCGAAATGCAGGGCTGGTAATCAGATCAAGGGATTTAAGCAAGCGATAGACGGAAGCCTCTGAGACGAAGTATTCTTCTGTGTCAGTAAAGCGCACCGCAAGTTCCCGTGGCGACAGTTCTGGAACATCTAAGGTCAGCAATGCATTGACGAAATGGAGGATGGCCAAAGGCTCATTCTCTCAAGCGAAAGGACAGACGGCGAAATGTCCGGTTGGCACAAAATGAAAGTGCGCCTCGATAAAGCCAGCGGGTGCGTCCACGAAATAGACCGTGATGAAGACGGAAAGCCGCTGCTGCTGTGGGGCGAAAAATGGACGAACCACGACCTTTGACGCAAGTTGGGAACAAACATGGCTGAGCTTGGCGTCGATAGGGATGTTCGCGAGCGATTATTAAATCACTCGGCGGGTACAAACACTGGCGATGTTCACGGCACATACAACCGCTTCGAGTACACCAAAGAAAAGGGCGCGGCGCTTGAACTGTGGGCGGGCAAGCTCACATCGATCCTTGGTCTTGAGCCGGTTGAGAACGTCGTATCGGTGCCAACGCGCGCTGGCTGATGCCCTGCCCCGCTGCGGCACGTCATCGCTTCATGGAAGCTCAAACTGGGCAGGGCTTCACAACACCGGCCAGTTCGATGTCACCGGTCATCCCGCAATCAGCGTGTCCTGCGGCATGGCAGACGGCTTGCCCATCGGCATGATGATGGTCGGCAAGCATTTTGACGACAAAACCGTGATCCGCGTAGCCGACGCTTTCGAAAATATCGGAGACTGGCGAAAGATGTGAATATGCCGCTCGAAGTGCGGTAAAGTGGATTTAGACCGAGCACCCACCCCCATGTTCCGCGCACGGCCGCTCTTGGCGATCCCGCGCAGGGCGGATCACTTAGAAAGAAACATATGGCCTATGACACGCTTATTAAAAACGGTCTCCTGGTTGACGGCACCGGTGCACCGGCGCGCCATGGCAACGTCGCCATCACCGGCGGAAAAATCTGTGGCGTCGGCGACGTCGATGGCACGGCCATGGAGATTATCGATGCCAGCGATTGCGTGGTGGCGCCCGGCTTTATCGATCCGCACACCCATTATGATGCCCAGATTTGCTGGGATGGCGCGGTAACGCCCTCCTCTTGGCATGGTGTCACCAGCGTCGTCATGGGCAATTGCGGCGTTGGCCTCGCTCCCTGCAAACCGGCGGCGCGCGAAATTGCCATGCATGATTTGGTCAATGTTGAATCGATCCCCTATGACGTGTTGAACCAGGGGATCAGTTGGGATTGGGAGAGCTTCCCGGAATATCTCGATGTCGCGGAGCGTCGCAATCCGTCGCTCAACCTCGCCTTTCTCGCACCGCTCACGCCGTTCCGCCATTTTATAATGGGCGAAGAATCGATGGATCGGGCGGCGACCATGGATGAAATGGCGCGCATCCGCAGCCTGCTTGGCGAGGCCATGGATGCCGGCGCGTTCGGCATTTCGAGCACCATCTTAAATCAACATTTGGGCTATGGCGGGCGGCCCCTAGCCTGCCGCATGGCGAGCAATGCGGAACTCGAGAGCTATGCCAGTGTGCTCAAGGAAAAGGGCAAAGGCGCCATCGAGATCGCGCTCACGCGGCAAATCTCCGTGCTCGACGATGATCAATACAACATTCTCGAATTGCTGCTAAATGCCAGCGGGCGGCCGGTCACCTTCATCGCGCTCTTTGACCGTGACGATATCTCCGAAGCCGTGCGCGACACCTTGCGGAAATGCGCGCCGTTGACCGCGAGGGGCGCGCGGCCGCAAACCTCCCCCCTGCCGCTCACCCGAGAAGTGGATATGCGGAGCCCGTTTTCGTTTGCCGCCTTCCCGTCCTGGCAGCGGCTTTTTCAGGATAAATCGAAGGCGGCGCAACGGGCCGTCTATCAGGACCAAGCATTCCGCGATCAATTCCGCGAGGAGCTTAAGAAACCAATCAGCTTTGGCAATTGGGAGCGGGTGACCCTGCATGAAGTCAAATCACCCGAACTAAAACCCTATGAGGGGTGCACAATTGCCGATATCGCGCGCGCCCAGGGCAAAGACGGGGTCGATACATTCCTCGATCTCACGCTGGCCGACGATCTTGAGCTTGAATATACCATGGCGACCTTCAACAATCGGCCCGAACGGATGGCCGAAATGTTGCAAGACCCCAGCATTTTAATCGGCCTCGGAGATGGCGGCGCCCATGTTGATATGCTCTGTGATTCGGGTTATCCGACTTATGTTCTGGGCACTTGGGTTCGCGAGAAAAAGGCGCTGACCTTGGAAGAAGGCGTCAGGCGTCTGACCTCGGACCCGGCGGACTTCTTCGGCATCAAGGATCGCGGCCGCCTTCAAGTTGACCTCGCCGCCGATGTCACAATTTTCGATCCCACGACAATCGGTTCGTCCAATCGCGGCGAGCGGCGCTACGACCTGCCCGGCGGCGGCAAAAGAATGGTCATGCCCTCCAAGGGCGTCGAATATGCGATTGTGAATGGTGAGGTCACCTATACCAACGCCGGGTTAACCGGGGCGAAGGCAGGGACGGTATTGCGGTCCTAGGTGGCTGTCCTAGAAGGCCCCTGCATGCCGCCGCGCTTCGAGTATGGGCAACTTCTTTTTGTCGACCCTAGCCGCCCGCCCCCGAAGGGCGATGATGTGATCATCCAAGTCAAGGACGGCGAAACGGTAATGGGCCTGGTGAAGCGCTTCAAAAGTGGCTCGGACGACAAAACGGTCGTCAGCCAATTCAACCCGACGCAAGACATCACCTTTGCCACGGCGGATGTGATCGCTGTCTATCTAGTAGTCGGATCGCTGGCGGCGGGCCGGTAGTGCAGACACGAATCAAAAGGCCGAATCAATGATTCCACAATTAACAATTGTGCAAATGAAAGGTCGAATAGCCCACTTTGGGCCACGATTTCCGGTGTACGATTCCGCCGCATATCGAGATTATTTTTCTCATCCTACTAATGAAAATATTTATGTAAGTAATTGTAAACAAACAGAAGGCACTAGCCACCTTAACAGTTTTCTAACCAACACTAGGTACGAAGATTTTTCGCTTGCAAAATTCTGCGCGTCTTCTAGGAAGGGATGATGAGCAAAACCGATCACCTCGACTTCGCCGAATTTGACGCGCTCCGCGACCCCAGGGATGTCGAGGCCCGCGAGAACGCGATTGCGCTAGACCGCATGGCGTGCGAGGCAACCTTGCAGCGCGATGCGATTGTGCGTCGGCTTCGCCATGATTTGGCAATCAGGCCGCGTGCCGCCCATCCGTGCGCCAGCTTCATGCCGGTGCGGGAAAAGTGACCCTTCCCCCCAATTTAGCGCGCCACGTCGTAATGGAGCCTACCCCACTTGAATTTCTGCGGGCTGTTGGCGCGCCGATGATGGAACTTATTCTCCCTGACACGGATATTTCTCCAGAGCATGACAAGGCGCTGAGGCTACACTTAAATGAATTTTCACAGGACTATTGGAAGCGGGCGGGCAGCGGTTCACTTGTTGATATTGGCCAAATAAAAGAAGCCCTCACAGATGTCGAAAAGAAGGCCGAGGCTATTCAGAGATAAATATTTGCATAAACTCTAACAGTGTCTGACGTCAAACAGGAATCATTTACTGTAATTAGTAACGGCTTAGCTAAGGCTACGTGTCTCCTTAATTTCCTTGAGGAGAGCAATCATTTGATCTGCTGTTGGAACAACGGCAGCAAAGCCACCACGAAATGATCCCATTGTGGCATCATGGGACGCTTGATCAAATCCTGCAACCGCTTCATCTGTAACAATTACAGAAAAGCCGCGATCGGCGGCATCTCGTACGGTCGTCTCAATGCAATAGTTGGTAACGCAACCTGTAATTAGTAGCGTTTCTACGCCAATCTCACGAAGGAAATTTTCGAAATTGGTGCTGTTGAAAGCGCCAAAACTCCGCTTGCGAAAAATAATTTCATGAGGAAGAGGCGTAAGTTCTTCCAGGATGCGGAAGGTCGGTGAACTCGTCCAATAGAAGTCGGCCATTCCAGAACGTGCCTGCAGGTCTAGAATCCAAGCCCGCATACGCCGGTTGAAATCTCTCAGATCCTGGTAATCCGAACCAACAACGAGATGGATGATCTCTAGACTGCTCGCTCTAGCATAATCTAGAAGGCGTTGAATTGCAGGAACCGTGGTAGAGAGGCGCTGGGCATAATAAGCGGTAGAACCGGGATATAGCTTTTCTAATGCTGCGACTACGCCATGGTCAGGGTGAGCATCGTGGTATTGCATGTCGATGATGACAAGTGCTGCCTTCCGAGGATCGAGTTCAATTGGCGGCAACAGCGAAATTTCACCAGTTGGTTTGTCAAAATACCGGTCTTCAATCGAATTCATAACAGCCTCTCTTTATTTTATAGGGAGCTTAACGGCTTGTCATAGATTGCCATTTATCTATAAAGACTAATATAGGTAAGTGGAGAGAAAAATGTTCCCAAAGCTACACCGAGAGACTGTTTTTGGTGCGTTTGAGGCGGCGGCCTCCCTGTTTCCCTCTAGCGGTGCCCTATGTGCGCCGCCTATGCATGGCCGTGCCTATGCGCCGGCAGGCATTGAGCTGGACTATGCCGCTGTGACTGAGCGCGTTGCTACGCTACGGCATCTTTATGCTAATGCCGGCTATGGACGAGGACATAGAGTGGCTCTGCTTTTAGAGAATCGGCCAGAGTTTCATCTTCACTGGTTTGCACTTAATGCGCTCGGTGTTTCGATTGTTCCAGTCAATCCGGATTACCGTGGGGATGAGCTGACTTACTTGTTTGAGCATTCAGAGGTTGACCTTCTTATTTCCGTTCCTGAGCGAGTTGATGAGCTTCGAACACTCACGGCCCAACGCACGAAATTGCTTCCGGTGTCAGATGTTTCTAAAATTTCTGACTGCCTATTAGCGCCAATTTTACCCGCGGATACAGGCAGGGCTGGGCCTTATGACGAGGCTGCGCTGCTTTATACATCAGGCACAACTGGTCGACCCAAAGGTTGCATACTCTCGAATGCCTATTTTATCCAGGCCGGTCGCTGGTATCTTGAGGCTGGTGGAATTATGGAGTTTGAGCCAGGTAAAGAGCGTCTGATCAATCCCTTGCCACTTTATCATGCGAACGCTCTTGCAATTTCAAGCATGGCGATGCTGTTGAGTGGAGGGTGCATCATTATGACAGACCGTTTTCATCCCCGCTCGTGGTGGCGCGATGTAGTGGCGGCCGACGCCACCATTATCCATTACCTTGGCGTTATGCCACCGCTTCTCCTTAATTTGGCACCAGAAATCGAAGAGGGAAGCCATCGAGTGAAGTTTGGTGCAGGGGCCGGTGTTGATCCGTTACAGCAGGTTAAATTCGAACAGCGTTTCGGATTTCCGCTCATTGAAGGCTGGGGTATGACCGAGGTCGCTATGCCAGCATGGGCGAGCCAAGAGCCGCGCGAAGTCTCAACTCGCGCCTTTGGGCGCCCATTGTCAGGCGTTGTATTTCGTATTGTTGACGAGGACGACATAGAAGTACCGGTAGGTGCGTATGGTGAACTTACGCTGCAAAGCACGGGAAATAATCCAAGGCGGCACCAATTCTCGGGTTATCTTAAAGAGCCAGCTGCGACCGAGGCCGCTTGGCGTAATGGTTGGTTCCATACTGGTGATATCGTGACACGATCTGCAGATAACGTACATTATTTTGTTGATCGTAAAAAGAATATCATCCGCCGTAGTGGTGAAAATATTGCGGCGGCTGAAGTCGAGGCTGTGCTGCAGCGCCACCCTGATATTGCGCAGGCAGTCGTGATTGCAGTGCCCGATAAGATCAGAGAAGAAGAAGTTTTTGCCTGTATTATTCCTCGAGAGAACGCACAAGTCGATATGACTACTTTACAGGACTGGTGCCTTTCTCATCTCGCGTACTATAAGGTGCCTGGTTATTTTTTAATTGTTGATAAACTTCCTACTACAGGAACCCAGAAGGTCCATAAGATCAGGTTGTTTCCTGAAGGTCATAATCCTCGAACCGAATCCGGGTGTAATGATCTGCGTCACCGTAAGAAACGCGTTCAAGAGACTAATTAATGCATTTAATTTAATATATTTTGGTCAGTAGAAGCTTCAATTTTTTCAGATGGCATTGTCACGTTAACCACTTTGATTTTTATTACCTTGTCGGTGTAATCCCTAAAGATAAAATCATCCCCAGCCGGTGATCTTGAAATAGGTAAAATTATATCTACCGCGTTTGGTTCAATGTTGAGGCCTTATCCTTGTATTTCTTCGCCGCCTCGATAACGATGAAGGCTGGGCAAGTAGACAGGCGCTTGGAGACAAAGCTGCTTTTCTTATCCTTAAGCTTCATGGCTAATGCCCTGGGTGACTGCTTCGATCCCGCCAATGCGATCTCTAAAATATTCTCAGTCTCAACAACGTGCTTGCGAACATCAAACACCGTATCTGTCAGCGCGCCGGCGGTTGCAAATGTTTGCTGCTTCCGCTGTAGGTTCGTCAGCCAGTGCGACACGATCAGGGGTTGGGTGCTCCATTCGATGATGCGCGCCTTTTGCCGCGCTCGATCGCCACCAAACCCTTTTCGCTGAGGTTGCCCTTGCTAACTCTGCCATGGCGCGATCGGCGTCTCCCACTGAGCGTTCGTGGTCGTGCTCATTAACTTCAGAATGAGTTCGATATGGTTAAATAGCCAAGCACCTTCTTCCTTGCGGAACCGAGATTCGTACCAACCGCCGATCCAGGTGTCCTCGCTCGCGCCACCGCCTTCCGGCGTGGCTTTAGCCAGTTCCCAGAGATAATATTCTCCTTCGGCAGTTTGGCCATCATCAGCGACGGTAATAATCGGCTGGGTCATATAGTGTAGCGCCCAAGGTAGCATTACCGTAGAGGTTTCGCGCAAGCCGGCAACAACGGCGTCGCGCCCTTCCCAACCCCCAATTCCTTCGCAGTTCCACACCACATCAGCGCTAAAGCAAGGCGCCATCAAGGCTGGATCACCATTATGGTCTGCCGCTTTGGCGTAGCGCGCGATCAATTGCTTGATTTCCTCGATGTCTTCCATGCGTGTCAGGCGATTTTCAATATTATCAGACATAATTTTCCCCTCTCAACACTGAACGTCTTGAAAATTTTAAACTTTATTGTTTGCATCGACGCAAACTCACCTCGGGCCTGATCTGCAATAGCATAACGACTTATGCCGCGCCGACCGCATCTCCCTCTCAAACAGTTTACCTTTCCGAGCGACACAGCATCCCGATTGAGGCAAATATCAACCTTATGTTGTATAGTCGCCACACTCGCCGTCGTCGGAGCGCTACTATTCAGCGCTGGGTCCGCATGGGCTCATTGGAATGATGGGTTGGCAGCATATAAGCGTGGTGATTTGTGTATTGATATCTCAGGAGGATAATGGGTATGTTGGCTTACGTCACTAAAGGCACTAGCAATCTAAAGCGAGCCGGGGACTTTTACGATGCCGTCCTTGGCATCCTCGAGGCTAAGCGCTCGACAGAAAGCGCTCGGATGATCATGTGGTCGGGCAAGCCCGGTACGGGGTAGGTTGCCGTCATCACGCCGTTCGATACTAGCCCGGCCACTGCGGGCAACGGCACGATGTTGTCTCTGGACGCCGGAAATCAGGAGACTGTCCACGCGGTGTATGCCAAGGCGATAGAAATGGGCGGCACAGACGATGGGGCACCAGGACCGCGTGGCACTGGCGGATTTTATGGCGGGTATTTCCGCGACTTAAACGGTAACAAGCTGGTTGCGTTCTATCGGCAGGAAATCAAATAGGAGCGCAGCCGCTCGGGTGGGAACAAGGCCAAGTAAGAAGAGGTTTGCCGCTGTGTCACCTGTTGTGCATTTTGTTTGAATTGTCTTTCGCTCTATAGAAAACTAATACTGAATGCTGGAACAGGGTGGCACACTGGCGCGTCTCGTCCTCCCCCCCTTCCCAGCTGTTTGCCTCTAATATTTCTGCGTTAGCACGATGGCAATAACAAAAACTTATAAGGGTGCGCATATGAAGTTTGGCGTCTTCCTCCCTAACGGGAGTAACGGTTATGTCCTTTCAGAAGCGATCAAGCCTTATGTACCGACCTATGAGCACCAGAGAGCCATTGCGCTAGAAGCGGAAAAGCAGGGACTGTCGTTTGCACTGCCAATGATCAAGTTCAAGGGGTTTGGCGGCGCCACCGGCTATTGGGACCACTGCATGGAGCCCTTTACCTTAATCGGCGCCCTAGCCGCAGTGACAAAAACACTCCAGTTCATACCAACCGTCGCCTTGCTGGCGCTACACCCCGCCTATACAGCGCGGATGATGGCGACGCTCTCCAACATCAGTAATGGTCGGGCGGGCCTTAATGTGGTCACCGGTTGGAACAGCGCCGAATACGCACAAATGGGCCTGTGGCCAGGGGCCACCTTTTACGAGGAGCGCTATCAATATGCTGCCGAATATATGGCCGTGCTAAAGGATTTATGGACAACGGGTCGCTGCAACAGAAAAAGCAAATATTGGAATCTGGAGGACTGTCACTGCTTTCCCACACCAGAGCATCCCATTCCCATTTTCAGTGCGGGCCAATCACCGGCTGGAGTTAAATTTTGCAATGAACATGCGGACCAGCGCTTCGTCTTTGGCCACCCTGATGTACTGGATGAACTTGAGCAGCGGCATAGTGCGAATGCACGCGCTAACTATGGCACCTACATCCTGATGCATCTGATTGTTGAAGAGACAGATAAAAAAGCGAAGCAGGTCGGCGATGAGATCATCCGGAGGGCCGATACAGTGGCGATCGCAAACATGATGTCCAGTGCGCAACTGGACACAAACAAAGGCGGCACTAGCGAAAAGCACGCGCTTTCGCTGGACAAGTCATTGGAGGAGGGTAACTCGGCCTTTAACATCATCCCGGTCGCTCACGGCTCGGCCCAAACTGTTGCCATCAAGCTCGACGAAATTGCGGAACGAACCGGCGCCGACGGCTTCATGTTCAGCTGGAATGATTTCAAGCCCGGCATCCGTACCTTTGGCCAGGACATCCTGCCCCGCCTGACCTGCGTATAAGCGGTTGTTGGAGCCGTCAGCACTTCCATTTAGCGGCGGGTCTACTTGGACTAAATATCCACCAAGTTACATAGAAGAGGAATTATGAGTGATATAATTACAGGGAAATGTTTTTGTGGTGCAGTTGAGTTTGAAGTATCTGGTACTCCTACTGTGATGGGGTACTGCCACTGTGATGATTGCACAAGTTGGGCCGCCGCGCCTCTTAATGCCTTCAGCTTGTGGCCGCTTGGCAGCGTCAAGATTATCAAGGGCGATGACAACATAAACAATTTTAGCAAGACAGGAACTACCCACCGTAATTCCTGTAAGACCTGTGGAGGTGGACTATTTAGCGAAGTTCCAGAATGGGGGCTAGTGGACATTTATCCAAATGTGGTACCAGATATGAAGCACGAGCCAACGGTACACGCTTACTATAGTAAGAGGACTATCTCCATTAAGGATGGCCTACCTAAATTTAAGGATCTTCCAGAGGAGTTTGGTGGCTCCGGAGAAATCTTACCGGAATAGTTTGCCTTTCCATCACCATATAAATGGGCACAAACTTGAGAATGTTGTGCCACTGAAAAAGCGCGGCTGAAAATGGTATCCAACAGCACTCAAGATAAGCAACCTATTGTCATCGACACGATGGCGGACTTTAAGCGCCACGGATACTCGCTTGCGACCTTTTGCGATGAATGCTCGCGGTATCACCAATTTGATATCGACGAGCTAGTTGCGAACGGCCACGAGGAAACCTCAATCCTCAATATCAAACCACGCTGCAATGAATGCGGACGGCGCACGCAAAAACTCGTTAGCCCCAAACGCGCGATTTTCGGCGGCTATCCGAGATAGAGATAATGAATTCGAAAAATCCCAACCTGAGTGGCCCGCGGCATGCACCGGCTAATGGTGCCACGCCACAAAATTTAGTAATTTTGTTGCACGGCGTTGGCGCCGACGGGAACGACCTGATAGGCTTGGCTCCACACTGGGCTAGATATTTGCCTAATACGGAATTTGTATCGCCGCATGCGCCATATCCTTACGACAAGGCGCCACAGGGTCGGCAATGGTTCAGCATTCGTGATTTTTCACCCGAGGAATTGCTAGCTGGTGCGCGTGAAACTGCCCCAATTCTTAATCAATTCATTGACGAGCAATTAGCGCGCGCTGGTCTTAGCGATGACCGGCTGGCACTAGTAGGGTTTAGTCAGGGTACTATGATGGCTATATTCGTGGCTCTTCGTCGTACCCAGCTAATGACTGGTGTTATTGGTTATTCTGGGCGCATAGTAGGTATGGAGACAACGGCCGACGAAGTTCAATCGCGACCTCCGATACTACTTATCCATGGCGCGTCTGACGACTTGATTGCAACGGACGCGATGCTTGAGACTGTTCAAAATTTAGCGTTATCTGAAGTTGCCACCCAGTGGCATATTTGCCCTAATCTTGGTCACGATATTGATCAAGCAGGCTTAGAAATCGGCGGCCGCTTCTTGCGGGATTGCTTTGCAGGTAATGTTGGCGTCAGCTCTTGAAACCGCCGATCTGACGGCCCAGCCGACCGCGCCTAGCTGAACCTCGCCAGTATGCGCGCGCCCCCCCGTGCCGACGCCGTTGTTTCGCCTCTCGACACGCTTTTCTCTAATAAACTCGGTTCGGTAATAGTCGGGTAGGCTTAAAAGGTCGGCAATTGGAGTGCAGCTTAGCGAGCGGCCCGCAATCGAATAATTCTCCTGATCTTTAGTGACGCGCCCCTCAATCACGGCCTCGCTGGATTCTCTAAGCGTGTAGACGCAAAGCCCCGGCAAGTTCGTCGCCGTTTCAAGCGGATATATCCGCAAGCGGTATACGCGCGCGCCGGTAGTCGATAGGCTGGTTACAGCCGTGACGATATTATCGCGTATCGATTTACGAACGTGAGCCAAAGGAGAACCTCAATGAAATTTATCATCTGGATTATTCTGAGAATTTTATTAGCGCCGATTCCCTTTTTTGTACGCAAGCGCATCATTAAGGCGATACTTGGTACGTATAAAGAAGCCCAAGGCACACCAAACGATAAGAAATAGCCCTGCAATCAAATGAGCCAAAGGGGAACCTCAAATTAAAGCTACGGGGCTAGTTGTTCGTCAGCAACTTCGAGTATTGGTAGTGTTCAACCTCATATTGGGCATCCTCCTGCTGTGCTGGTGGCTAGGTTTTTATTAGAGATTGAGGTACTGCCAATGAGAGACAGGAGATTTCTAAAGACAGCAGCCAGTGGGTCGGTATTCATCTTTCGAACGTGAGCCAAGGAGAAACCTCAAATGAAAGTTATTGTTGCTGCGTTAGTAGTCGTATTTTTGGTCGGGCTTGCTGCGCCGTAGATGATCGGTCAGGAAGAACCCGTCGCCTACAAAGTACGCTTACAGCGGCCATTAACAGTCCTGGGCGCGTTCTTGGACTTTTGAAACCGATACGCTCCATACTTAATGTTACCTCCCCGTCTCAGGTGGTCATTAAGATTTCAATCAACCTGTTAATCCCTCAGACTGTTGGTTGACAACGGACTCTAAAGTGTGGTTTATGCGCCGTCTTCAAAACAACCAAAGAGAATTTTATGTTTTCACGAGCATTCGCGAGGCGCGCTCTGCGCATTTTTGGAATCCGTCGGCGGAGACGAGGGGCGCCAATGGTTACACTATTGCCAACCTCTTTCGATTGTACGAACCGCGCCCCTTACGAGCGCGCACCACGCTCTGTTTAAACGCCCTAGAGCGTAAGGCGCGAGTAATAAGTTCACCCAAAAGCCCGATATTGATGCGCTGAGAGCGCAACCGCGTCGGAGCAGCGCGGCGGAGAAACTTTCACAAATGGTCTTCGGAGATGGTTTTGCACTCGTCCTCGACACGCACTGCCATGCGCTGGGTGAGCCAATCTTCAACTTCATGTTTGAGCCAACCGACCGACCCATTCCCAATGCGTATGTGCTGCGGGAAAGCGCCTGTCTTCTCCATGCGGGCCATGGCCATGCGGGAGCAGCCGACAATCGAATTGACCTCCCGCCACCTCAGAATTTTCATTGGTGTCAAATCGACCATGACGCGCATTCCCTTCAATTTGCTTGGGGCGCGTATGAGCAGCGCCCGCTGTCTTGGGAGGAAGATGGCGCATCTGGTTTCAGATTGGCAGGGTCAGGTCTGAACAAGAAAGTGGCCCCAACCTGACACCTGTGTCGAAGCGATGGAGGGGCAGGACAGGACAAGTTTTTTTACCTGCGCTGCCCCTAATGGTGGCCCGCGCAGGAAACGGATGAATAGGCTGGGTTTGGGTCAAATGTGGACCTCCGGTGGACCCCCCCAAACAAAAAAGGGAAACCCGCCGAAGCGAGTATCTATTAACTATTTGATTTTATTATGTTTTTGGTAGGCGCGACAGGATTCGAACCTGTGACCCTCTGATTAAAAGTCAGATGCTCTGCCAACTGAGCTACGCGCCCTTAGAGTAAATCCCAGGCAGGTTGAATCACCTGCGACGTGGATTTGCTTCAACACCAAAGAGCTAGAGCATCTCGCGTGCGCGTATGCGAGCGTGAGATACTCTAGGAAGGTGGGCCACCATATGTTTTGGCCCCGATTTGGTCAACAATTCGCTGCGATTTAACGCATTAAATACGTATTAAAGTGGCGCGATATCGCCCTCATCCGCGCGGGCGAGGAATTGCGCCGCGAAAACGTCCAACTTTCCGTCCGTAATGACGGTGCGGAGGGCGGACATCAGTGTTTGATAGAAGGTGAGATTGTGCTGCGTTAACAAAATTGGGCCGAGCATTTCTTCGCAGCGGAACAGATGATGGAGATAGGCGCGGCTGTAATTTTGGCAGGTTTGGCAGGCGCAATCCGCGTCAAGCGGGCGCGGATCGGCGGCGTGGCGGGCGTTGCGCATGTTGATCGAGGCGCGCGCGGTATAGCCCCTGCCCGTGCGGCCTGAGCGGGTCGGCAGCACGCAATCAAACATATCGATGCCGCGCAGCACCGATTTTACAAGATCCGCTG
>Ga0209403_10005469_pt1 | contig 13266 bp, 11 predicted proteins | sample ArcticOcean_MG_C_8_FD_187440 | JGI IMG/M metagenome (GOLD analysis project Ga0209403, IMG submission 187440) | Marine microbial communities from western Arctic Ocean - ArcticOcean_MG_CB11_86 (SPAdes) (version 2) | ecosystem: Environmental > Aquatic > Marine > Oceanic | place: Arctic Ocean... | reverse complement strand
CCAGTTCGATCTGAACGACATGCTCCAGCAGTTCCAAACCATCAAGAAGATGGGTTCTATGTCCGACATTCTTGGCATGATTCCAGGAATGGGCGGGCTGCGAGGGAAGTTCAACCCGAAGGACATCGACGAGAAACAGATGGCGAGAGTAGAGGCCATCATTCACTCGATGACGATGGCCGAACGGCAAGAACCTACGATCATCAACGGCTCGCGTCGTAAGCGAATAGCAGATGGTTCGGGAACTTCAACAACACAGGTGAACCAGCTTCTGAGCCAGTTCAAGCAGATGCAGAAGATGATGAAAAGGCTGTCGGGTCCCGGTGGCAAGCGTGCGCTAATGGGCATGCTCAAGGGTTAGACCGCGTTTTAGTCAGCTCCTGTCAGCAATACCTTCATCCTGCGTGCCCACAGCCCCCTCACAGTGTGATTTTAAAGACAAAGAGTCGGTAGAATCAGCGTCTTGATTTTCACCTACCTTTAAGCCGTAATGGCTTCGGAGTTCACGTAAACGATGGCTATTGCTCACCTGCGCACGTACACAATCAACAAGGGAATGATGGACGAGTGGCTCGATCTGTTCCCGGTGCTAGTCCCGCTGATGAAAGATGCCGGCATCACAGTCGAAAGCAACTGGGTTAACGAAGAGCGAACCCAGTTCATCTGGATCCGCTCATACGGCGACTCCGCAGATAACATCGAAAAGTGCGAGACAGCGTTCTACAGCGGCGACTGGTGGGTGGCGAACGTCGACCACATTCGAAGCCACATCGCGCACAGGGTTATCAAGCAGATCGAAACGGCTTAATCAGTTCCCTAAAGTTGCGCCTTCGAACTCCGGCTGACCACGCAGGAAATCGTCGGCCGCAACCGCTTGGCGCCCCTCCAGTTGAACGCGACCGATTTCGAGCGAACCTGACCCAGCGCCGACCAGCAAGCGACCATCTACCTTCACCACCTTGCCGGGTTCAATGGAATCCGCAGACGGCTCATTGGCCACCCTGGCATCGAGAATCTTCAGCCCCTTGCCGCTCCAGCTGGTAAATGTGCCCGGCCACGGGTCGTAGGCGCGAGCCATCCGGGCAATACGTTCAGACGACGTCAGCCAGTCGATCTCGCCGTCTGATCGCTCAATCAGCCCGGTGGTGGTCGCCAAAGCATCATTCTGGGGAGTCGGGGTGATAGATCCGTCTTCTAGTCCTTTGAGTACTCCCGGAAGCATCGAGACGCCCTCTTTAAAGAGACGCCCCTGAAGATCTGCGCCCTTTTCATCGCCTGATAGTTGCACCGGAGGCGACTGAGCAAGAATCGGGCCGGTGTCCATTCCTTCGTCGAGCAGCATCACTGTGACGCCTGTCTGGCTTTCACCATCGAGAATTACGCTGACTACCGGGCTGGGCCCGCGGTAAAGAGGTAGCAACGACGGATGGACGTTCACCACCCCCATCGGCGGGATCTGAAGTAGTTCTGGAGGAAGAATTCGTCCGTAAGCCACAACAACGAACACCTCGGCGTTGGCTTCAACCAGCCGTAACCGCTCCCCTACGTTGTTCCTCAGGCCCTTTGGAGTGAATACAGGCAAGTTCTGCTCCAGGGCGAATGCCTTTACTGGAGTCGGCGTCTCGGTGCGTCCTCTACCGGCGCGATTATCGGGTCGGCTGTAAACAGCGGCAATATCGTGCCCTGCACTAATTAGCGATTCGAGGGATGTCGCTGCCTCGGTCGGTGAGCCAAAGAAAACTATTCTCATGTAACCACTTTATAAGCGCCGCGCCAGCCGCGCCGACGCGAAACCGGTGGCGCGTCCATGCCTTGGTTAGTGGAGAAATAGCTAATTTTCATGGTGCCTCAAACTGGCTCGTGAACAATGTCACAATGTTGCTGGGAAATTGATCCGAAATCCGCGCCTATTGGCCCATCCGAGGGGTTGCATACCCCAACCCAACGCATGGTACGGTTGCCCTCAGGCAGGCACCACCACAGGCAACGTCCAGCTGCCGATTTCGCCGGTCTGGGTAATCCACATATTTGGTCGATGATCTACAAAACCGACAGGTTCGGTCCAGGGCATTTTGTGCCCAAAAAAGTGAGGGTTTGGCGACGAATAACGCACGGCAAATCTGGTCAGCAGCACTGGGGCAGCTCCAACTAGAAATCCCCAGACCCAACTACGAAACCTGGCTAAAACCCACTTCTACAGTAAGTTTAATCGACGATACCCTCACGATATCTACGCCCAGCCCTTTCGCAGCAGAAATGCTCGAAAAGCGTCTCTCGGGAACCATCCTCAGGACGGTGTCACGCGTTGCCGGCCGGAAGCTTGAAATACGGTTCAGGGTCCAGGGTTCGGACGAAGAATTACATGCCGAAAAACTGGTAAACGATGCGTCAGATAATTCAGAATCTGATGAACCTCAGTCGGCTGGGAAAATCGACTATGCGAAATCGTACGCACTGAAGCCGTCATTCAATTTCGACACGTTTGTCGTTGGCCCCTCAAACAGGCTCGCACAGGCGGCCGCGGCGAAAGTTGCCGAATTACCAGGCGCTGTCTACAACCCTCTATATATCTATTCTGAGGTCGGACTCGGCAAAACCCACCTTCTTCACGCCATCGGGCACGTCCTCGTAGCGCGTGGTCTCAAGGTCATGTACGTCACCAGTGAACGATTCACCAACGAGTACATACACGCTATTCGTGAAGGCTCGGCAAATCGATTCAGAGAACGCTATCGTAGCGCGGACGTGCTTTTGATGGACGATATCCAGTTCATCACGTCAAAGCCGCAGACCCAGGAAGGCTTCTTCCACACATTTAACGAACTGCACATGGCGAACAAGCAACTTGTTGTCACGGGTGATGAACCCGCAAGTAAGAGCCTGCTGCAGGACCGAATTCAGTCACGGCTCGCCGGCGGCCTCGAGGTCGACCTGCAGCCACCCGACTATGAATCTCGCTACGCAATACTGCGAAGCAAGATGCCAGATCTTGAACCGGCTGTGCTCGACCAGGTCGCCCAACGCGCACATCAGAACGTTCGCGAGCTCGAGGGTGCACTGAATAGGATCGTTGCCTATTCGCAGCTGGTAGGAAGCCCAATTACGACTGGTCTTGCCGAACAGGCTCTAAAAAGCCTGCTGGTCGAAACTCCCTCTGACATTGCTTCGGCCGATGAGATCCTGGCTGCTATATCTGACTTCACAGGTGTTGCTGTCGATCGAATCGCTGGCAAGCGCCGGGATAAGGCAACTGCAGGAGCACGTCGAATGGCGATGTACATGCTTCGTGAAGAGGCACACCTTACATCGGCTCGCGTTGGCGAGGTACTCGGTGGCAAGGATCACTCGACAGTTCTATACGCACAAAAGCGCTTCGAACAGTTAATGGAAACCGATAGCACGGCACGCCACCATCTGGCAGCCGTGCGCGACATCATCATCAGGGCCCGTCGAGTGAGTGTTTCTGCCAGCTAGGCTCTTTGTGGGCGCGTCCCTGTTGTAGCTACTCGTTCAACTGTCGAGCTAAGACTCTGTTTCTTACGGTCGTGAAGCCAGCCCTCGATTCAGATATGCCCTAATCCGCCTTATCGGCATAGGTGCCGTTGCACGTAATAAACCCCAAAACGCAACATCGTTACAAGATTGCCGTAACGCTCCCAACACTCAAACCCCCGAACGTTCTCCTCGCGATACGGGGTTACTTTGATTGTTACCCTTATTGCATTGTGAAATGAATGTCGACTCACTACTGAATTCGAACTGAAAATATGTTGAAATCACAGGTGAACTATCCGAGTAAGTCGATAATAACCTTGAGCCAGTTATCCACAAAACCGGTCTGCTGATTAGATATATCTACTGAGTCCACACACTGATCTACATTCACCACAGATACCTACTATTCATCCTTAGATTTCAACCGAAACTCCACATCCGTTTTATACTCAATCTAAGAACGTTATTCACATATCAACATTGCTTACTGATAACACTGTTAATTAATAACAATTATTTATTTATCTAGATTTCCACATGCTTGATTCTGCAGTAATAGAAGTGCGCGCCGGTAACGGTGGACACGGACTCGTGGCCTTCATAAAAGAGGCAATGCTTCCACGTGGCGGTCCCGGTGGCGGTGACGGCGGGTCTGGAGGCGATATCGTCTTAATTGCTGATCCGGCTATCAACACCCTTACCAAATTTCACTGGCAACCTCATTTCATTGCGAAGAATGGCACCGGGGGCGATGGGCATCACAGGAACGGTGCGAAAGCGGATTCAATCGAAGTACCTGTGCCGTTGGGAACTGAGGTCTGGATATGGGAGGACGGCGAAGATAAGGAACTGATAGGCGACCTCAGTCAGCCAGGTCAACGCATGGTCGTCGCCGAGGGTGGACGTGGTGGCTGGGGCAATGCGCATTTCGTAACTGCAACTCATCAGGAACCACTGCTCGCCGAGGCCGGTGGTATTGGTGAAATTCGACGAATACGACTGAATCTGAAGCTGCTGGCCGACGTTGGACTCATCGGTATGCCAAATGCCGGTAAGTCGAGCATCTTGACCGCTATCAGCGCAGCTCGACCCAAAGTCGCTGACTATCCGTTCACAACGCTTGAACCAGTGCTTGGAGTAGTCGAATATGGTCCGCGGGCGTTCGTTGCGGTCGATATTCCGGGACTGATCGAGGGCGCTCACACTGGAATAGGCCTGGGAGACGAGTTTCTCAAGCATGTTCAGCGAACGCGGGTACTGGTGCACGTGGTCGACGGCAGTGAAGACGACGTCCCCGGTCGCATCATGGCGATTAACAACGAGATCACGCAGTTCGATCCTGAGCTGGCAAAAAAACCTCAGATCCTCGCTATCAATAAGCTCGATCTCGATGAAGTCTCAGTATTGATCGATGAGATCAAGGAGAGCCTGAAAGACGTAGTCGGCCTTCACTCAGAAGTGTTCTTCGTGTCTGCCGCCACATATGAAGGGCTTGAAGAACTCAAAACAGCAATGTTCCACCTCCTTCAGGCATCTCACGATCAGGACGACCCGATCCCCGAGGTTCCCGTCGATGAAATCCCGGTACTTCGGCCTGCAGCCAAAAAAGAGACCGAAGTCATTACTCGCGAGCCCGGTGGAGAGTTTCGAATCGTGCACCCAAAAGCTGTGCGGCTTGCCCGAGGCAGCAATCTCGAGTCGTGGGAAGCTCGATTGCAGTTCCAGCGTCGGCTTGAGCAACTGAAGGTGACGAACGCTCTAAAAAGAGCCGGTATCGAGATCGGCGACACGGTCCTGGTGGGCGACTGGGAGTTCGACTGGGACTGATGACATCTTCACGCGTCGCTAAACGAGTGGGCGTGTTTGGTGGCACGTTTGATCCGATCCACAAAGGTCACATCGCAGTGGCCGCGGCGGTGCGTGAAGAACTGGATCTTGATCAGGTTATCTTCGTAGTGAACTTCTACCAGTGGCTCCGAGAAAACCCTCCCGAAGCCTCGGCGACCGATCGGTTCAACATGGCCGGGCTGGCTGTGGAGAACATACTCGAATTCTCGGTTTCTGATGTGGATATCGTTCGTGAGAGCTCAACCTACACAGTCGACACCCTGAGAGATATTCGAGGTCAGTTAGACGACTCGACCGAGTTGTACCTGATCCTGGGGGCAGACTCCGCGGTTTCGATGGACCGCTGGAAAAGTGCGGACCGAATTGGCTCTCTGGCGAAGATCGTTGCAGTCGGTCGACCCGGCCAGCCATTCGACGCCGCTATCCTCGACAAGTCACACCCCGCAAGCGGGGCAGAGTATGTTGAAGGACCAATGATCGATGTGTCGGCAACCCGTGTGCGGGAGTTTCGTGCCGAAGGCAGGCCTATCGGTGATCTGGTTGCTGCGACGGTTATTGAGTACATCGAAAAACGGGGTTTGTATCGCTAGACAGGAGCATTTATGGCCGACGGAGCTGATCTAAAAAGCATCGCGACACGTTTGTACGACAGGGCGTTGGAGCTCGATTCGCTGAAATTCGGCGACTTCACACTCTCCTCCGGCCAGAAAAGCACTTACTACTTCGACGGGCGCATGCTTTCTACCGATCCCGAAGGCGCAGACCTTATTTCAAAGGCGTTCAGCATGGCCATGGACGATTCCAGTGCCGAGGCTTTTGGCGGTCCTACTGTTGCGGCTGTGCCTATTGTTGGTGCGCTGGCATTGCGCTCGCAGCTCGACGGCAAGAAGCGCACAGGATTCTTCGTTCGACCGGAACAGAAAGAGCACGGCGCCGGAAAGCAGATCGAAGGCAATCTCCAACCCGGCATGAAAGTGGCGGCCTTCGACGATACTATTTCGACCGGTGGCTCGCTGTTCCCGGCTATCGATGCTGTTGAGGCGTACGGCTGCGAGGTCGTGCTCGTAATGGCGATCCTCGACCGACACCAGGGTGGAGACGTCGAACTCGAACGCCGTGGCATCCCGTTCTTCAAGCTGTGGGAGTCAACCCCTGAAGGCAAAGTGACGATCTCGGTGTAGGTGCTAAGCGGTTCGATCCGGCCCTCTCTCCCTTGATAGGGAATAAGCCGACGCGAAACGACCTCTCGATTTCTCGAAAGGTCGCTTCTTATTTCTAGTAACCAATCCCCGACTCGATGACAGCGATTCAACCGACCGCACCCATGCCGGAGAAAACGTGACTCGTCACACGTCGAGGTTTTTGACTTCTAGGGCGTTTGCTCGGATGAAGTTTCGGCGGGGTTCCACATCGTCGCCCATCAGGGTTCTGAAAATGTCGTCCGCTGCCATCGCATCATCGGCCGTAACCCGCAGCATCACCCGTTCGTCAGGGTCCATCGTGGTCTCCCACAACTGCTCCGGGTTCATCTCGCCGAGACCCTTATAGCGCTGAACGCTCACACCCGAGCGATCGGAGTTGCTGTCGAGCGTGCTTGGCAGATCCTGCCACGCAACACCCGTAGCGACAACGTTATCGCCTTTCGTGATCGTCAGCGTACCGTTATCGACAATCTCCTTGATGCTCGGGTAGATCGAGCGGAGACGCATTACAGCCGGGTTCTGGTAGATGTCCTTGGTCACCGTGTAGCCGTCCATGTCAAACGTTCGATCCGGAATGATATCCGGCTCAACATCTTCCTTGTCCAACTCCGCAACCATCTCGCCCAAATCGTTGTCTGAGGATTCTGGTGCAGACTCCGATGAAGACTCCGGGTCGTCGAAGAGCGAAGCCTGCGCAGTCCCTACAGGAACCTCAGGCTCGGGTGGACGCTCCGGGCGGAAATCGAGTGAAGCGTATTCGGGATCCTTGACGAGCTTCTCGATTACGGCATCTGGAATGTTCAACACACGAGCTACTTCGAGTGAGTCGATGTAGTCACGTAGCGGCGTGAGAACTTTACCGATTTTTGTGCTCTTCAGTTCGAGCCCGGAATCGTCGTCTGCGGCTATCTTGATCGTGCCGTACAGGCGGTTTGCAGTCCATTCATCCAGCTCGGCCTCGGAGTACAACCATCGAGATGAACGGCCACGCGACGCTTTGTATAACGGCGGCTGTGCAATGTAGAGGTGGCCATTTCCGATGAGCTGCGGCATGTTGCGGAAGAAGAACGTCAGCAACAGCGTGCGAATGTGTGCTCCGTCGACGTCAGCGTCGGTCATGATGATCACACGGTGATAGCGAAGCTTATCTTCGTCGTAGTCCTCACCCAGCCCGGCACCAAGTGCCGTGATGAGCGCCGCGATCTCCTCGTGCATCAGCATTCGTTCGGGTCGGGCCTTCTCGACATTCAGGATTTTGCCACGAAGCGGCAGAATCGCCTGGTACTGTCGGTCACGACCCTGCTTGGCAGAACCACCGGCCGATTCACCCTCAACGATGTAAATCTCTGAAGCTGCGGGATTCTTCTCTGTGCAGTCGGCCAACTTACCCGGCAACGAACCACCGTCCATGGCGTTCTTCCGAATAACGAGATCACGTGCCTTCTTGGCAGCAGCACGTGCTCTGGCAGCCGTTGTCGACTTGTTAATGATCTGAGCGCCATCGGCAGGGTTGTCTTCTAAGAACTCGGTCAACTTGCGACCGACGATCTGCTCAACCGCACCCTTGACCTCCGGGTTACCGAGGCGACCCTTGGTCTGGCCTTCGAACTGGGGATCCTTCACCTTCACGCTGATAACGGCCATGATGCCTTCACGGACGTCTTCACCCGAAAGGCTCGAAATATCGTCCTTGCCGGTGCCGAACATCTTGTTCTTGCGAGCGAAATCGTTCAGCACACGAGTTAGTGCCGACCGGAATCCCGTCACGTGCGACCCGCCATCGCCGGTTCGAATCACGTTTGCGAACGACAGGCAGTTCTCGATAAAAGAGTCGTTGTACTGCAGGGCTACTTCGACAACCACATCATCGAGGGTTTCCTGCGCATGCATCACTGTCTGGTGAACTGCACCACGTCGTCGGTTGAGTGACCTGACGAAGCTCCGGACGCCACCATCGAACATGTACGTCACATCGTTGAACGGCCAAACATCATCGTGCCATTCCGACCTCAGGTGGATCGTAAGGCCCTGGTTCAGGTAGGCCATTTCCTTGAATCGGTTGGCAATGATCTCCCAGTCGTAGCTAATTTCAGGGAATATCTCGGAGTCGGGCATCCACGACACAGATGTGCCTGTGCCTGATGGGTCCGTTTCGTCGGGATTGCGTACTCCCAGCTCACCAATGGCCTTGCCGCGTGCGTAACGCTGCGTGCTGACCTTCTTGTCGCGGCGTACTTCGACTGTGGCCCACTCAGATAGTGCGTTCACCACGGAGGCACCAACTCCGTGAAGACCACCGGAGACCTGGTAGCCCTTGCCGCCGAATTTTCCTCCGGCGTGAAGGGTGGTCATGACCGTTTCGAGAGCAGACAGGCCGGTTTTCTTGTGCTTATCCACAGGAATTCCACGACCGTCATCGACGACCGTTACCGAACCGTCTTTGTGAATAGTGATATCGATCCGGCTGGCAAAACCCGCCATCGCCTCGTCAACGCTGTTGTCGACGATCTCTCGAACCAGATGGAAGACACCCTCAGTGCCGGTTGTACCGATGTACATTCCCGGTCGCTTTCGGACGGCTTCCATGCCCTCCATGACGGTGATATCGTCGGCGCTGTAATCAGCCGAACCGCCGGTGATATCGGAGCCTGCGCTTTTTCGCTTTGCCATTCGTGGTCCTAACCATTTGGTGCAGTACGCGAACCAGGCTGACAGACCCCATATCTCGCCCCGGCTTCCAAAACAATATGAGCTTTTGTATAGCGTGTGTAAAGAGCAGGGAGTCAGAGGCCGAATCAGGTGCGATTCGCGTGCGCCTACATAAACTGTAAACGAGGCCTTAATACTACCATTTTTGATGCCTCCTCGCTTAGTTTGAATCAAGTATAAAATCGGCAGCTAAATTACCCCGGTCGCACCCGACCCTCAAAGTGGTTTGTAATAACAGTGGAAGTAACAACAGTTCAGATAGCGCTTTTTCTGGCGGCCATGGTCATCATTATCAACATCGGATCGGTCATAGCGATCTGGTGGGACAAGCGCCGTGCAACGAAGGGTGAATGGCGGCTAAAGGAGGCAACTCTTCTAGCTTGGGCTCTAGTTGGGGGCTGGCCCGGCGGCATATGGGCCATGCGACGGTTCAGGCACAAGACTTCAAAAAGGTCATTCATCGCCAAATATGTGTTGGTTATTTTGTTGAACATCGGAGTGGTTGCAGCGATTACTTTTGCTGCGATTGGATAACGGAACTGCCCCGATCCCGTCGCCTATCTGATTCAGGCAGGTCTATAATCCGGCAAATCCGCGTGGGCGCTTTGTTCCCCTGAACAGATTGTTTCCCCGGATTTTGTAATTTGTAGAGAAGAAGTCGACGATACCGCGCCTTAGCTGTAACCGTCGCCTTTGCCTGAGCGACCCAAGGGGTTAACTGTGGATATCGACCGAGATATATTGTTGCTGATGCTTCGCCGTATGTGGATGATTCGAAACTTCGAGTTGAAAGTGATAGAAGTTCACGCGGCTGGTGAGTTCAGTGGTGCTGCTCACCCGTACATCGGTGAAGAGGCCGTTGCGGTGGGCGCGTGTGCGGCTCTTGCAGACACTGATTACATTACCGGGAACCACCGGTCTCATGGTCACCCGATCGCCAAGGGTGGTCGCGTCGACAAGGCAATGGCAGAACTTTACGGCCGCGTTGATGGCTACTGCAAAGGCAAGGGGGGCTCGATGCACCTTGCCGACTACTCGATCGGAATTCTTGGTGAATCCGGAATTCTTGGATCAGCGGTCCCGGTTGCTGTGGGAGCCGCACTTGCGGCGTACATCAAGGGTGAGAGCTTCGTATCACTCTCTTTCTTCGGCGATGGAGCATCCAACCAGGGTGCACTCCACGAGTCGATGAACCTCGCTTCGATCTGGAAACTGCCAGTAATTTTCCTCTGCGAAAACAACCAGTACGCGGTGACGACGTCATACGCCGAAACCGTCGCTGTCGAACACGTTTCTGATCGTGCTTCGGCGTACAACATGCCAGGGATACTCGTTGACGGTCAGGACGTTATAGCGATGTATGAGGCAACTGCTGCGGCCGTGAAAAGGGCGCGAGCGGGCGAGGGTCCTACGCTAATCGAGGGCTTGACCTACCGGTATGAAGAGCACTCACTTGGCCTGGGCCGAGTTCGCCGGGGTGAGTATCGAACCGAAGAGGAAATCGAAAGCTGGCGCCAGCGAGACCCGCTGGATATTCTCGAGAAAACTCTCATTTCTCAAGGCATTGCGACCCGCGAAGAGTGTGATGCGATTAACGCTGAGACAGTTGATGAAGTCGAGAAAGCCACCGACTTCGCACGAAACAGTCCGTTCCCGGAGCCGGAAGCGTTGTTCGAGGACATGTGGGCGAATCCAATACCACTGCCGTAATTCGGTAATTCAACCCTGGATTAGAACTTCCAGACAACCCCCCAGTTCGCAGGTAACAAACAAAAATGGCACAGACCGTATTTTTAGATGCAATCAACGAGGCAATCTCCGAAGAGATGACTCGTGATGAGAACGTGTACATCATGGGAGAAGACATCCGCCGATCCGTGTATGGCGCCACGAAGAATCTTCTCGATAACTATGGCGAGAAGCGGGTGCTCGACACCCCGCTTTCGGAAAACGGGTTCTTCGGGGCCGCAATCGGCTCGTCTCTCGTGGGTATGCGTCCTATCGTCGAGACGCTGACCAGCTTTATGTGGGTCGCCATGGACCAGCTCATCTCACAGGCAGCAAAGATGCGATACATGTTCGGTGGGCAGGCGACACTTCCTGTCGTTTTCCGAGCGACGATGTTTTACGGGGGCGGCTCGGCTGCTCACCACTCAGATCGTTCGTACCCGATGTTCATGAACATGCCTGGTATCAAGATTATTGTGCCATCGAACCCCGCCGACATGAAGGGGCTGCTCAAGTCTGCTGTTCGCGATGATGATCCGACGATCATTTTCGAGGATGGAACGCTGTTCGGCATGCGCGGCGAGGTCCCAGACAACGCCGATCTGCCACAGGGTGAGCTTATTATTCCGTTTGGCGAGGCGAAAATCGTGCGAGAAGGAACCGACTGCACAATCGTAGCTATCGCCGGCGCGGTGAATATCGCTATTGCTGTATCAGATCAGCTGGCTACCGAAGGAATTTCAGTTGAGGTGATCGACCCTCGCACGCTGGTTCCATTCGACAAGCAGGCCGTTCTAGATTCGGTTGAGAAGACTGGTCGTCTGGTGATTGCGGACCCTGCTCACAAGGTTTGCAGTGCCGCTTCGGAGATCGCATCGATCGTCGCTGAAGAAGGCTTTTGGTCACTACAGGCACCGATCCAGAAGGTCGCTTCCGAACAGGTTCACATCCCGTTCTCCCCTGCGCTCGAAAAACTGGTCTACCCCGACGTAGCCAAGATCACGGCAGCAGTAAAACGCACGCTGGAGAGCTAGGGGCCGGCAACTACTGAGTTTCGCCCCCGGCCACCCGATCGCCCGGCAATTCCCTCGTCCCGACCGTAGTAAAGCGGAGCGGAGGGATCTCGGGTGAGCCCGATGTCATTCGCTTTCAAATGGGAACCTGTTAAGTCCTGGCGGCCGGTTCCAGAGACAGTCCAAGCCTGAGGTCCCTCCGCTTCGCTTCGGTCGGGAAGAGGGTGGAGGTCTTGCGTGACGAATAAAACACTCAACGCAATCTCACAGTAGGCTAGAAAGCGGCGTGATCAACAGCTAGAGCCCATCGTGACTTGTGAGTCCAATAACAATCTCCGGAGCACCAGATGAATCCTGTTTTCGAGAACTGCAAGGCACTTACGTTCGATCTGTTCGGAACTGTTCTCGATCTGGGCGGGTCGCTTACGCCGCATTTGAAAGTATTTTTAGATGGGCGCGGCTCCGACCTCGATCCTGCGGCGATGTGGCAGCAGTTGCGCTACAGGCAGCGTATCGAGCAGTACCAGGACACGATGGTTGAACTAGGCCACTCCGGCTATCTCGAAACCGTGCAGAAGGCGTTCGTGTACGTCGCTCGCAACAACAAGCTCGACCCAACGAGCGAGCAGGTCGATACTTTCATGGCCGGATGGCAGGAGCTTTCGCCATTTCCAGAGTGCGTTGCGGGGCTAGATCGGCTTCGTACGCGCTACAAACTGATCGCACTCTCGAACGGGAATCCATGGTTTCTCGATCACCTCGTAAAGAACCGCATCAAGTACGATTTCGATGGCGTGATCTCGGTTGAAGATGCCGGATACTTCAAGCCGAAACCGGGTGTATACCGTCGCGCTGCCCGGAATCTGGGAATGGAGCCTCCCGAGCTGTTGATGGTCTCAGCGAACTCGTTCGACGTAATGGGCGCAAGAACCTGCGGCCTCCGTGGGGCGTACGTGAACCGATACGATCTGCCGTTCGAAGATACGCACGAGATGTACGAACCCGACGTCACGGTCGCCAACTTCACCGAGCTAGCCGATGCCCTCCTGCCGCGTGATTAGGATGGCCCGTTTCCTGCTACCAGTTTTGGTGACTATGGGAATGTTGTTGCTCGTTGCGTGTTCGAGTGATGTAGTCCCGGACTCGTCTCCAACTGCTTTTGTGGTGTCCGCAACTTCAGTGCCAACTGGAACCGATACACCGGATGGCAAAACACCCGAGGCCTCCGGCACCACGGTCGACGAGCTATTGGCTTCGATCGAACGAGAAAT